>Ga0272443_10004562_pt1 | contig 14986 bp, 17 predicted proteins | sample SSMAcet12_FD_193581 | JGI IMG/M metagenome (GOLD analysis project Ga0272443, IMG submission 193581) | Marine sediment archaeal communities from Little Sippewissett salt marsh, Falmouth, MA, United States - SSM-Acet-12 | ecosystem: Environmental > Aquatic > Marine > Wetlands > Sediment ...
CGATCGCAGATCGCACGAGTGTGCGAGAGAGGGGGGACGCTGTCAGGCCGTGCATGGATGTCGTACCATCAGGAAGGGGAACGAATCGGCGGCGCTCAGGCGGTCGCGCGAGTCGATTCGCCCAATCCTATGCGCCCTCATGGGCGAACGATCGCTTGCCGGTCACCGACTCTACGTCGAGACGCCAGACCCTCGTGCCGGCAGCGGCCTTCTCGTCCATCGTCCACTCCATCGATCGGCCGGCCTGTTGCTCGGTGAGGAGGAGGCACGCACGCGCCTTCTCCGCCGGATCGGTGATCTCGAAGATCGTGCCGTACCCGATGACCGACTCGAAGCGAACGCCCCACGAACAGGCTCGTTCGTCGCCCTCCTTCACCTCGACGAACCCCTCGACCTCGAAGCAGACTCGTGGGTTCGCCTCGATGCAGTCGATCTTCTTGCCCTCTTTCGCGGTGTGGAAGAAGAGGGCGGCCGCTTCGGGATCGTACCCGTGCGACAGCGGCACGACGTACGGCTCGTTGGCGACGGCAAAGCCGATGCGGCAGACGGTCGAGCGGCCGAGCAGCGCGTCGATCTCCGACCGATCCGTGATCTCGCGGTCCTTTCTGCGCATGCAGCGATTGTACCGCTCGAGGGGATCGTTCGCCCCGGGCGGCGCTACGGCACGTGGTAGACGCGCACGGTCCCGTCGGTGCAGGACGCCGCGAGTCTCGTCCCGTCCGGGGAGAAGGCGACATCTACCAGTTCGGCGCCGACGTAGACGTCCCGAACGGCACGCAGCGACGCTGCATCGACGACGCGGAGCCGCCGGTTGTCGGTGGCGACCGCCAACAGCATCCCATTCGGCGACAGCGTGAGGCCGTAGCTTCCGGGATACGACGGGCCGCTGTCATAGTCTCGTTCCCACGTCGAGGCGTCCCAAGCGAGCATCCGCCGCTGTCCGCCCGAGATCAGGCGAGAGCCCTCGACGGTGAACGTCAAGTCGTGATTGTCCCCGAGGTCCTCCGTCGGCAGCCACGCCAGCCGGTCGCCGGAGGAGACGTCCCAGACCCCGATGGTCGATTCTCCGGCGTCGTCGCGGCTCGACGTTCCACCGCCCGTGGCGAGGCAGCGGCCGTCGGGGGAGAATGCGAGAGCAAACAGGTTCGAGTGATGGCCGGTCAGGACGTGTCTCCGCCCCCGCGTCTCGAGGTTCCAGACCTCGATGTCGTTCCAGCGATTGGTGATGGCGAGATGCCTTCCGTTCGGCGAGAACGCCGCCCTGGGCCACTCGGTGTCCTCGATGGAGCAGAGTGTGAACTGCTTTTCCAGCGGATCGACGGTCCAGATCTCCGCGTTGCGCGATGCAGTGTAGACGGCCAGGTTCGACCGCCCGGGGGAGATGCCGATGACGCGTCCGATCTCGTAGCGAGTGAACTCGACGTATGACGTTCCCGATTCCAGGTCCCAGAAGGCGGTCCGCTCGCTGTCGGCGACGGCCAGCTGCGCGTCGGACAGGAAAGCCAGCTCGAACACGTGCAGGCCGACGTCGATGCGACTCGCCTCGACGAGCGAGCCGGCGTTCTCCGCCGTGATCGGCTCCGAAGCGAGACCGATCAGCGAGACAGCCGCGAGCGTTGCCGCCGCGACGATCGCGTTCCCGGTGCCACGTCCGAGAAATCCGCGCGTCATCGTTCCTCCCTTTCCGTCGTGTTGCCCGCGGTGTCGCGGACGACCGATTGACTCATATATGCGGGAGCATATAATAGCGAGCGGACATCTGCCTGCAAGGAGCGGATCATGTCCCTCGAATACGTCATCCTGGGATTTCTCGAGGTTGGGCCGAAGACCGGCTACGACCTGAAGAAGCGCTTCGACCGATCGGTCTCGGGCTTCTGGCCCACCGACCAAAGCCGCATCTACCGGACGCTCGCACGGCTCCACGAGAAGGATCTCGTGTCTCAGGAGATCGTCGAACAGCGAGATCGGCCGGACCGGAAGCTCTACCACATCACGGATCGCGGGCGCGGGCACCTTCATCGGTGGCTCTCCGAAGCGCAGCCGGGGACGCCGCCTCGCAACGCGTGGCTCGTTCAGCTCTTCTTCTCGGGCCTCTTGAGCGACGAGGAAGCGATTCGTCTGCTCGAAGAGAAGAAGGCGAGAGTCCTGAGAACGCTTGCGTCGTTCCCGGAGCGGTACCGCTTGGGCCCGGGTTACGAGCACGACGAACCGGAGCGGGTCGACTTCTTTCATTGGCTGACACTCGATTCCGCCGTCTTCCTCCGGTACGCGTTGCTCGAATGGATCGACGGCGCGATCGAGCGGATCCGGCGGAAGGACTACGAACAGGGACGCGAGGGAGCCATCACTCGCTGGCCTCCCTACGACGAGGAGGCGGCAGGCGAGACGGCACCGGAGGGGTGAACGGGAACGGAACGGGGAGGACGACATGAACCAGGCGACGCGTTGGTGGATCGCCGGAGCGGTCATTGCGCTGTGCGTGATGTTCGGCATCCTTGTGAGAACGCCGACGGCGGACAGGACGTGGGTGGAGGAATCGCCGGAGCCCTTGTTCGTTTCCGATGGACCCGAGGCCGTTCGACGGGCGCTCGAAGCCCTCGGATACGCCGATGCTCCGGACCACATCGTCCGTTCGCTGTCGACCCTACAGAAGGTGGACGAGTACCCGGTGTACACGATGCGCTACGTCGGCCCGTACGTTCGTGCGTCGGACTTGGCGCGCGACGACGTAGCCGAACCGGGCGACGGACGAACCGGCGCGAACCTCGGAGAGAACGGGTGGGCTTGCTCCCTGTTCGCCGCAGTGGGCGCTCCGGAGTCCGCCGTGTTCGGACGCAACTTCGACTGGGAGGAGAGCCCGATCCTCGTCTTGTTCCTCGAGCCCGACGAAGGGTACCGATCGGTGATGTCGATCGACATCGCGTACCTGATCGAGCCGGAGTGGATCGACCGCCTCGACGAAGCACCGGTCGAGCAGTTGCTGCCGCTGCTGACCGCCCCGTTCCTGACGTTCGATGGGATGAACGAGATGGGCCTCGCGATCGGGATGGCATCGGTGGATTACGAGTGCGGCTATCCGTCCGACCCGGAGAAACGGGACGTCGGCGATTTGCGGCTGATGCGCGAGGTGCTGGAATCGTCGGCCACCGTCGAGGAGGCTATCGCCTTCCTTGGGGGCATCAACCCGGTCAGTCAGGGCGGCCCCAACACCCACTACCTGGTGGCCGACCGAACCGACGCTGCCCTGATCGAGTACCACGAAGGGGAGATGCACGTATTCCGCTCCAGCGAGGAGGCGCCATGGCAGCTCGGCACGAACTTCCCCGTGGTGCTTACGGAAGGGAACCCGGCGGGGCAGTGCTGGCGGTACGACTTGATCGATGCCACGGTGCGCGGGCAAGGTGGCGTCCTGTCGGCGGCCGACGCGGCCGAACTGCTTCAGGCGGTCTCGACGCCGATGACGCGTTGGTCGATCGTCTATGACCTGGCAGCCGTCGAGATGCATCTCGTCATCGAGCGGCACGCGGAGACGGTCCACACGTTCTCGCTGGGCGATGACACGTAGCTTCAGCAGGCCCCTTGAGGAGATCAACCACAGAAGGAGGATCCACGGATGAAACGGAGGGGAAAGGCGATTCGCAAGGGGCTCCTCGCTTCCGCCTGTCTGCTGCTCGCGGGTCTTCTGCTGGGTGCGGCGGACCTCGCGATCGCGCAGGAGTCCGCGAACGATCCAACGCCCGCCGGATCATGGCCGGTCCCCGACGAACTCACCGGGCGCCTATCCGAGATGGACGGGATCCCCATGCTCCACGTTTGGGGTACCCCCAGCGAACAGGGGTATGCCATCGGGTATCTGCTGGCTCCGGAGATCGTTGGGCTCTACGATCGGCTGATCGGGTATCGCACTTGGGACCTCGACGCCGAACGGTGGGATTCCGAGGTTCTTCCGGCCGCCGACCGGTTCGCGATGGTCCCGGAGTACCACCAGGAGCTGGAGGGGATGCTGCAGGGGATCGAGGCGTGGGGCGGAGGCCCCGCCGAGGTGCCGGCGCTCGGCAGGAACCTGCAGATCGAAGATCTGATCGCCGCCTGCTACGTCTACGATGACAAGCGACTGGGCTGTTCGGCGTTCGTTGCATGGGGATCGATGACCGAGGACGGCCGGACCCTGTACGGACGCAACATGGATTGGCCTGCATTGCCCGCCTTCCTCGACACCCCGCAGATCGTCGTCGTTCGCGCGCCGTGGCCGGGCAGTACCCGACGTGCAACCGTCTCCGTCTTCTTCCCGGTACTCGTCGGCGTGACGACGGGGATGAACGAAGACGGGATCGTCCTCTGCAACGACGACGCCTACAACGAGCGGGATCCCGTCCGGCAGAGCGGCTTCTTCCCTGCTCCGCTGTCCAACCGGACGGCTCTCGAATCGGCACGGTGCGAGACGGCCTGTGCGGACATCGCTGCTGCGCTGCGCGCGGAACCCAGTGGAGTCGGCCGCTCGTTGACCGTCGCAACGCCCCCTGACGAGGACGGAGTCTGCGGGCTCGTGTTCGAGCTCGACGGGATCTGGGAGGAGGCCGGAGGCCTGACCGTGCGGAGGCCCGAGCCGACGGAGGCGTTCATCCTGACGACGATGCACCACCGAGACCGTGGGGAGCCGAATGATTGCCCGTACTACGACATCGGGGTGCAGGCGCTCGACGCCGTTGCGCGTGGCGAGGCGCCTCCCCTGACGCCGGCCGCCGCATGGGACCTCCTTGCCGCGCTCACGCCGACCGGCGGATTGTCGTACCACAGCGTCGTCTTCGAGCCGGACACCCGAACGATGCACCTGCGGCTTCAGCAGGATGGCGTCACCGCGCAGCAGTGCCGGCCGGTCACGTTGGACGTCGAGGTCCTCCTCCGGGGGCTCCCCGACGAGGAGGACTCGGACTAGCATCGGGAGGACGGAGATGAAGACGGGTCGATGGGGTTCCGGTGTGTTGGTCGTCGCGTTCCTCCTCCTCGGCGGTGCCGGCTTCGACGTCGGGGCGTCCGAGGCCTACTTCGGGCTCGAACCGCCGCTCGACGCACCGGAGATCTTCGGCCCGGGGATCGTCTCGCTGGCCGGGGATGGCCTCCGTGAGTCCGACATCGCCTTCTGGCCCGACGGGCTGCGGTGCCTCTTCGCCCGCTTCGGCGACGCCATTCCGGACTACACGATCCTCGAGTCCCGGTGGACCGAGGAGGGCTGGACCGATCCGGCGCCGTCTCCGCTGTTCCCGGATGGCGCGTTTGAGCCGAGCCTGTCGCCGGACGGCGGCAGGATCTTCTATGTCTCTCCGGCGGCTCGCGGCGGGCACGGTTCGCATGTCCTGCAGATGATGGAGTCTGCGGCCGGCGATTGGAGCGACCCGGTTCCCCTCTTTCCGGGGCTGTATGCATCGGCGACGAATGACGGCACGCTCTACTACACGACGTTTCACCGAAACCGAGATCACATAGCCTATCGCGAGATGGAAGACGGCGCGTATGGGCCGCAGCGGCTCGTCGGATCCGAGGTCTACGATCCGAGGTACGAGGATGCGCATCCATGCGTTGCACCGGACGGAACGTACCTGATCTTCGACTCGGATGTGCGTCCGCGCAGCGGGGCGTGCTACCTGTATGTGTCGTTCCGAACCGACGATGGGAGCTGGACCGAGCCGATCAACATGCAGCCCGCGATCGGGGATCTCCCTGCCGCGCTGGCCCGCTTGAGCCCCGACGGGACGGCCTTGTTCTTCAAGGCCGAAGGGGACATCTACTGGATCGCCGCCTCGGCCATCGATGCGCTGCGCTGAGGCGTAAGCGATTCCCCACAGGAGAGGCGGGCTACGGAAGCGCCGGAAGTCCGCCCGGCTTGCGATCCGGCTCGCCGTGCGAGGACGGGAGCCACCAACTGGCGAGGTGCGCGACAGCCATCAGCCCGAAGCTGACGGCGAACAGGAACGCGTACGACGACTGCTGGAGGACCCATCCGCCGATGGCGGGCCAGATGACGACGAGACCGCTGACCGTGTTGAACAACCCGATGTAGGTCGTTCGCTTTCCCGGCGGCGCGATATCGACGTTCAGGTTGGCAAAGCCGATGAAGTTCGCGTTCATCGCGACGCCGATGAACGCGAAGACGATCGCATATAGGCTAAGCCAGACGCCGGCCGGCGCGGCGAAGAGATAGACGAGGGCGACCAGCGGCGATGCAAGACTCGCGGCGGTCGCGATCTGGACGACGCGGTGGTTGCCGTAGCGCTCGCTGATCCAGCCGAACAGGATTCCCGAGAGGATCCCGCCGATCGTCTGCACCGCGGCGAAGACGCCGATCATCTCCCCGGCGAGCCCGAGCCGCTCGGTGCCGAACAGGACGTAGAACCCGAGGGCGAAGCCGTTGAAGCCGGCGAAAAGTCTGACGATCAGCAGGCGGCGCATCGCGGCGTCGGTTCGCAGAATGGCCCACACCTCCTTGGCGTAGACGGGCCACGGCGTACGCGGCCGCGCGGTCGCCTCCTCCGGCTCGGCGACGAGCATCCACGAGCCGAGCGACAACATGAAGAACGTCCCCGCGATGGCGAAGCTGACGGCGTAGTTCGTCGGGAACGGCGGGCCGGACTCACCGAACAGGTACGAGATGAACAGGCCGGCGATGACCGCGACCATGCCGCTGAGAACCGTGCTTGTGCCGAGGATCCGCCCGCGACGGCGTGCGGGGACGGCCTTGGCAAGCACGTCCCACCAGACGATCGTATCGACCGACATGCCGGTGTACATCAGCGTGTGCAAGACGAAGAAGAGCATCAACGCGAGCGACGGACTCCGTGCGACCCCGAGCGCGAGGGCGAGCGCGAAGAGGAGGTAGACGGGGCGCGCGAACAGCCCGACGATCGTGAGATACGGCTTCTTGCGCGGTCGATGCCCGATCCAGTTGGCGAAGAGCAGCTGCGGCGCGCGCCACGCCCCTTCGGTGACGGAGATGATCAACCCGACGAGCACGGCGCTGCCGGTCAACCGGCTGACGAAACCGGGAAGGATCGTCGTCGTGCTGGCGAACAGCAGGCCGAGACCGAACAGAGAGCTCTCCCCGATGAACGCGATGGCGTTCCGCCGGAAGTGCCTCTGCTGGAATGCCTCGAGCTTGCCGGACACGCCGTGCATGATGCCTCCGTTCGCGTGGACGATCCCGAAGAATACGCGAGGAAGCGGATGCGGTTCACGGATTGGCTAGATGTTGTTGCGGGCCATCCGGACGATGTCCTCCGACGTCACGACGTGTAGGTTGGTCGACGCGTAGGCGACGAGCGCCTCGTACGCCGCCCAGATCGCCTCCGCGTTCGCTTCGGTTCGTGGCTCGGAGGCGTCGGGGGCATCGAGATCGAACGGCGGCTCGCGCGGCGTCATCTTCTTCGCCTCCTCGTAGTAGACGTGAGCCCACGGCGTCGCCCCGCGGCGGTAGAAGTTGTTCTCGTGGATGAGAACCGTTACGAACGGCGCCCGCTGATGCGGCCATGCCGCGACCTCACTCCGAAGCCGATCGACCGGCTCGTAGGCATCGGCGAACGGCGAATCGAGCATCGTCCACCAGAAGGCGTCGTCCGGTCCCCGATCGACGGACCATCTCGTGATCGAGAAGTCGCTCGGACGGATCAGGAGTCCGTCGCGCCAGACGAACGGCTGCTCGGAATCGGTCCCCGACTCGTGGTAGGTCACCGTCATCTGCGCGCCGAGATCGTGCCAGATCGGCAGGATCGCCGGTCTCCATCGTTCGAACGGCACCGAGCACGCGGCAGGCGCGCGGCCGAACACCTCGGTCAGGTACGCCATCCCGCCGGCCTCGCCCGTGACCAGGTCGCCGGTCGCCGGATCGAGCCGTGTCGTCTCGTAGTCGAACAGCGTGGCGGCGAGTGCGTCCGGATCGAGTCCTTCGAGGCGGGTGTCGAACCCTCGATACGTGGGATGGGGCGGGCGCACGTGGTAGCTGATGGTCATGGTGCTCTCGCGGAGGCGTTCGATCGCGTCCGGCCGAGAGGAGGCGTAGCAGCGGACGATCGGCGCGGTGAGATAGAAGTCGCCGCGGACGCGGTACCGCTCGAACAGCTCGATCAGCCGGATCACGAGGTCGGCGCTGTCGTCGATGTGGAAGAAGTCGTGCACGTTGATGCAGAAGGTCACGTAGGCGGAGGGCTCGTCGTCCGATGGAGCCGCAACGGGTCCGGTGGCCAAGCCCACGAGCAGGGCGATCGTCAGAGCCGCGCCGGCAAGGGATCCGAGGCGTGTTCGCTGGTTCATCACCGGAAGATACACGGCCGAACGTCGGTCCGTTCCGGGAGTCGCGGACCGGCCTCACTCCTCGGCTGTCTGCAGTGTCTTGCCGATCTCGAACGCGGGTCCGAGCGGTGCGCCGATGTCGTAGTAGGCGGCTTCGCCGGTGGAGAAGATCGGCGGGTTCAGCTTCTCGATCGACGGGCGTCCCTTCTCGTTGAGGATCGACTCGTCGGCGACGACGTCGCGGATCTCCCCGACGAACAGGGTGTGCAGGCCGATCTCCACCGTATGGATCAACGCGCACTCCAGGGAGAGCGGGAAGTCGTCGATCCGCGGCGCGTCGACGTGCTCGGCGCGAACGGCGGTCAATCCGGCGACGGCGAGCTTGTCTGCGTCGCGGCCGGAGGCGACGCCGAGGTAGTCCGCAAGCTGCACCTGATCGGCGGAGGGAACGTTCACGGTGAACGCCTCGCGGGCAACGATCGCGCCGTACGTGTACGTCGCCTCGCGCAGCGACACGCAGACGGACGGCGGCTTCGAGCAGCAGATCCCGCCCCATGCCGCGGTCATCGCGTTCGCCACGCCATTTGCATCGTACGTTCCCACCACCCATGTCGGCGACGGCAGGATCAGGGTCTTCCGTCCGAGCGATCTCTTCATTCCTCCACCTCCCATGATCCGGTCGTCATGATAGCACGGGGTGAACGCGGGCGACTGGAACGGGCATGTCGTCCGAAGTAGACTGCAGCGTACATCCTGCAGGAATTTCCGCAACTCCAGGTTCGAAAGGAGCCCGAATGTATCGAGCACCGCAGTTGTACACGTTTCTCGAACACTGCGAGGCGACGCCGCTTCCGAAGGAGATCCTCGAATGCGGCGCCGGCGGGTGGCCGGGCTTCGTTCCGCTGTTCGCTCGGTTCGCCGATCGCGGCTTCGCGGTCCATGGGATCGAGATCTCCGAGGAGCGGCTGGGGTACGCGCGGACCTACTGCGCCGAGCACGGCATCGACGCCGATCTGCGGGTCGGCGACATGTGCGAGCTGCCGTATCCCGACGGAGCGATCCCGTTTCTCTTCTCGTACAACGCGATCTTCCACATGCCGAAGGCGGACATCGCGCGGGTGCTTGCGGAGATCAAGCGTGTCCTCGCGCCCGGCGGACACTGCTTCGTCAACTTCGCCTCGGTCGACGACGATCGATACGGCGAGGGCGCGGAGCGCGGTCCGGGGGAATTCGAGCAGAGGGAAGGGGACGAGCTGACGTTTCACAGTTTCTACGACGTCGGCGAGGCCGACGCGCTGTTCGATGGCCTCGTGATCGACCATGTGGAGCGACGCGTCCTCACACGCCGGTTCGAAGACGGTCTGTTCACGCAGGGGTACATCGACTACATCGCGCGGGTGCCGACGGACGAAGCGCCCAAGCTGTAGAAGCGCTGCGGCGCTATCGCGGCACTGCGGCGACGAGCCGGGCGGCCAGTTCGCGGGCCTGCCCGAGCGGGCGGAAGATCGTGTCCTGCTCTAATTCCCCGTGCCCACCGACGCCGAGGTACGGGAACGTAGGCAACTCGATCGGCCGCATCTTCAGCAGGAGCGCGAAGTCGTGCAGATACTCGAGGATCGCGTGCGGGTTGGTGTACTCCGCCACGGCCACGAGCCCACAGGGTTTGTCCGCAAGCGGCGACGCTTCGTACGGGTGCCCCGCGGCCTCGTAGAAGAAGGCCATCGACTGCATCCGCTCGATCATCGCGTGGAAACCGGCCGGAGGGCCGCGGAAGTACTGGGGTGCCCCGAGGAGAACCGCGTCCGCTTCCATCATGCGCGACAGGACGACCATCACATCATCGTCGATCGAGCAGCGGAAGGGATGGGTCGAGCAGTTCGCCTCGTGGCAGATGACTCGACAGGGGCTGCAAGTCAGGTCCGCGATGTGGACGATCTCCGATGTCACGGCGGGCTCGATCGCCGCCATCTCCGATAGGACGGCACGCACGAGCGTCTCCGTGTTCCGGCCTTTCCGCATCGATCCGACGATTCCCAACACGTTCATGGTTCCTCCTCGAGACCCGCGCCCGAGATCATGCGCCATCCGGTGTGGGTGCCCAAGCCGTGCCCCCTCGGAGGACGGACGGAACAGGTGGGGAACGGGCGATTCAGGCAGTAGACTTCACGCGGGGGACAGCGCATGACGTCGACCAGGATCAAGATTCGCGGCTACCACGAGGACCGTTTCGGACACGTGAACAACGCGCGGTACCTCGAACTGCTCGAGGATGCGCGGTGGGAACACCTCGAAGAGCGCGGGCTGAGCGCGGCCTTCCTCAAGGAACACGGGATCTTCCCGGTGGTCGTTCGCCTGTCGATCGCGTACCGCCGCCCGGCGAGCGCCGGCGACATACTCGACATCACGGCCGACGTCGTCCGCCTCGGTCGCCGGAAGATCGTCATCGATCAGAAAGCGCTCCTCGTGCCGTCGGGCGAAGTCGTCGTCGAGGCCGAAGTGACCGCCGTTCTCCTCGACGAAGCGACCGGTCGACCGGTCCCGCTGAGCGACGAGATCCTCCGCGCCTGGCCCGAGCTCGGAGGTGTCCGGACGTAGAACGGGTCGAGTCGCGTGGTTGTGCGGTTCGGAGCGGATTCAGATCTGCGGGATCGAAGCACCCGGTTCCTTCACGCAGCGATAACCGTGGCGCGGATTGCCCGACGTCTTCCGCGTGACATTGACCATCCCGTTGTAGGAGACGAACAGCGCTTCGTCTTCGTCGTAGGATTCCGCCGACCAGTAGTAGATGACGGATTGATCCGGAGCCCACAGTGGCGACTCCTTGTCCGGGGGCCGATCGCTCGGCACGAATCGCCCGACCGCGCCGGTCCAGATCGCGCCGGCGTTGGCACCGTCCCGTACGAGGGAGCGAACGAGTTCATCGGTCGTCGGCATTCGCCATGCGTCCTGAGGCTCGTCCATGAGCACCGTTCCATCCTCGCTCAGGTACCGGCAGAGACAGGTTGCTTCCATGTCGTTCTCGGCTGCGAAGACCCACCCGTCCTCCTGCCGACCGTACCCCACCTTGTCCGCCAGCCCCACGGGGTTGACGCCGTACAGCGCGATGCGCTGCCACGAAGGGTATCCGCCCCAAGGTTGCTTCCAGTTCCATCCGGGGCCCTCGGGCGCCCAGATCAGAGTCACTCCGTTGCCTTCGATCAGCCGAGCGCCTCGATCTCCGTCATCGAATCGGGTGAGTACGACCGGAAGCCGCTGAGCGGACACGGCGACGAGAACGAACAGCGGCAAGCCGGTCGCCACGATGTACCGTGCGTTGCGGCGCCACCAGGTTGGGGAGGCGGGTGAATGATCCACCGACCTGCGGTGGAGGACTCCATGCAAGATGAACAGCCCCCCGATGAGTGCGATCGACAGGGCGATCACGAATACTCCCGAACCGAAGAACCACGCACACGTGACACCGATCACCAGGATCAGGCATCCTCCGAAGATCGGCCATCGAAGCGCCAGTAGGGTGGGAAGAAGCGTTACGACGATCGGGACGAGATAGGCCAGTCGATTCGTCCACGCGCCCCACCATCCTTCGTGGTACAACTCGTTGATGCCCCAGTACGTCCACAGTGTGGTCGCACAGATCATCGCCCCGGTCGCAATCCAGCCCGGCAGCGCCCGCACGATCCGTACGGATCTCGTCGTGGGTTGGTTCATCCGTTCCTCCCGGGTGCCCGTGCCACGCGCTCGCCGGGGATGCCGTCGGGTGGAGACGACCGGCTGGGGCACGCAACGTGCGCCGGACTCGCCCTAGTCCTTCGCCGTACGCCAGATACCGAGATCGGCATGCTCCGCGGTTACCGCGATGCCGGCCAGCAGCGCGGCGTGCGGTTCATCGTCAGCGAAGCCCGGTTCGATCCTGGCGAGGCCCGCCGCGAGCAGGAACGCGTTGACCATCCCGTAGCCGCCCGGATCGAGGTAGACGTAGGCTTGCAGGCGTCCCTCCTCGTCCCACGGCGCTGCGGCCGGCTCGAGGAAGATCTCGCTGTCGTTCACCAAGTTCCAGTTGAGATCGAACGCCTCCATGTACAGCGGGTCGAACCGCCCGGGCGGGAGGATGCCGTGGTAGACGACGCGAACGACCTTCCTATCCGCGGCGACGTCCTCGATGGCGGAGCGCGTGACGACGATATCGATCTCCGCCCCGGAGACGACGGCGATCACCGACGCCGTCACGGGCAGGTCGGTACGCGCCGCACAGACGGATCCGGCCGAGATCGAAGAGACGATCAGGACGATCGAAAGCAAGATGCGAACCATCGACTCACCTCCGAGGAAGCTCCGTCGAATCATACGCCTTGTCGTGTGGACGAGAAAGCCGGCGCCGCGCGGTATCATCCGCTTCGGTGAAGGCGATCGGCGGTTTCGTGGGATCCGAGGAGTGAGAGATGCGCAAGTACGACATCGAGCTGGAGATCTTCGAGGGCAAGGGATGGCATGGCCGCGGCGACGAGCCGCGACCGAACCTCGTCGAGGAGGGGGTTTGCGCCTGGATGGTGGGTTGGGATGACGATCCGGGCTATGACGTCGGACAGACGTTCCGCTATCCAGAGGACCTCGGGAAGCTTTGCCCGTGGCTGGCGGACAGCCTGACCGGGTTCGTCCGTGCGCTGGAGAACGGTGGGACGCTACCGTGGACATACCGCGGAACGCCGTACGAGAAGCGGATCGATCCCGACGGCGTGACGACGGAGTTCGTCCGCTGTCCCGATCCGACAGCGTCCGGGATCGTTGTCAAGATCACCCGGACTGCGATCTCCGGATAGAAGGAGCACGAGGCACTTCGGAAAGGAGTCCGATGCCCGTTCAGCGGCGATCGTACCGATATCCCGAGGATTTCGAGGACGTCGGAGCCTTCCTCGTTCGGACGTACGCGGCGACGGCCGCCGGCCCGCACCGCAACTGGCTCCGACCCCGCTGGGAGTACATGCACTATCACCCGGCGATCTACGGCCGCGAGTCCGAATTCGAGCGGTGCGGACTCTGGACGGATGGGAATCGAATCGTCGCCGCCGTTCACTTCGAGCATCGGATGGGCGTTGTCTACGTCCAGCTCGATCCGATGTACGCATCCCTGAAGCGCGATCTGCTGACGTACGCGATCGAACACCTCTCGGGCGAGTTCAAGGCCGGGCCGGCCGTTCACGTCTATCTTGACGAGGACGATGCCGGGTTCGGGGTTGTTGCCGAGTCGCTCGGCTTCGCGAAGATGAGTGAGGAGCAGGCCGAAGTGACAACACGCCTGCCTGCATCCCGTGTCCCCGAACAGGTCCACGTTCCCGATGGGTTCGAAGTCCTCGGGATGGACGAGGACGACGACGTCGCGAAGGTGCACCGGGTGATACACCGCGGCTTCGATCACGACGGCGAGCCGCCTGAGGACGAGCTTGACGATCGGCGGCGGAAGCTGTCGGCGCCCGGGTTGAGGAAAGACCTGACCATCGTCGCCCGTGCGGCCGACGGCCGGTTCGTCTCGTTCTGCGGCATGTGGATCGATTCGGAGAACCGCGTGGCGTACGTCGAGCCGGTCGCGACCGATCCGGACTACCGGCGGATGGGCCTCGGGACGGCGGTCGTCCTCGAGGGCGTGCGCCGATGCGTTGCGGAGGGGGCGACCGTCGCCTACGTCGGGTCGGACCAGCCGTTCTACCTCTCGATGGGCTTCGAGGTCTGTGCGAAGCACACGCTCTGGCGCAAGCTGCTGGATGGCAGCCGGGAAACGCTGGGAGGAGGGGCCCGATGATCGAGGGAAGCTACGAGGAACGAGCCAAGGCGATCTTCGGTCGTCGTGCCGACCTGTATACGACCAGTGCAGCGCACACCGATCGAGAAGTCCTGGCTCGGCTGGTCCAGCTGGCTGCGCCGCGTGCGGACTGGCGGGTTCTCGACGTCGGGACGGGCACCGGGCATACGGCGTTGGCGTTCGCGCCGCACGTACGGGAGGTCCTCGGTGTCGACCTCACCGAGGAGATGCTTCGCGAGGCGGAGAGCCTCGCGCGGGAGCGAGGCGTGGAGAACGTGACGTTCCGAAGCGCGGACGTTCATCGACTCCCTCGGGAGCTCGACGCATCGTTCGACTTGGTCACCTGCCGCCGTGCGGCCCACCACTTCAGCGACATCGGCCGGGCGCTGACGGAGATGGCCCGCACGCTTCGCCCGGGCGGACTGTTGCTGATCGACGATCGCAGTGTGCCGGAGGACGACGGGATCGACGAACTGATGCACCGGCTCGACGGCCTGCACGATCGCTCGCACGTCCGCCAGTACCGTCCGGCGCAGTGGCGAGGGATGCTCGAGCGTGCCGGGCTCACCGTCGAGGTCGTCGAGCCGTACACGAGGCATCGGCCGGTGACCTCGCTGACCGATCGCGTGGCGCCCGAAGATGTCACGAGGATCCACGCAATCCTTGATGGCCTGTCGGCGGAGGAGCGAACGAAGCTGAATCTCGAGACCGTCGATGGCGAGCTGCGATCGACCCACTGGTACGTCATCGTGGCGGCCCGCGCCGTGAACGCGGTCGGACGGGCCGGCTAGCGTAGGGCCTCGTCAAGCGACTGCAGCAGGCGAGCGAGGTCGGCTTCCGGGATCGTCAGGGGCGGGAAGAACCGCACAAGGCTTGGCTCGGTCTTGTGGCCAACCAGGAAGCCCCGCTCGA
>Ga0272443_10004563_pt1 | contig 14972 bp, 10 predicted proteins | sample SSMAcet12_FD_193581 | JGI IMG/M metagenome (GOLD analysis project Ga0272443, IMG submission 193581) | Marine sediment archaeal communities from Little Sippewissett salt marsh, Falmouth, MA, United States - SSM-Acet-12 | ecosystem: Environmental > Aquatic > Marine > Wetlands > Sediment ...
GTACGGTTCACAGGAAAACCCATGGAGGTCGGTGTTTCCTTGGAAATATTGGGACGTGTCTTTGATGGAACCGGGAACCCTATTGATGGATCACCCGCACCTATCCCCGAGGAACTAAGGGATGTCAATGGGGCACCCATGAACCCCTCGGCTCGTGAATATCCCCGGGAGCCCATTGAAACCGGTATTTCAACCATTGATGGAATGAACACCTTGATCAGAGGACAGAAACTCCCGATATTCTCAGGAGCAGGTTTGCCCCATAACAAGATGGCGGCCCAGATTGCTCGGCAGGCAAAAGTGAAGGGAAAAGAAGAATTCGCCATTGTTTTTTGTGCCATGGGGATTACTGCAGAGGAGGCAAACTTCTTTATCAAAGATTTTGAGGAAACAGGAGCCATCGAACGGGCTGTATTATTTCTTAATCTTGCTGATGATCCTGCTATTGAACGTTTGATTGCACCCAAGATGGCATTGACCGTGGCTGAATATCTTGCTTTTGATAAGGGTATGCACATCCTCATTATCCTTACAGATATGACCAATTATGCCGAGGCACTCCGAGAGATTGCAGCCGCCCGTGAAGAAGTCCCCGGAAGGCGGGGATACCCAGGATATATGTATACAGATCTTGCCTCCATCTATGAACGCGCAGGTCGTATACAGGGGCGAAAGGGAACCATTACCCAGATGCCTATTTTAACCATGCCTGATGATGATATTACCCATCCCATCCCTGATCTCACAGGATATATCACGGAGGGGCAAATTGTTTTATCTCGGGAATTGCAAAACAAGGGTATTTATCCCCCTGTAGCTGTTCTTCCGTCTCTGTCACGATTGATGGCTGAGGGTATCGGTGAGGGATACACCCGGGAGGATCATCATCCTGTTTCCAACCAACTTTATGCTGCCTATGCGGAGGGATGTGACCTTCGTGATTTGGTAGCAGTGGTGGGTGAGGAAGCATTAACAGAGAGGGATAAACAATATCTTGCGGTTGCTGATGGTTTTGAGAAACGATTTGTTACCCAGGGACATGAAGAGGATCGCAGTTTTGAGGAAACACTTGATCTAGGATGGGATCTACTGGGTACATTGACCTTGGCAGAGCTTAAAAAGATTGATGAAAGATATATACAAAAATATCATCCACAATCAAAAAAGAAATAATAAAAAAAAATAATAACTGATTAGGGAATGATATCAGACAATCTTTTAGTAAATCAAGGGGTCTTCTACAGAGGATTAGTTTGCTAATTCACCTCTAGGTATTATGGATTTTAGTTCTCCATTGAAAAAATTGATAAAGAATTAAGTTTTACCCATCCTGATTGTGTATGACCCCTCAAAAAACATACTACTCATTTTATGATGTTCCTTATGGTGGACTAAATGATTACACTACTCCAGGTATGGAACCCAGATTGAAATTTAGCCAAGGAGAAATTGTCCAGATTCTAATTGCCATGATTGTCTTAACAGTGGCTTTTTCCTTTGCATTGGCTCCGTATCCCCCTGTATCCAATTTAGATGATGTGATTGGGAATTTACCCCTTTCATTTCTTGCCATTGCCACTGCTTTTTTTTGTCATGAAATCGCCCATAAATATATGGGGCAAAAATATGGATATTGGTCAGAATTCAGAATGTATCCCCAGGGGCTTTTATTTGCCTTATTTCTTGGCATTGCCTTGGGGATTGTATTTGCGGCGCCTGGAGCTGTCCAGATATTTGGGAGACCAACACGGGAAGAAAGCGGAAAGATGGCTGCTGCAGGCCCTTCAATGAATATTGCAATTTCTTTTATCTTTATGTCCCTATGGTTTTTGGTAAGCGGCAATCTTGCAGAAATTGCTTTTTTTATTGCCTATATCAATGCCTTCTTAGGATTTTTTAATCTCCTGCCCTTTGGCCCATTGGATGGACGGAAAATTATGAGATGGAAAATTGAGGTGTGGGGTTTACTTATGGCAACATGTATTGGATTTTTTGCCTTATTAATGTTTTAGGCTATCTTTTCTTGTAATGCAAAGATTTCCTAGCTGGCACATATTCCCAGATTTTCATTACTTGAGATGGTGATGCTTTTTAGCATAACCCTTTTATCTTTTTTAGGGTGTTTTTCTTGATGCAGCATATAATAACCACCTAAAAATTTTTTTTCTTATACGGTGTTCACCCTAAAAAAGAAAGGCGTTCGAATCCCTCCCTCAGCGATTTTTTCTCCTTATAATTTTTACCAGTAAATCAGGTTTCGAATCCCGCACTAAACGATACTTTGATTATATGATTCAATAGATTTTATATAAAAATTTCTATGGTACAATGCGGTATAAGACGAATAATTATGAATAAAAAAAAAAAATTCCCTTAAAAAAACTGAAGAATTGGAGAGACGAAAGGAAAGACGACTTCTAAAAGAAAATGCATACTTGGAAAAATTGAAATATGAAATTTATCAAAAGAATAAATCTGTTGCACATAAATTGGCTAATAAAATTCGGGGATTTGAATCCAGATAGAGCGTGACTGATCTTCTTTATCCCAGTAACAAGTAGATATACCTATTTTAAATGCTTACCTTTAATTACTGGAAGCTTGGCTAGCCGAACTATTCTATCTTTGTTTCTCTGTCCTTATCACGTTTCTTCTCTTTTTCCTTTCTCACCATTTTTTCCAGAACATTCATAACATCATCTGTGGCTTTCATCAGATTCCAGTCATGGGCTTTGGCATAAAAACTCTTTTCGGGGGTTTTTAGTATGATTCTTATACTACACTTACTCCCTTCAGTTTCAATGTTGTATTGAGCCACATGCATCGAGAAAAAGGTTGGGACAGCAACCTTTGCAATGCGCTGTAATGATTTCTGTATTATTGTATAGACAGAATCAAATTCGAAAGCGCTTTCTTCACTCAAACCAGTAATCTGCACATACACTTCTTCTCTCTTCTTTGCACTTGCGATGAGTTCTATCAAATTCAATTGGGTGACCACACCAACAGGTTCGTGCCCCTTGACAACAATTACACTTGTTATACTATGCTCCGCCATCAGTTGTGCAACCTTTTCCACGCTTGTGCCCAAGGGAACCGTTATGGGGCGATGCATAACACTTTTAATTTCGATATTTGAGGGATAACTTTCTCCGTTACTCCATCCATCTTTTACCAAGGTTTTAATACCCCAAATATACGGCGCTATGTCTTTGATGCCAACAACTCCGGTCAACCTGCCGCTGTCATCCACTACGGGAATAATTTGTTCATGCAATTCTCGAATCAAAGACTGTGCTTTGTTTATTCCGTCCTTCTCTTTAACACTGACGGGATAGTGGGACATGATGGCCTCTACGGAAACATCTTTCAATTCTTTTACAGAAGAGAGAACCTTGACAACATCGGTTCTGGAAACAATTCCTACGAGTCGGTTTTTGGATAGAACAGGTAGCGTTCTTACTCCAGACATTAGCATTTTTTCAGCCAATGTGGACAGGTTATCATCTTCTGTAGCTTCTGGGGGAATGGAGAGCAAGTTACGAACTCTTGCGGTCATGGGCAAATGTCTTCTTTTAATGATGAAATCCAAACTCACTAACCCCATATATCTGCCGTCATTATCCAAAACCGGAAGTTCGTGAAAAACCTGCTTATCCATCTTTCCAATAGCCTCTGAGAAGAGACCATCGCAGCCAATAGTTATCATTTCAGTAACCATCAGGTCTTTTGCACTTATTTCGTCCACCATGAACTCTTGAGCCATATTCTCACAATACAGGTTATATACGATTAAATTTAAATACCTATGTTTAGAATTGCTGTGTGGCACACTGGATGAGATGGGTGCCGTATTTGATGTGGATATGGATGCATTGGGTGAGGACTCATCGAAATCAGTTATTCCCGGTTTTGGTGATGTGACCATGGTGGACTGTGTGTCCACTCTGGTGGTTAGAAAGGGTGAGATTAGCGTAAGAGCAGGGTTTATGGAAGTCTCTGAACCAGGTGATATCACCGATGATTCATGAACACCCTAGATATTTCCGGATTGATTGTCCTATCTCTTATTCTTCGTCCATAAAAGATTCAATAAATAAATTTATGATAATAATCAAGTACCAATTAATGCTTCATGTAAAAGTTCTTTCTGTTTCTTAGTAAGATTCTTTGGTGTTTGCACAACTACTTTCACATATAGATTTCCTCGATTTCTGTCATTTAATCTTGGCATCCCCATTCCACGTAAGCATAATTGAGTGTGTGTTTGTGTTTCAGCGGGGATTTTTATTGTTACACTCTTACCATTGATTGATTTAATTATAAGTTCGCCCCCCAAGGCTGCCTTGATGAAACTTATTGGTGCTTTCATATAAAGGTCGTCTCTATGTCTTTCAAATGTTGGATGTGGTAGAATATTTAATATTATATACAAATCTCCTGGTTCACCACTAATGGCAGATTTCGAGGTTTCTCCAGCATTTGGGATCTTTATTTTGTAGCCAGAATCAACACCTTTTTTAATCTTGACCAATATCTTAGTTTGTCTTTGGATGTTGCCTGTTCCTCCGCATACACTGCAAAGGTCATGAATAGTTTTCCCAGAACCTTCACACTGAGGACAAATCCTAGCTGTTATCACGTGAGCGCTTCCTCTTTTTTGTATGTTTCTTATTTGGCCAGTGCCGCCACAATGGGAACATTCACTAGATTCTCCTGATCGAGTTCTTAAACCCTTACATGCTTTGCATATCCTTGTCATAGGGACCTTGATTGTTTTTTCAGCCCCCATTGCAGCATCTTCAAGCGTAATATTCAAGCTTAAACTAACATCATTTCCTTTAATCGTTTTTTCTAATCCTTCTCTTTTTCGATAAAGAAAATCAAATATCCCCCCTCTACTTGCAAAACCAGAACTAGAAGTTGACCCAAAGAATGAATCAAATATTGCGTTTCCAAAAATGTCCTCTACATCCCTGTAATGCGTAAAATTATTCCAACTAAATCCTTCTGTTCCAAAAGCTTCATCTGCCACTCTGTGGCCAATTTGGTCATACTTCGCCCGTTTATCTTTATCAATAAGTACCTCATATGCCTCTGAAATCTCCTTGAATTTCTCTTCTGCATCCTTTTTATCACCTTTATAAGTATCGGGGTGATATTGTTTTGCAAGTCTACGATAAACTTTTTTAATTTCTTTTTCATCGGCATTTTTATTAATGCCAAGAATCTCGTAATAATCTTTTTTTGGCATATATCTATCCCATATTTTTAGATTTAATATCCCTCAAGAGATCCCTTGACTGAAGAAGGAATATGCGAGACACCTAAGATAGTATTAATATTTGTTTTTCAGAATTTTTTTGATTATTCTTCCTCATCCATTACCTTATACTCTGCATCCACTGATCCCTCATCTTTTTTCTCTTCTTTTGGCTTTTCTCTTTGTTTATCCTGCTGCCCCGTTTGTTGATATGTACGAATTGAAATATCATGAAATGCTTGTGTTAATTCCTTCATCTCAGATTGTATTTTGTGGATATCTTCATTCTTTATGGTTTCCTTCAATCGTTCTATAATCTCATTGATTCGTGTTCGTTCATTACTATTAACCTTTTCACCTAAATCTGTGAGAGATTTTTCTGTTGAATATATGAGATTCTCAGCTTGATTCTTTGTTTCTACGATGTCCCGGCGCTTTTTGTCTTCTTCTTCAAATTTTTTTGCTTCATCAACCATTTTATCTATATCACTCTGAGATAATTTAGTAGAAGCAGTAATTGTTATTGTCTGCTTCTTTCCAGTGCCAAGGTCCTTAGCTGCCACATTTATTATACCATTGGAATCAATATCAAAGGTAACTTCTATCTGAGGGACTCCTCTTGGTGCTGGTGGTATTCCCATCAGATGAAACTTGCCAAGGCTTACGTTATCCCTACCAAACTCCCTTTCACCTTGTAACACATTTATTTCCACACTTGTTTGATTATCAGCTGCAGTGGAAAAAATTTCGCTTTTCTTCGTTGGAATAGTAGTGTTTCTCTCTATTAACCTAGTTGATACACCACCCAAAGTTTCAATACCAAGCGACAATGGAGTAACATCCAAGAGCACCACATCCTTAACTTCCCCTGTTAGTACACCCGCCTGTATCGCAGCACCCATAGCTACACATTCCATCGGATCAACTCCTCGTTCCACCTTTACACCTGTATAATCCTCGACGAATTTCTGTACTATTGGCATCCTTGTTGGTCCACCAACAAATATAATTTTAGTTATATCACTAGAAGATAGTTTAGCATCCTTTAATGCAAGATCTATAGACGCTTTGCATTTTTCCACAATTTGTCTAACGAGCTCGTCAAGTTTTGCTCTACTTAATTTCATCACAAGATGCTTAGGTCCAGAAGCATCTGCAGTGATAAAAGGTAGATTTATATCCGTCTCAAGAATATTAGAAAGTTCTATCTTTGCCTTCTCACATGCCTCCTGTAATCTTTGTAACGCCATTTTATCATTTCTTATATCTATACCTGACTGCTTCTTGAATTCATTCGCCACGTAATCAACGATTGTATTATCCATGTCAGTACCACCTAACTGGGTGTCACCACTTGTAGAAATGACTTCAAAAACACCCTCGCTAAATTCCATAATGGTTACATCAAGTGTACCACCACCAAAATCATAGACCAATATCCTCTGATCTTTCTCCGTTTTATCGATTCCATAAGCAAGTGCCGCAGCAGTAGGTTCATTTATTATTCTGACAACTTCCAAACCAGCTATTGTACCTGCATCCTTAGTTGCAGTTCTCTGGTTGTCATTGAAATAAGCTGGAACTGTAAGAACTGCCTTATCAACGGTAGCACCCAGGAACGCTTCTGCATCACGTTTTATTTTTTGAAGAATAAAAGCAGTTATCTGCTGTGGCGTATATTCTTTGCCATGAACTTTAACCTTATAGTTAGTACCTATTTTACGTTTAATTGCAGTTATTGTACCTTCAGGATTTGAAACAATCTGTCTTTTGGCAGATTCTCCAACTAACATTTGTCCATCTTTTGTAAATGCTACATATGATGGGAATGCTTTGCCCCCAAGGCTTGTACCCTCTGCGCTTGGGATAATTGTGGGCTTACCACCTACTAATGCAGCAGCAGCTGAATTGCTTGTACCCACATCTATTCCAATAGTTTTATTAACCATTTTAACTCCCCGATATAAAACTTATTAGTATTTATAAAAGTTATCTTACAGGATATCCGGAATTTTAGATAATATTCGAAGTTCTAGATATGGGATTCTTATTTAATCATTTTAATTAGTGATTTTTTTCCTTTAAACTTAACTTTTATTGGTTATAACGAAATTTTTTTAGCTAGGAATTCTTTTTTAAAAAACTTCAAAGTTTTAACTTATAACTCATCTTCCATTTTTCTATGCTTATCTCTATTGTTCATCGAATTGATTTTTAACCTTAGAAACCTTAACCTTTGATGTTCTAATAACTTTTGAACCTAGCATATACCCTTTCTCATGTTCTTCGATAACTGTATCCTCAGGAAGATTATTATCAATGACTGTCATTGTTACTTCAGAATAATATGGATCAAATTTTTTTCCAACTGCAATTATCTGCTTCAACCCCTCTTTGCCAAGTACAGACAACAAATCTGAATATATTAACTCAATTCCTTTAAGATATGATGCTTTATTGTAATTCTTTTTAGCTGATGCAATAGCAATGCCAAAGCTATCAATAATAGGCAATAGATTTTTAATCAATCCTTCAGTTGCTCCCATCTCAAAATTTTTTTTATCACGAGCTTCTATCTTTTTATAATTTTCAAAATCTGCTTGGAGATATTTTAATCGTGATAGATACTCATCTGCTAACTTGGTCTTCTCTTCTAGTTTCTTCTTCAGTGAATCTAATTCTTTATTTATCTCATCTATTTCAATAACCTTAACGTCGTTTGTTATTCTTTTTTCCTTTGCCATTCCATTATTTTTCTTTTTTTGTACTTTGGTCAATTAGACACAGCTCCTTCAATTTCATCATTTATTTTATTTTGTCATCATCAATTGTTATTATCGATATTGATAAAATATTTGTCTCTAATTTACATATACGATTTATCATTTTTTTCAGGCAGTAAATAATTTATTTCTTGAAAATAATTGTTCCATTCTTAACATCAGTTTTTATTACATCATTTTCAAGAAATTCACCATTTAAAATTTTCATTGATAAAGGGTTTTCTATCATCTGTTGAATCGTTCTCTTTATTGGTCTTGCTCCAAATATAGGATCAAATCCTTTATCCGCTATTAAATCCTTTACTTTATCACTGAATAATATCGAAATTTTTTTCTCAATAAGCCGATTTTTTAGATACTGTAGTTGTATCTCAACTATTTTCTTTATTTCATCTTTGTCCAATAAATTAAATATAACAATTTCATCAACACGGTTCAAGAATTCTGGTCTGAACTGCATTTTTAGAGCTTCCATCACCCTGCCTCTTAGCTCTTTACCGCTTAATTCATGCATCAGGTTACTGGCAATATTGGAGGTCATGATAATCACGGTGTTTTTGAAGTTAACTGTTCTTCCATGTCCATCACTGAGACGCCCGTCATCTAGGATTTGAAGTAATAAATTGAAAATATCACTATGAGCTTTCTCAATTTCATCAAAGAGAACAATGGTATATGGCCTTCTTCTCACAGCCTCAGTTAAGAACCCGCCTTCCTCATATCCTACATAGCCAGGTGGCGCACCAATGAGTCTAGCAATTGAATGTCTTTCCATAAATTCAGACATATCTATACGCACCATTGCTCTTTCATCATCGAAGAGAAAATCAGCGAGAGCCTTTGCAAGTTCTGTCTTCCCAACACCAGTGGGACCCATGAATATGAATGATCCAATAGGTTTATTAGGATCGCTGAGACCTGCTCTCGCTCTTCTAATCGCATTGGAAACCAAAGATATAGCTTCGTCCTGTCCTACAACACGCTGTTTTAATCGTTGATCCATAAGGATAAGTTTTTCTGTCTCTCCCTCCAGCATTTTATTTACAGGGATACCAGACCATTTTGCAATTACCTCTGCAACATCTTCTTCATCAACCTCATCTTTTAGCATCTTTTGATCTCGTTGCAACACTTGTAATTTTTCATTCTGAACATCTAATTTCTTTTGCAATTCGATAAAAGATCCATAACGTATTTTTGCCACACTCTCTAAATCACCTTCTCGTTCAGCCTGTTGTTCTTCTAATTTCGCATGTTCAATCTTCTGTTTGGTTTCTCTTATCCGTTGTATAATCTCTTTTTCATTCTGCCATCTTGCTTTGAGCTGATGATCTTTTTCTTTTAGCAATGCAAGTTCTTCTCTTATCTTTTTAAGTCTTTCTTTCGATGCGTTATCTTTCTCACGTTTCAAAGCTTGCTCTTCAATCTCCAATTGTCTAATCTTTCGTTCTACTTCATCAATTTCAGTAGGCATGCTATCTATTTCTGTTCTCAACTTAGAAGATGCTTCATCAATAGCATCGATAGCTTTATCTGGTAAGAACCTGTCTGTAATATATTTATAAGAGAGTTGTGCAGCGGCGATCAACGCAGAATCATGAATTATCACACCATGATGCAGTTCATACCGTTCCTTTAATCCTCTTAGAATTGAAATCGTGTCCTCTACTGATGGTTCACGTACTAATATCGGCTGAAATCTCCGTTCCAATGCAGCATCTTTTTCTATATACTTACGGTATTCATCTATTGTCGTTGCACCGACACATCTTAGCTCTCCTCGAGCAAGTGCTGGTTTTAGCATGTTAGAGGCATCTATCGCACCCTCTGCGGCACCTGCCCCTACAACAGTGTGTAATTCGTCAATAAATAGGATGATCTGGCCTGCAGCCTCATCGATCTCTTTTAATACTGCTTTGAGCCGATCTTCAAACTCGCCTCTAAATTTTGTACCAGCAATTAATGCCCCCATATCGAGAGCAGCAATGCGCTTATTTTTCAAGGTTTCTGGAACGTCACCACTTACAATTCGCTGTGCTAAACCTTCGACAATTGCGGTTTTCCCAACTCCCGCTACTCCTATTAATACAGGATTATTCTTAGTTCTTCTTGATAGAATTTGTATAACCCTACGGATTTCATCATTTCTACCAATTACTGGGTCAAGTTTCCCTTCTTGGGCTAATTTTGTTAGATCTCGTGTATATCGTTCTAGCGCTTGATACTTTTCCTCTGGGTTTTGATCGACTACATTCTGCCCACCACGAATAACTCTCATAGCATCAAATATCCTATCCTTTGTAACCCCTGTTTTTTTAATAATTTTTGGTGATGAGGGGCTATCTTCTTCTGCAATGGAGAGAAGCATGTGCTCTGTGCTAAGATACTCATCCTTCATAGACTGTGCTTCTTTCCATGCGTTTTCAAGAGTCTTATCTAAGCGAGGAGTAAGGTATATTTGTCCAATTCCACCTCCCATTTGCACTTTCGGCAAGGAACTCAAATGCTGTGTTAAATTTGTTTTAAGCTGGTCGATATCAATACCTATTTTTTGTAATATAGGAACTACAATGCCCCTTGGTTGCTCTATGAGTGCTAACAACAAATGTTCCACATCTATCTGCTGATGATTATATTTATCTGCAATGTTTTTTGATTCCTGCAAAGCTTCTTGAGCCTTAATGGTTAATTTATCAATTCTTATTTTATCATCATCCTATTATATTTCTAAAATTCTTTATTCAGATACCCTTAATGTTTATTGCAGTAATAAAAGTTATGTAGCCAATAAATTAGCTATATCCAAAAAAATCGAAATTTTCCGCTATCTTTTTTACATAATCCGTATTAAATAAACTAAGATTTGTAACAACCATGGTAAGGAGACCTTGCGATTTTGCATGAGGCGATAGTTCAAATAAATCTGAATGAAGAAAAGACGTGCCTCCACTAAAAGTCAAGGTAACTGCAGCTGTGTTTGTTATATCATCGATAATTCTTTTCCATTCTTCAGTAGTTAGTTCGTTTTCTTTTTTATTTTCCCACATCATTTTATGCAAACACCTATATGGTTATACGCAAATTTTTTTATAAACTCCAGACCATGCGATTTTTTTTCATATGTTTAGACCCATTTTCAAGATGTTTATTAATTCATTTATTTAGAGTATTATTTAGTCTTCTCTTTGGGACAGTATCATTTCTTTAAATTCCAATACATCTGAGATAACCGTATGTACATCGTTAGCCTGGATTACTACAAGGTCGTTGACTCCAGCCATTGAAAGGGCTCTATTCGTCGCCTCCCTCTCGTCTTGGATCATACAATAATTTTTCTTGGGAAATCCGGTTGATAGGATGCCTTCCTCGACAAGTTTTGCTGTTTCTCCAAGAGGTCTTCTCCTAGGGTCACTGTCATTAATGATGATATAATCATATATCTTAGCCAGCGTTTTTCCGAACAACCTAATATCTTCATCTCTCCTGTTACCTGTTCCGCTGTTAACACTTATTTTTCTTCCCTTTGATATTGCAGGTAAAACCTTTGCAAGGGCTTCAAGTGCATGTGGATTGTGCCCGTAATCAATGATTACTTTGAAGTTTCCAACATCGATGATGTTCATCCTTCCCGGCAGCTGCCCAATGGTTGTATTGAATGTAACAAGACCGGCTCGAATGTCTTCGGGAGTTATCCCGAGGGCATAGGTTGCCGCGGTAGCAGCAAGTGCATTTTCGATATTGAACATTGCCTTTCCCTCAAGGGTTATGGGAATATCGATGACATTAGCCACCCAGGAATCCAGCGGGCCTTGTTTTATTACGATCATCCCGTCTTCATCCAATATTACAACAGTACCGCCCTCCTCCAGATGTTTATTAAGAACTGGATTATTACGGTCAGTGGAGAATAGAATTATATTACATTTCAAGTCCTTTATGTTATTCAAAATAGGGGAATAATCAGCATTAAGTACCGCATATCCGTCCTTTTTTACCGAGTTTACAACAATACCCTTGAGTTCTACAAGTTCTTCGATGGTGTTTATTCCACCGTCTCCCAGGTGGTCGTTTGAGACATTGAGAAATACCCCAACATCGCATTCCTCAAATCCCAAGCCTCTGCGAATGATGCCTCCTCTTGCCACCTCCAATACAGCATGATCGACTGTGGGCTCTTTTAGGATAGTCTTTGCTCCCTGCGGTCCGGAATAATCCCCAACAAATATCGTTTGGTTTTCAATGATTATCCCATCTGTACATGCCGTTCCAACCACCTTTCCACAGTATTTAAGGATGTGCGAAATCAGGCTGACCGTCGTTGTTTTTCCGTTAGTTCCAGTCACAGCGATGATTGGCAATGTGTAGTTTAAACCCGGGGGAAAGAGCATGTCTATTACAGGCTTTGATACCATTCTTGGCCTTCCCTTAAAGGGTTTGAGATGCATTCTAAAACCAGGTGCGGCGTTCACCTCGACAACACCTCCTCGATTGCTCGTAAGTGGGTTTCGCAGGTCTTTGGCCACGACATCGATTCCAATAATGTTGAGATTGATTATTTGAGATATTCTCTCTGCCATTACCCTTATCATGGGATGAACCTCGTCCGTTACATCGAATGCTATTCCCCCCATACTGAGATTTGCTGTAGATTTTAGAAGTAATCTTTCTCCTTTTTCAAGGACTGAATCTAGTTCAAGCCCCTTTTGTTTAAGGAGCCTTAGGGTCATATCATCAATTTCAAGTCTTGTTAGTATCTTCTCGTGCCCAATGCCCCTTCGTGGATCCTGATTGATCTTGTCAATGAGCTCTTTGATCGTTGATTTTTCATCTCCTACTAATGGAGTCGGTTCACGTCTGGCGGCTGCTGTGAATTTGTTGTTAATAACCAGTATCCTGTGATCGTAACCTTCGAGAAACCTTTCGATTATCACAATATCGTGGATCTTTATTGAATTCGTAAAAGCAATCTTCAGATCCTTTGGATTGGTGATATTTATCGTTATTCCACGTCCATGGTTCCCCACCAACGGTTTTACTACCACAGGGTAGCCGATCCCATCTGCCAACTTCAATGCCTCCTCGATGGTTCGGACGATATTACCCTCAGGAACGGGTATTCCCTCATCTCTAAGTATCTTTTTAGTAAGCATTTTATCATCTGCTATTTCAACCCCGATAGCAGATGTATTGTCACACATCGCCGCCTGAATTCGCCTTTGATGAACCCCGTAACCTAGCTGTACATAGCTCTCAGAATTTAACCTTATAAACGGGATTCCTCTTTTTTTTGCCTCGTCTACTATAGATTGGGTTGTAGGGCCGAAGAGATATCTATCACGTATCTTTTTTAATTCGAGAATCTTGCCCTGAATCTCGTAGTCTTTACCTTTAAAAAGCGATTCGACGATTTCTACGGCCATCTCGCCCGCTTTTAACCCCACTGCTTCATCTCTATATCTGTAAACCACCTTATAGATACCCTCTATATCGGAATCTATCGTCTTTCCGTAACCAACCTCGATCTTTGCCAGGCATTGAAGTTCAAGAGCCACGTGTTCGACAATATGTCCAGCCTGTGTTCCCTCCGCCACACGTTCAAGAAATCCACCCTCATAACCCTTGGAACACCTGTGTCCCTTTAAAGTTGGGATAAGATCCATAATTCTTTTTTTCAGACCCGGAACCTTGTTTGAGGGTAGGGATTCGAACTCACCGATATCAAGCTCCATATATATTGTTGGATATCGACTATACAGATTCGGTCCCCTTAGCGCACGCAACTCCAAGATTTTAATGTTCACAACCTCCCGTTTCAGAAGGAGTTATATATTTCCTTGTCAACATGTTATATCCATGACCCTTTACGAGGGTATGCACACACACATTCTCAACTGCTATGGCCTCCCCTATTTGAATATTAAAAATATTTGTATATTTGATGTGCTGCCCGTCAAAGATGACGACAAGTCCGTTTCCTATAGATTCAAGCAGATAACCTTGACGAATTACTACGCCAGTATCTTCTCCAAGCCCCAATCCGATATTTCCCGGGTTGGTAGTTACGATATCCATTAACCTGCTGAACCTTCCCCGTTGTATGAAATGGCTGTCTATTACAACATTTTTAACCAGACCTATACCTGATGTGAGCTGCACCTTTCCCTTGCACAAGGCTTCGCTACTTTCACCCTCATAGATCATGGTTTCTGACATGGCAGATGCCCCAGCGCTTGTTCCGGCAATAATACAGTTCTCATTAAAATAGCGAGATTTAATAGTTTCCAAAACAGGGGTACCGCCAAGGATACTGGTTATTTTTAATTGGTCTCCACCCGTGAAAAAGATTACATCTGCCTTCTTGAGCCGTTCTACATATTCGGGATTTTTCGTCTGCTCTCTTGTTCTGATATCTATTATTTTAACATTCTTTACACCAATCTTTTCAAAGGCTGCAATATAGCTTGCACCACTTTCTTTGGGCATGCTGCTTGCTGTAGTAATTAACTCGATATATGGCTCTTTCTTATTAGTTAAAAAAACGGTATGTTTGAGAATATTCAGACCCTTTTCTTTATCCTCATTACCCCCGATCGCAACCAATACACTTTGGATTTTTTCAAGGTTTGAATCTGATTTTTTCAAATAACCTTCAAACATATATGCATAATACGAGAATGTTGTATATAATATCATTTGTTGTGTTCTTTGATTTAAAAGCCTAAAAATAATTTCTTTTTTTTTCACTCAAATTTAACTTTATCTGTTTTTGTCCCTCTTGTTTCATGAATTTGAAATATATGCATTCCTAGGGCTCTGTTAGTTCTAAAAATTTTTTTTGTAATGCCTATAGTTAGGCATAATTTTTTCCTTCCTGAACTCTTTTGGTTTTTTTCTTTACCTGTAAAAAGGGTTTCGAATCCCTCCCT
>Ga0272443_10004564_pt1 | contig 14971 bp, 17 predicted proteins | sample SSMAcet12_FD_193581 | JGI IMG/M metagenome (GOLD analysis project Ga0272443, IMG submission 193581) | Marine sediment archaeal communities from Little Sippewissett salt marsh, Falmouth, MA, United States - SSM-Acet-12 | ecosystem: Environmental > Aquatic > Marine > Wetlands > Sediment ...
AGCCGCATCCCATCTCTTCAAGACATGCCGTTCACCGTCCCTCCCCCGTCCGATAACGACGCCGAACGGGGACAAAACCGAACAAAAACCTCCGAAAACACTGAAAAATCCTACTTTAGTAGTATTTACAATCACCTGCCCCCCTGCCATCCTAGGCCCCAAGAAAAGAATGTGCGCCGGCATCATCAGAAATGGCGAAGAAACAAAGATCCATTGGATCGAGAGGGGATTTGCGATGAAAAAATTATTGATAGCTGTTATTTTTTTGGTGTTCGTTGCCGGCAACAGTTGGGCGACATACACGGGCAGTATCACCGGCGGCGACGGTCTGTTCGGGACAGACGGTTGGAGCACCGCAGTCCTGGACTGGGAGGTCAGCTCCGACAACGACATATGGACCTACAACTATACCTTTACCGTAGTGGACAAGGCCATCAGTCATCTGCTCTTTGAGGTATCGGACACCTTTACGGCCGACAACATCCTGGCTGGTACTACCGAAGGGTACCAGCTTGATGCATACGACAGCAGCAACGGCAATCCCGGTATGCCCGGTTCGATTCAGGGCCTGAAATGGGACGTAAGCGGAATGTTCTTGTCGGAATCGATAACGATTGTCACCGACCGGCCTCCCATGTGGGGTGATTTTTATGCGAAGGACGGCAAGGACAGCGGCGATTGGGTATTCGCGTATAATACGGAACTCGGCACCGACACCTTCGCCCCGATCGGCGACGGCAACGCGGGCGGCTGGGCGCTGGTCCCCGATACCGGTTCGGCTCCCGTCCCCGAACCGGGCACCATGCTCCTCCTCGGTGCCGGCCTGATCGGACTGGCGGGAGTAAGCAGGAAGAAGATCAGGAAATAAGGAACCGGATAGTACACGACAGAGGCCCTGGTCATCTCCTTCAAAGAAAGGCGCCAGGGCCTTTGCCATGTGACATGACGGCCGGCCGAATCGTCGCGGTGAGATGATTCGGTATTATGTATCTAAAAAGGTGGATGGACGGTCATGAAGGTAAAGACGCCCATCCCGTTCGCCTCCGGCTTCGTCTGCTCGCCGTTGATCACGCGGATCATAAGGTCGATCATCTCGTCTCTCAGCGTATCGATGGCCTTCCCCTCCACGAGGTCCCCCGCGCTGATGTCCATATCGTCTTCCATGGCCGCGTAGAGACGGTTGTTGCTCGCCACCTTGATAACCGGGACCGTGGGAAACCCCGCCGGCGTTCCCCGCCCCGTAGAAAAGAGCATCAGCTGTGACCCGCTCGCCGCGAATCCCGCCATTGAATCCGCATCGTACCCCGGCCCATCCTGCAGGATCAGGCCCTTTTCGGTGGGAATGGCCCCGTAGTCCACCACCTCTCTGATCGTCCCCGTTCCCCCCTTGACGATACATCCCATGGATTTTTCCGCGATGGTGCTCATCCCTCCGTCCATATTCCCCGGCGTGATCACCAGAGCCGCCAGCTCCCCCATCGTTGCGCGGTTCAGCTCCTCGGCGCGGTTCACCATCTCCGTTATCCGCACCGCCACCTCCGGATCCTTCGCCCGGCGGGCCAACACATGGGCCGTCCCGATCATCTCCGTGTTCTCCCCGAACATGACCGTCGCACCTCGGTCCACCAGCCAGTCCGATACGGCACCCATCGCGACGTTCGCGGTGACCCCCGACATGGCATCGGACCCGCCACATTCGATCGAGATCAGGAGGTCTTCCCAGGCGATTGGCTCTCTCTCCCGCGCCGCCAGCTCCTTCAGATAACCCCGTGCGGCACGGATCCCCTTCTCTGCCGTCCTGAGCGATCCCCCATCGTCCTGGACATTCAGGACTGTCAGGGGCTTGCCGATCCCTTCGAGATGGGGCGCCAGGGCCCTGATATTGGAGACCTCGCACCCCAGACCGATCAGGACGGCGGCCCCGACGTTGGGGTTTTGTATCGTCCCCGTCAGGATACGGAAAAGGATCTCCAGATCGCGCAGGCCTCCCCGGCCGCATCCGTGCCCGTGGGTGATACAGACCGCCTCCGGGACCTCCCGCGATATACGGCCGACGACGCCATTGACGCAGGAGACCGTAGGGATCACCAGGGTATGGTTCCGTATCCCCACGCCCCCGCCGTCCCGGCGGTACCCGCTGATTGCCCCTACTTCTTCCATCGCTCGCTCTCCAGATTATGGGTGTGGACCCAGCCCCCGCGTTTGATCTCATGCGCGCTGACCCCCACCACCTCGCCGTACTTGATAATCTCCTCCCCCGCCGCGATGGCGCACAGGGCCACCTTGTGGCTCGCCGGTATCTCCTCTTTGGCGGTCAGCCCTTCCACCCCACGGGACAGAATCTTCTCTCCCGCAGCCAGATCGCGGAGGGCCACCCCTACGTTGTCGCGCTCGTCAATAATCATCACGTTGTTCCGCATGATATCACCTCACGCCCCGAGCGCTTTCATGTACTGCATCGTCCCGTCCTGGATCACGCCGACCCGGGCGTCCCCGGGATACTCCTCCTCCAGGAGGGCCAGTACTTCCCGCCAGCTCTTCACGATAGTCGCGTCGTCAATATGACAGACCAGGTCGAGCATCGTCCGGTCGGGACAGGGGGCCAGGATGACAAGTCGCTTCATGACGGCCCGTAAAAACCCCTGTCCCGCGACCTTGACTTGGAAATGACGGCCGCCGTAATCGGACCCCCATCCCCGCATGACGTAGTGAGGAACCTGTCCCTCCGGCGCGTCTGAGACAAGGACCGCCGTACCCGAACCGTCCGGTTTCAGAGCCATCAAAGACAGGAGGAGGGAGATAGCCGATTCATTCGCCTTCCCATAGGCATTGCAGACGGCGATATCGTACCCCGTCGCGTGGGGAATACCGTAGTGTTCCTTCCCCTCCTCGGCTCCTGCCTGGTGAGTGGCCCTGAAATCTCCCGCATAGAGGCGGGTGATCTCCCCCCGGCGGTTGATGAGACAGTCCACCTTGAAATCCAGCCCCGCCAGGTCTCCGGCAGCGTCACACTCGGCCCGCATTATGTTGTCGTCAAAATTCCCCAGACCGGTTCGGGAGGGATCACGGTACAGCTGATTGTGAAACTGATTGATCGATTCGATCCCGGCAATACCGGGGAGGACGATCTTCGCACCCCCGCCGAACCCCACGTGGACATGGGCGGTGATGCACCCGATCCCGATCTTCAGGTCGCAGTTCATGAACTCACGGTTGAGCCAGACCTCCACCCCCGTGGGGGTACGCCCCACCCGGACGGTATTCTGAAAGGGATCGTGGTTGTAAACGGCATAGTTCTCTACGATATGATCGCCCAGCTTCTTCCGGGCATTGATCATGTCGTAGGCTCCGTGGCTCCCCAGGGCCCAGATGAACCGGATCTGGTCTTTCTCCATCCCGGCCCGGTGGAGGGTTTCGAGGATAAAGGGCGCAACGTCCTTAACGGGCGTGGGGCGGGTCATATCGTCAAAGATGATTACCGCCTGCTTCTTCCCCTGCGCCAGTTCTTCAAGGGTCGGACCTTCGATCGGATGCTCGATCTTGTCTCGTATATCACCCGGGGGAAGACCGGGTTTGTCGAATCCGGGAGAGGTGAGATTATCGACGTTCCACCGGTCGGGGAAGGTAAGCTCGCGCTCCTCGTTTTCATACCAGAGACGGGACGGGATTGAGATTTTCTTCATCGCTGGATCCTTTCCTGCGGGGTAACGGGGTTCTTAACCGATCAGGATCACCATCAGCCGCCGTGGACCGTGCATTCCCTTGAAGGGTTTCCCCATGATATCCGCGGTCATGCTCGGTCCGGTCGTGAACGTAACGTGAGAAGGGATATCCTTCGTGTCACCATATATCGCCTCAACCGCCTGTTCGTATGTGGGGACTATCCGCGTGGTAGGGATCAGGGCGATGTGCAGGATGGGGGCGAGAGAGACAAGGCGCGGCTGATGGGCATCATGCACGATGACGATCGTTCCCGATTCGGCAACGGCGTAGTTGACACCGGTGATCCCGGCCTGGACCTCATCGAAGACGGCATCCCGGAAGGAATCTCTCGTACTGAAATCCCCCGGCGTGAGAACCGTAATCCCCCGTTCTCTCCCCCAGACGGGCAGGCCGAGCGGCGCGATAACGGTATCCGTTGACACCATCACCTTCCGCAAGTCTTCCTGCGCGGCGATCTCCGTGAGCCTGGCGACCGCCTCACTGCCGTCACTGACCCGGCACACGACACCCTCCTCACGGGTCAACTTCTCGATAAAGGTCGCTACCATCTGTTCCCGGTCAAGGGAGATCTCTCTCAGGGGGGGCATGGCCGGCCGGGGGAGCATTGCACCCTTCGGAATTCTTTTGAGCTTTCCCAGGATCTCGTCCCGCGCGCTGTGCCCCACGGTCTTCTCTTTCGACATTACGGCTCCCCCCTCCGCCCGTCCGGATCACCCGAGACGGTGTCCCGCCGCAGCCTTTTCCACCGTTCATGAAAGGTCTTCTCCGCGATGGCCGGGAGGTTTCTGGTTCGGAACCATCCCTCAAAATACTTCCCCATTGTTGTGATCACACCACCACGGGAATATCTGTTCACGAACGGACGGACCAGCCTGACCCCAAGGTTCCAGAGCGTGCTGTGCGCGACGGCCCGCGACCAGAGGTCGAAAAATCCGAATTCCTTCCAGGGCCGCCTCTTTCCCCGTAACCTTCTGTCCCCCTCGACATCCTTGGCGCGGTAATAGAGAAATAGAGAGGGGTGATCGATCCCCGCAGGACACACCTCTCTGCAGGAACCGCACAGGGTGCAGGCACGGTAGAGATCCTGCGCCCTGTCGAGACCGAGGAGGAGGGGGGTGAGGACCTGTCCCATGGGGCCGGAATAGGCCCATCCGTAAGGGTAGCCGCCGATCTTCGCGTAGACCGGGCAGAGGTTGAGGCACCCCCCGCAGCGGATACATCGCAGGGCCTGACGTGCCGTCGGATCGGCATAGATCTCCGACCGGCCGTTGTCGACAATGATGATGAAAAGCTCTTCGGGTCCGTCGATTTCGCCGCCCCCCTTGGGGCCGCTGTCCATCGACACATAGGCCGATATCGCCTGTCCCGTACAATTTCTGGACAGGAGGCGGGTCAGATGCATGGCATCGGCCATCGTGGGGACCACCTTTTCGATGCTCATGATGGAGACCTGCGTCCGGGGGGAAGACTTGTTGAATCTGATATTCCCCTCGTTCTCCAGATTGACGATCGTCCCGGTCTCGGCCACGGCCATATTGACACCGGTTACCCCGAGGGCAACGTGGTGGAACTTGTTGCGCAGGAAGAGGCGCGCGGCGTACCCCAGCTCCACAGGATCGGTGGTCGGCTCCTCCATCCCGGCCTTTTCCATAAAGAGGTCGCACACCTCTTCGACGGGGATATTGATCGCCGGGCCGACGATATGAAAGGGCGGACGCTTCAGCTGCTGAGCGATAAATTCGCCAAGGTCTGTTTCAAAGGGCTCGATTCCCTCTTCGACAAGGACGTCGTTCAGCCCCATCTCCTCCGTCACCATCGACTTCCCCTTGGTGACATAGGGGGCCTTCCGCTCCCTGGCTATGGCAAGGACTATCCCGTTGGCCTCGTGGGCATCACGTGCCCAGAGGACTTTTGCCCCCCGTGCCACGGCATTCTGCTCGAACTGTTCGAGCAGTTCGGGGAGCCGTGCCACGACCTCGGCCCGTATTGCCTGTCCGCAGGCCTGCGCCGCATCGGGATCGGGAAAGCTGCTCATCACGGCCTCCCGCCGCGCCGCGATGGCAGCGGGCATCGCCTTCAGAAAGGCGCGGGCATAGGTGTTGCGGATCTCTTTTCCGGCAATTTCGTTGAAGAGGGTCGTCCTGATCTCCATATCAGCCCCCCCTCCCCGTGCCGGCAAGAAAGGCGGCGATATGCAGGGCCTTTTTTTCGGGATGGTTGCGGCTGAGGTAACCGTCGATGTTAAGGAGACATCCCGGCTCACAGAGGACCAGGAGATCGGCCCCGCTCTCGAGGTAGCTTTCCACCTTCTCCTTCACCATCTCTTCAGAGATATAATCGTAAGTCTCGGCAAATTCGCCGCCGAAGCCGCAGCACATATCGGCGAGAGGGAGGGGGACAAACTCGACACCTTCGGCCCTCCGTATCAGCCGTTTGGGCTGGTCGGAGACGCCGAGCCCCCGGAGGATGTGGCAGGATTCGTGGTAGGTGACCGTTCCTTCAAACGACGCGCCCACCTCCTCGACACCGAGGATATCGACAATATACTGTGACAGTTCAAAGATGCGTCCCGAGAGTTCCTCGGCCCGCCGCAGCCACACCGGATCATCGCGAAGGAGTTGGGGATAGTGGTGTTTCACCATGTAGACACAGGAACCGGATGGGCTCACGATGACGTCATCATCGCCGAAGAGGTCAATGAAGTGTTTCGCCGCCCGCTTTGCCTGTTCACGGTATCCCGCATTCATCGCGGGCTGGCCGCAACAGGTCTGTGCCTCGTGGTACAGAGGGTCCACCCCCACCCGCCGAAGCAGATGGACGGTGGCCTCCCCGATCTCGGGAAGGAAAAGATCCACTATGCAGGGGATAAAGAGAGAGACTTTTTCCATAGACCCCCATCGAATCATAAACCGCTGCTCAACAGCAAAAATGACACCTTAGATAGAACTGCCCCCGATCCGAATCACGGAACGCATGCCAGCTCTATGCACCTGCCGTCATCGTTTTTGAATGAAGCATCCGTTCGATCTGACGATCTTTCTCTTCCCACAGCGCGTTCACCCATTTTTGAAATCTCTCACGGTATTCGGAGTCATTGAAATAATCGCCCAGCAGTTCGCGGCTGAGAGGGTACGATTTGACACTGACCTTGATTTCGCCCACCCGGCCGCAGAGAAACTGCCAGAAGCTCTTCGCTCCTTGGGGATACGCTATGGTAACGTCCACGATACTGTGCAGCTGTTCTCCCATACTCTGAAACACAAAGGCTATGCCGCCTGCCTTCGGCCGGAGCAGATTGCTGTGCGGCGATTTCTGTTTCCGGTGTTTCATTCTCGAGAATCTTGTCCCCTCGACAAAGTTCATAACGGAGACCGGAATGGACTTGAACTTTTCGCAGGCCCTCCGGGTCGTTTCCAGATCTTTGCCTCTAAGCTGAGGATGCTTCTCGAGAAAGGCCTGCGAGTAGCGTTTCATAAAGGGAAAATCGAGGGCCCACCATGCAAGCCCGAGGAGCGGCACCCAGATCAGCTCTTTTTTGATAAAAAACTTCAGGAAGGGAATCTTGCGATGGAAGACCCTCTGAAGGACAAGGATATCGACCCAGGATTGATGGTTCGACAGGACCATGTACCATTCGTTGCGCTTCAGGCCTTCCAGGCCGGTCACATCCCAGCGAATCCGGCTGGTACACCACTGATTGAAATTATTGACGGCGATCCAGTTGTTCGCGATGCCGGTCAGCAGGATATTACAGATCTTTCGCCAGCCCCGCAGGGGAATTACCAGCTTCAGGAAAGCGATAACAAGGAGTTGCATCACCCAGAAAACTGTGTTGATGACATACAGCAGGAGGGATATCACCCCCCTCATCAATTCCACACACGAACGAACCATGTACCACTCCTCTCATGTATCAAACACTCAGCCGGGTTCACATAGCACATTCCGGTTTCTTTTTCCAGAGGACAGATGGCACAAAGGGGCCGGGGCACACACCGACCCCGATCGGCAAGCGATATCCGCGGTTGTCTTCGGCGCGCTGTGACCGGGAGAAGGTGGCAGTTCGGTCCGGGGCGGTGTCGTGGTACGAAAAGTTGAAAACGTGTCAAGGAATTTAAGGATCCGCCGGTGACGAGCCCTGACGGGAGTATACGCCCCCTACCCTCCAAAACGCTGAAGGAGCCTGTATATCGCGTCCGTTCCGAAGGCGAGCGCTTCGACCGGTATCCGTTCATCCGCCGCGTGGATCGTCTGTATGAAGCTGAAAGCCTCCGGCAATTGCACCGGGAGGAACCCATAGGTCTGTATTCCCAGCCGGGAGAAGTGGCGTCCGTCCGTGGTGGCCGACAGCAGGAGCGGGACAGGGATACCTTCCGGATCGACCTCCCGGAGGATGCCGGAAAGCGTATCGAAAAGCCCCATATCCGGTTCGGCCGGGCCGGGTGAATGCCGCAGGACCTCAAGCTCCACCTCATCACCCACGATCCCGCGTATCTCCGTGAGCAGGTCGTCAGGGGAAAAACCGGGGAGCAGCCGCCCATCCAAATCGACGGACACCGCGTTGGGGATCACGTTGATCGAGGAGCTTCCGTGCAGGATCGTCGGGCTGACCGTATTGTGCAGCATCGGACCAAAGAAACTCCCCCGTTCACCCAGGAGAGCAAGGATGGTGTTTGTCAGTGCGGGATTCTTCAGCAACCCGAGGATCAGGCCGGCCGGTCCGCCGAGCGCCGAGGCCATCGTCTCGATCATCAGGTGTGCGGTCGGTGTCACATGGACCGGCAGGCGGTGCCTGTCGAGCCTTCGAAGCACTTCCGACAGCCGCGCCATGGCACCGCCGCGGACAGGCATCGAACCGTGCCCCCCCTGGCCGCGGAGAATGGCCCGCACCGCACAGCGCTGTTTCTCGGCGACCATGATCGGATAGAACCGCCGGTTACCGGCATAAAAAGAGAATCCACCGCACTCACCGATCGCATACCGGACCCCCTCAAACAGGTCCGGATGATTCTCGACGAGGAACCGGGCGCCGAAGTCGCCCGACGTCTCTTCGTCGCTCACGACGGCGATGATCAGGTCCCCGGGCAGTGCCAGCTTCTCCGCCTTCGCGCGGAGAAAAGCGGACAGGATCATCGCGACGCCTCCCTTCATGTCGAGCGTGCCGCGGCCCCACACGAAGCCGTCCGCAATAACACCCTCGAAGGGGGGATACTGCCACTCCTGGTTCTCAGTCGTCACGACATCCACATGTCCATAGAGCAGAAGCGGGGCTGCGTTCCCCTGCCCGCGCAGTCGGGCCACCAAGTTGGGACGTTCCGGGGTGTGGGCACGGATAACCGTCTCAATCCCCGCACCCTTCAGCAACTCCTCGATGAACGCAATACACGCCCGCTCATTTCCCGGCGGGTTGGTGGTGTCGAACCGGATCAGGTGCTGCAGCAGCTCGACCGGACGCTGGTATACCGATAATCCATCCTTCAACGGCTCCATACGGAATTCCTTTCATCAATCAGCGTAATGTCCCTCCTTAGGCTTCCCGGAGGACCTTGACGGAGACGCCCTCCACCAGGTCCTTGGCCTTCTCCCGGTAGGCCAGCATATGGGGAGCACCCATGTGATCTCGGAGGGCCTCCAGGTCCTTCCACCGCTCAACGACCGTGACAACATTCTCATCAAAGCTCTGTCCCGGCAGTCCGGCATCGATATCGACGGCCGGGGAATATTCGACACACCCCTTTTCTTTCATCACATGGGGGACATTTTCCTTGAAAATCTCCAGAAAATCGGAACGTCCCCCCTCCTTTACGCGTATCGAAGCAAGTACCGTAATCATAGTTATTCCCCTTACCAATGCGACCGATGAAACAGCCGGGAGTATTCTAACGGTCCGCCGTCAGAGATTCCGGCAGTGTCAGGACATACGCCCTGATCTCATCCCTCACACGCCGGTAATGACCAAGCCGCTCCTCATCGCTGCGGGCGTGCCGGGCGAGCGTCGGGGGGTCATCGAACCCGCGGTGGATTACTCGCGCCCCGCCGGAGTATACCGGACAGCTCTCATCCGACTCGCCGCAGACCGTCACGACATACTCATATGCGGTGTCGCCGAGGTCCTCCAGCGTCTTGCTGCGCTGCCGCGAGATATCGACGCCGACCTCATGCATGACAGAAACGGCATACGGATCGAGACCGCGGGCCTCGTACCCCGCCGAATACGGATCCAGGACATCTCCCCTCAGTGAGCGGGCGAACCCTTCCGCCATCTGGCTCCGGCAGGAGTTCCCCATACAGATAAAGAGTATCTTGGCCTTGTCAGACATCTCCGGTCAACCGACATACGAAACGGCGCGGACGCCCGCTCGGTTCCTTTCTTCCCTACAGCCCGAGGTCGCCTTTTCCCAGGGCCATGAAGGATTCCCATGCCTCATCCATGAGGGGCCTCCACTCCTTGAGAAACGGCGACGTGGCGTCCTCCTCGGAGACACCCCGAAGGCGAGTCAGATAATGAAACATGAACGCGGAGACCCTGGCATTGACGGCACAGTGGACCCAAACCTTTTTCCCCTCCAGTACGGACATGATGCCGCAGAATGTCCTGAGGTGATCGGCCGTGGGTCTTTCGAAGGGAACCGGTATATGAAAGTACGACATTTCCAATCCGGCGACGATACTTCCTTCGTCCGGGATCGCCCCCTCGGAGTCGTGCATCGCGAGGTTCACCACCGCCTCATACCCCATCCGGGCGATGTCGGCAAGCTGTTCCTTCGACGGCTGGCCGGATGTCCCCACCTTCTCCGTGCTCTGGTAGTAGTTGAGAGGTTTCTCCATGCTGTGGGATCAGAGAGAGGCGTACTGTCGGCCGCGGCAACTTGAGGCGCCCCGCATTACTCTTTTTCCTTCAGTGTACTGATACCGAGGACCGTGTACAGAGGGCAGAAACCGACGGCACTGGTTACCAGGAAGATAACCGCGATCACCCCCAGGATGACGGCGGCCATACCGGTGATATTGCCGGTGACGTACAGGATCACCACGACTACTGCCAGTATTGTCCTGATACTACGGTCAATGATTCCCATGTTTTTTTTCATGACACGCTCCTCCTTCACTACCCACTGCTGCTCCCTGTTTTATCTCCCTTGCGGCGATCGGATACCGGAACCACCCTCCGTCCCACTCACCATCGTACCCCGGAGCGGGAGATGGAACGCCTCCTGGGAGAGCGAAAGAGCCATGAAATGATCTTCAGCAGCAGTTCAACCACCACCAGCACGAAGGCCGCCGACACCGCCCCCGAAACGACGGCCGACCGGTTGAGGGGAATCGTAAAGGAATAGTTTGTGTATGTTTCGTTGATTAATTCTCTGTCCCGCTTCGCAATAATGAAGGCGACCTTCCCCGCCAGACCTGTTTCAAGGAAACGTTTTTCACTCTTAAATCTCAGATACCGCTCGTATATATTCCTGATGGGCAGAGCTTCTTCCCGGTCTGCCTTGTCCTCGCTTTCCTCATGTTTCTTTATCAGCGCCATGACCGATCCGTCGTAATGCCGATCGGCCAGTTCCTGATACCCGCGAAGGTTGTTCTGCACCTCGATAAAATGGGCATCCAGCCGTTTCTCATACTGATCGACGAAATTAGGTATCTGTATCCCGAACAGAAGAGCCACGCCGGCAATCAGTATCAGGAAATAGCGATATAGTACCCCCATATATGCTCCTTGGCCATTGCCCTTGGACCGATACGGTCGGTTCCCAGATGCACCATGCTTCCTGAAAGAGACGCCGTCTATCCCAGAAGCACAAGACCCCGTCTCTGTATGAGAAACGGGGTCCTGTTATAATCCATCCATACCTTCCTCTCTTTGACAGTAAAAGGGGCGGATCTGATCATAAGTAAACAAAGTATCCTGATAGTACCTTTACTGCGATAATTGTCAAGGAATTTCAGGGGAGGTGTCCTCCGCTGGAACGGAACCGTGTGTGTTTTCCTCCACCTTGTTCGATGAAAAACATGTCATGGCCCCGAAAAAGTCGCTTGAAAATATAAACGAGGACATGCTATATGAGCACGGGTCGTGTGGCCACACCTAACCACCCGTTACTGCTGGACAATTAAATGGATACGACAACCACGATACAGATCCCCGGAGTCGGCACTGCCCACCTGCACCGAAGCAGACGGGCGAGGCGAATGTCAATTTCCGTAGCGGCTTCAGGGGAGGTGCGTGTAACCCTTCCGTATCGCGGTACGGTTCGTCAGGCGGAGGCGTTCCTCTGCGAAAAATCGGCCTGGGTTGCAGCACATCGCCGGAAGGCGTGTCTCCTCCGTCTCCGCCACAAACGGCTCACCGCAACCTGCCGGCCTGTCTCACGAAAGAACGCCGAGATCCTCCTCCGGGAGCGCCTCGACCACCTTGCACGAGAATATGGCTTTTCCTGCAACAGGGTCTCTGTCCGGAATCAGAAGAGCCGCTGGGGAAGCTGTTCGGCGGACAACAACATCAGTCTCAACGAAAAACTCGCCCGGCTCCCCGACCGGCTGATCGACTTTGTCCTTCTCCACGAGCTGGTCCACACCCGCGTGAAGAACCACAGTAAGGACTTCTGGATGGAGCTGGGAAAATACGTAGGCGACGTGGAGAAACTCCGCAGAGAATTCCGGGAGTACCGCCTGGATCTCCTCTAGGGCGATGCCACCGGATTCCAGCGATCTCTCTGTCAGGCATTGAGTCTCTTGATCAGCCAGGCCATATTCGTGCCCAGCAGTTTCATGGTTTCGATCCCGTCCTCGTCTTTTTCGACATCCCCCTTCTCAAGACCGATACCCATGTTCCAGTAGTTGGAGCCCGGGATGATCATCTGACTGATCAGAAAAAAGTTGTTGATGGTGCCGAAGGCGTGAATGCTCCCCGCCCTGCGGACGGCGATAACCGCGGCACCCGCCTTGCGCCTGAACATGTCACCGTTGGCCTTCGCCACCAGGCCTGCACGGTCGATCAGGGCCTTCGTCTCGGTGCTCACATCGGTGAAATAGGTAGGCGATCCCAGGATGATCCCATCGGCCTCGAGCATCTTCTCGATGCACTCGTTCAGGATGTCGTCCGTGACCGAACACCGCCTGTCCGCATTTTCGAAGCACTTTCTGCAGGCCCTGCAGCCATGGATCTTTTTTCCCCCCAGATTGAAGATCTCCGTTTCGATCCCCTCTTTGCGCAGTTCATCCAACACGTATTTGATAAGGATTAAGGTATTCCCGTCCCCGCGCGCGCTGCCGTTGAATGCAATCACCTTCACGTGTCATCCTCCCACAAGACCTAAGTATCGTCACACATATCTTTCGGAGCCACGCCGATCGATATACAGGGGAAAAGGGCCGCTGTCCAACTCTAATGGAGCTCCCCGAGCAATCGCTTGAATTCGCCGTTGCCCCGCAGGAGTTTCCGCCCCATCTCTTTCAGGGCATCCACCGTCTCCTCCGGGAGGGAGAAGGTCGTGGGGAGATTCTTGAAATCGAAGCGCACCTTCGGATCGCCGATGTAATCGAACGCGACATGCGCCAGGTACAGGTCGAAGGCGTACAGCTCGCCCCCCGGCAGGGTGCTGCCTCCCAGGAGCCTGCGACACCGCTCCCTGATCCGGACCGACTGGTCGTACTCACTGACGACGCCGGCCACCCGGCTGACCGTGTCGAAGGAATAGTTATCCAGCGGCACCGTGGCGGCCCTGGTCAGCACATCCATCAGCGACGGGACGGCAGGCTGCAGGTCCCGTTCCGACTGGGGATCGGTGGCGGCGTTGACCACGATGATGACCAGTTTCTCGATCGACTGCCGGTTGATCCGCTGCTGGATACTGTACGCCGGGTCGGAGGTCTCCAGGGCTGAGAGGATGCTCCGCAGGCCGAGATTGTCGGCGACCCCGCCATCGATCAGATGGATATACCGGCGCTGCGCCTCCCATTCCTGGCGTTGGTAATAGCTCCTCCGGTCTTCGGCGCGGTTGGAGCGCTCCGGGGCGATATCCCGGTCTGCGATCCCGAAGCCGACCCACCTCGGTTCCCGGTAGTCGCACCCTCCGGCATAATTCCGAAAGGTCAGGGGGGTCAGCAGACCGGGAAAGGCGGAGGAGGCCGCCACGGCGCGGGCGACCGGCAGATCGGCCAGATCGGAACAGATCAGATCGAACTGGTCCTGGATAAAGGGAAACTGAGCGCCCGTCGTCATGTCGGTGGCGTTGATCATCAGGAAGGGGCGCGTCCCGTTGTCGATCAGCTCCCTGAATGTTGATCTGCCGAAGAGGTGTGAGTGATAGTACTCCGCCGCCAGATCACTGCGTCCGTAGCTGCTCCCGGCCAGCCTGAACCAGTTTACCGGGGAGAGGGAACGCAGGAGGAGCGCTTTTTGAATATCCTCCTTCAGAAAGTCGCGTTCGAAGGGCCCCGCAAATATCCGGTCCCGGTACAGGGCGAAATAGGCCGCCGTGAAGCTCCCGCCGGAGACCGATGAGATGATGTCCACCTCGTCCAGCAGCCTTTTCCGCTCCCCTTTCCAGACGATCTCCGCGTCGCGCAGCGCCTCGAGGACCCCGTAGGAAAAGGAGGCGGCGCGCGTGCCGCCTCCAGAGAAGGCAAGGATGACGAACAGACTGTCGGTGTTGTTCTCCGCCGGCTTCAGGGTATCGAAACGGTATCCCGTTGCGGGGTCATACCGGCACAGGTCGAGATTCGGCGGGAAGGAGGCGCACGACACCAGGAGAAACAGAAACGATATCACCAGAGAAAGACGTCCGATTGTCTTTTTCATGCCGGCACCTCGTCAAACTCGATCACAATCGGGTCCAGTTCGTTCGTTCCGTGGACCCGGCGGATCACCTCCGGCGGGTCGTAGTCGGCGGGCTTTCCGAGATCGAAAGAATGCGTCCCCGCCCCGATTTGCAGGATCGTATTCGTCGAACCGTTTTTCACGCCGTCGATATGCACGGCCCGTGTCCGGGGAAACCGGATTTCAACGTATTCCATTCCCTCCCTCCTTGTTCAGCGATTTTTTCCTTTGTATCAATGATCAGAAAACACTCACTGACGACATTCAAGGGAAAGGGGAGAGTCTTCGTGAAGGGGTGCTCGAAACGAAAAACCCCGTCTCTTTCTGAGAAACGGGGTTGTGGGGCCGTGCATCCGCAGCCTCCTCTCCGTACCATACGGAAAAGCAAGACGGGGTCCGAACCAGCAATATCTGCGAAAGATGATA
>Ga0272443_10004565_pt1 | contig 14971 bp, 17 predicted proteins | sample SSMAcet12_FD_193581 | JGI IMG/M metagenome (GOLD analysis project Ga0272443, IMG submission 193581) | Marine sediment archaeal communities from Little Sippewissett salt marsh, Falmouth, MA, United States - SSM-Acet-12 | ecosystem: Environmental > Aquatic > Marine > Wetlands > Sediment ...
ACCTTGATGGTGTCTGAAGCCTCAAACCCACCATCAAGCAGGAATGCTTTCGCTTCGTCAAATACTGTTACATCGCCTTGTGCCATTGTTTATTCTCCTAAATGAATGGTGTGAGGGTATTTAGTGTAATCCATATACGAAAAGAGCGGACACTCGTTAGAATGCCCGCCCTCATCAGTTGCTGCTCTTTATGTGGTGTATTTAGATATTATTGCGTACGACCCATTCGCCGTACCAAGTATCGTGGATATCACCTGTGCTATCTGTGACCTGAATGTCATAGATGAACTCGGTTTCCAGACCACGGAATGTAATGTCGCCGAACGGCATTGGTGAGCCGCCGAATCCAGTGAAGTCAAATCTGCCAGTGGTTGTAGTAGAAAGTTCCACCTTACCATTGGCAGTGCTGAATGTTTCCAGCACTGAACTTGACGAAGTGCGGCGGACCTTTACTTCTACGGTCCAACCTTCACCCTCAATATCAATCGCAACGCCACTGGCGTCCTTGACGATAAAGTATTCCGTTGGCTCTAAACCTAGCGTATGCTCAATGCGTTTATATGTTTGTGCCATCGGTTTTCCTCAAAAAATACCCACCCCTTCCCAACCCGCAGGAGCGTACGGGTCACCATAACTATCGCTCCTCCTGTTTTTCGGCTTATGACCAGGTTGCGATGCCTGAAGCGTTCCACTCAATAGTCAAGTCACCAGAAACATTGCCTTTATCAGATGTGAAGTCAATGTATCCGAAAACTGGAGATGTTGCTGGCGTGCCAGTATCTTTGTAGATAATAGCGTAGCGAGCGTTAGAGAATCCAGCACCAGACTGTGACCAAGTGACATCAGCACCATCAAAAGTAACTGTGCCACCGCTTTCTGTACAAGACAGAGAGCCAATAGTAGCACCGCCAGCAGTGTAGTTAGTGCCAGAAACTTCGTTAGTGTTTGCGTCGTCAATGTAGTCGTGCGTAGAAGCAGACGGTGTGTAAGACGAAGTCACCAACATTACTTTAATAGTGTCGGAGTTAAAGTCAATAGGTGCGGTTCCGTCTACCTGGTAGAGTTTGCCTTTGTTGTATAATGTAATAGAAGCCATTTTGTTTTCCTCTTGTTGTTAGGTTATATTTGGTATTATTATTTACATACAGAAGGTATTTAGACCTCACAGAACGATATACTCAATACCATCACGGCTATATGAGTGTGACACACTGAATGACCCCGTCATTGTTAGGTTGACTTCCAGCATCAGTTTATAACTCTTCGTGGAGAATACCGTGAAGTTACATAGTGCGGTGAATGGTAGATATATTATTCCTCGGGTTTCGTGTGGGTTATCGTAGTCATATAGCCACACTGGGTGTGAACTACCGCCCATATACCAGACATCAACATTAGTGCTATCTGTGATATTGTATAGGGTGATGCGAGCATATGCCTCCATCTTCTCACCAGTGGTCATAGTTCCTGGGTTGATGTTGACATAATCCCATCGTGCGTTTATCAGCAGTTTTTTCGCATCCAATGTTATTGCTGGCGTCCACGATGTTCCACTATCTATTGTATTCCAGCCAGATGACATACTCCCCGTTCCCGCCACTCCACCTGTGCTACCGCTAGCGGAAACATCCGACACACCCTGAACCCCACTTGTGCTGCCTGTTGGATGCCAGTCGCCATCACTTCGTCCGTAAATGCTCTTTACTCGTATCCAGTAGTAGTAATACTGACCGAGCGTGATATCAGTATCTTCCCACCAGTCAGATATAGTTTCGTATTGGAGTGTAGCGCCCGACCTATTGTTACTCGTTGCCCGCCATATTTCCACTGTTTTCTGTATTCCACTAAACGAACTATCCCATTCCAACTTGATAGACGCTCGTTTGCTTATTGCTGACAGATTAGATAACCCTGGTGCTTTAATACCTTCTACATTAATGCTTGTTGTCATTTTATGCCTCTATTATTGTTACATCCAGACCTGTGATAGAAACATTTGCTGCGTCCATAAACACCATTGTTCCGTTATCATAATAATCTATATCGTGTGCTGTGATGTTGATGGATGTTGTATCCACTTCTATCGTTTCATTTTCCTTTATTTCCACATCATATGCGGTGAGTGTGATATCTGCCGTAGCAGAAACTTCTACTATTTCACTCTCAAATACACCAACTTTGTATGTATTAACATAAACTCGCTTACGGTCAATGCTGATAATCTGGTTAATGTTTATCGTTGCGTCATTTGTCGCTAGCGTAATAGATGCGGTATCAATGCTGACCACCTCACCACTACGGACCTCAACATCCATTGCCGTGAGGGCAATGCTTGCTACATCCACACTGATAGTTTCTGGAACATTACAAGGTAATGCTCTCACATCAATCCATCGTGTTGCCATTGTAATGACATTAGCATAATCGCCAGTGGTTGTGGTGATATACTCTTCGTATGGTTGATATGTTTCTGTTTCCACTGTCATCTGTACACGACCTTCCGTATCCAGAGTTATTTCAGCACTACCATCAGTAACTGTTGCTGTTGCTGCTTGTATTCCCTGGTCGTAATCTTTATCAAATATAGTAATATACGATGGATTAGGTAGTCCAGTTATGGTAGCCTTATCAGTACCATTAGCCACAATGTACAGTTTATCCCAGGTTGGAACCAGTGCTGGACGCTTCTTTATCTCATATACAGGAGGTGAGCCAATGATATCAACATAGTATCCCTCAATATCCCCATCTACTAGTTCGTATGTGATGAGGCTAGCCTCACCCGCTTCCACATTTAGCGATAGGTCAGTTTCTTCTACCTCAATGAATCTGTCAATATAGCCAGAAGTTGCGTTAAATATTACATACCTTGGCATTATCTCATCCTCAATATCAAAAATATAGAGCCTTTGCCTAACTTGGCACTCACTGTTCCACCTGTGGTGGTTCCCGTATAGTTACCAATAATAGCATTATTGGCAGAGTATTTTAGCGTAACACTATCTCCAGTTCGTAGTTGCCACCCTTTACCCATCGTCATATACCCTTCTAGGAATGTTCCCGACACCGTTTGTCTTGATGTATCAAATACATTATACGATGTTCCATTCTCAACGCTGGTGATTTGGTAATCCAGTGAAGCACTTCCTGCCATTCCAGTAGGAAAGGTTATCTTATAATAGTACGACACGAATATAAATCCATTCAGTGGCGTTCCTGTTGGAATGCCATCAAGTTCTGGAACTGTAAATGACATAATAGTTCCAGACTGCGGTGTTAATACACTTACTTCACCTGTTATTCCAGCATCTACCTGGACACTTGCTTGGCTTGTGTTATTTGTTTTGCCATACCAAGTTTTAGTGATATCACCCTCCACAAGTTGTAGAGCACCAACCGTTGCGTTCTTAATATTCGCATTCTCAATAACACCACTGCCTATTTGTGCGGAGTTTGTTATCAATGTTCCCGAACTTAACTGTGCTGCTGCTACCGTGCCTGCCGCTATTAATGAACCGTCAATAATATGTCCACCAGTATTAACAACAAGACTAGCACCACCTTTGTACGATGCTATTAAGCGTTTGTATTTGTTGTTTGTGGCTGTAACTACACTCGTTGTTGTGTTTAATGTGCTATCACCCCAGGTGAAGTAAATGTATAGTGTTCCTGATGTCCAGTTTGCCGAACCAGCCGATATGGACATAGAAGTTGTTACTTCATTTTCTATTTTTGTAGCGTTTCCAGCCGTCCAAGAAACAGTATTACCTGATGTGCTGAACACTAGGTTGGCAACAGATATATCATTAAATGTTTCTGGAACTAACGCAGCACCCGAACTAGACCCTGACCAGTTTAGTGTATCGTAGTTTACTATGGCTGCGATATCAAAATCGTCATAACACGCTGCCTTGTAATAGTATGTTGTTCCCTCATTTACATCATCATCAGTAAACGAAACATCAGCACCATCCATTATCAGATTGTTGGCTGACGGAACGAAATCACCAGTCGTTCCACGGCAGAGTAATGTTCCTCTATAATCCCTATCGCCAGCGATGTTTGTTAACTTAACCAGAACGGAATCAAAGAAGTTAGATGTATTAACTATTGGTGCCTCTGGCTTCGGGTTAGTGAATAGAACAGGCGAACTCTGTAGGCTCAAACGACCATATGCGTCCACTGACTGTACAGTCATATAAACATTTCGTTGTGGAACGCCACTATTATCATTGGTGTTTTGGTCAAAATAATATGTTGTAGATGTAGTTAGTTCATCTAGGTCGTGTATAACACGAACGACTGTTTCATCCTCTCCACCACCGAATACATTAACCTGATATCCAACAAGTGTGTCTGGTTCACCAGCGTTTAGTTCATTGTGGTCCCACTTTATTGTGATGTCCGTTCCAGTGAATACCGTTCCGCCTTCTTCCAACTCAATATTAATAGGTGGATGAAGTGTGGAGTTCTCCCCACCAACAAGTCCAACCTCTACATCAACTGATGCTGGAACTGATGATATACCACGAATATCAACTGCCGTTACAATAATGTGGTAGTTTCCAGGGAGGATGTTATCAATCGTATAGTTGTTTATCTTGACAACTTTCTCTTCGTATGGTAGGTCATCACGGGAGTACTGTATCTTATAATACAGGAGTTGTGTCGTGACACTCGCCGTCCATTCCAGACGAAGGCGAAGACGCTTTATTCCATTACTGTAATAACTTTCCTCAACACCAACGAGATTGGTGGCTGGATATACAACCCCATCACCCAATGGGTTAGTGAATACTGGTGATTCATTAACAATACCATATTCTACTCGTGCGTATTTGTCTGGGTCATAATATGCCGCACTAAACTCAAACACGCCTGGCTGGCTATCGTCTTCACGAACATTTAGGATGCGGAATAGACGAGGCTGGACAGGTCCATATATCATAAAGTCCGCACCAACCAATGGTGTGTCGCTAAATGTTCCTGTGTTTATCGTTGTGTGTGTTCCAGCACTAGTAGTTACTACTTTCTCTTCTACCGTTCCGTCTGGTAGTGTTACACTCATATGGTATTGCTTACCACTTTGTAGAACAACAGGACGGTCTAGTGTAAATGAGGACGCACTTGCTACACCAGCCAATCGTCCTGATAATGCGATGTCAGTGTATTCATTGTCCATTATCTTGACAACATTACCTGGTATCAACGCACTCTGGTTAAGGAATGAACGCCAGGACACGATATCCGTAGATGTATTCTCCGTATCCAGTAACCATTTACCGAAACGGCGTGCTTGACCCTCTGTTACCGTTCCGTAGGAAACGACATCTATTGGGTTATATCCATATCGGGCTATGCCTGCGTCGTGTTTCTCAACAATAGTACGCGTATAGTAACGGTCATTCTTATCGTTAAATGTAATATTTGCTGCTGTGTGTCGTGCTCTCTGGGCACTTGACATATAGTCAAACATACCATCAATAACATTAGCATTTGTTACTAGTGCTATTGCGTCTTGTGGTCTATCCTGTACCATCTGGATAACACCACCACCCTCCATAACAACGGAACGGCATACGGCAGCAACACTTTGGATAACATTCCAAGCGTCTTCTCGTGTGTTGATAAGTCCATCAAACTGGAACCGTGGTTCTAACCCACCATCACCGTCGCTTATAATCACATCATTATAAACAGCAGCATTGTAGAATGAATAACGGTCAATGTATGTTTCTGGTATTCCCATACCATACCGCTCATTCGTTAATAGGTCATAAACAATCCACGCTGGGTTATTACAGAACTTTTTGTTAGCACGGAAGTTTCCGTTCCAAGTTCCTGTATATTCACGAGTTGTGACATCATAGTTGTTAGGAACTTTTACTTTAATACCCTTTACCTGATATGAACGGCGTGGAATACGACCGCCAACGGTTTCAGCATCAACTGTTAGTCCAACAACCGCCGTATCATTATATGATAGTTTTATTTCTTGTATTTCTGTTAAGCGGTTAAAGAATGTAGCGTTGTTCAGCGTTGCTTTTGTGCTATCTGCTGTTAGACGACGGACCCTCACACTCCACGCAGTCGCTCCACCATCTGGTGACTGTATACGATATGAACGCTCATATGTGGATGTTGTTTTTCCACTCAATGTTACATTGTGAATAGTCGTCCAAGAACCACCATCTGGTTTAGAATCAATCGCATACTTTACACTGGTTCCTTTCAGGTCGCCAGTACTAGTATCTTGGTATGATAATCCATTTAGTCCAATGGTAACACGGACAGCGTCAATGCCAGTTGTGCTTACTTGTCGTACAACAGGAGTGCTGTATGTAACTTCTGTGCTAACAACTGTTTCTGCCTCTACATCATCAAACCCTGGAATGTAATCCTGGTCTGGAAGTCCTGTGCGGACAATATATTCTGCTCGTGCGAACTGGTCAATAGGTGTGTCGTCAAAGAAGACATTGGATATTTCCGTTATCTCACCTTCACTGATAACCTCAACAATCTTTGCCATCTGTCGGCTTTGTAATGTGTTAGGGTCTTCTACTGGTGCTCTGCTGCTACCACCTTTACCACCGCCTTTGTTATGAACACGGATGCCATCGGCAATGAATGTGTGGTGTGGCTCAACGGTTAGGTTATAGACATATTCGGGAACATCTTCGTATTGCTCAACGCCAGTGATGATGTTATGAACACCAGCCTCATCAACAAGAATATCACCTGGAATGAGGTCTTGTGCCTCAATAAATCTGTTGTTGTCTGTTAGTATCCAGTGGTTTCCTGTTACGGCAATAAACCCATTGGCGTGTGTGATGATGATAACGGAGTTGTCGTTATCGTTTTCGTGGTGAGCGAATGTTTTTGTTACCACACCCTCACTGATAGAGCCGTCAATAGCGAACGCATATACAAGGTCACCCTCACAGATATCCTCAATATTTCTATCGCCAGTGGGTGTTGATATCTGCGTTCCTGGTGGGAAACAGCCTTTTTGCCCCTCAATGTTTGGGTTTGTTTCTTTTACTTCATCGCTCATAATGGTACTTCTTCCGTTGTTATACCCGCAGACACGGTTGTACTACCTGTGCGGAACTCACCATAAACTAGTGGAACTGGACCGCCCTGCTCACCAACATTGACTGGTCCATTAAACAAGTATGATGGTCTTTCATCTGGACGCTCTGGTATATCACCAAGTTTAGGTGATGGTGCCATCATAGATGCGATGCCGTTCAGTGTCATAGACAGACCGAACAGAGCAATATTACCCCAAGTGACGGTCATACCGAAGGCACTAAATGCCGTTGCTCCGAAGCCACCACCCGCTCCAAGGACCCCGAATGCTCCCAGACCACCAACGAACAATAAACCAATACCAATAATAAGACCCAGACCACGACCACGACCGTCTATTTCTGGCAGAATATGTATCTCATTATATTTGGCAATATTCAGTGTGGTGAGTTCTTCGTTTATTTCTAGGTACTTGTCGTCAATGTCACCAGCGACAACTGCCCAACTGCCATCACGGATGGTTTGCTCAAATCCTGGGAGTGTGCCGACCAGACCACGGACGAGCATATGGACATTATCGCCCCATAGTTCGTGCGTCTTGCCATATTGCTCACCTAGTGCTCCGTGTAAATGTACTGTTTTTGTGCTCATTGTTTTTCTCTGCGAAGGTATTTCGTCTCAAACTTACGCCATCTATCCAGCGTTTCTTTGCCTGACATTCGTCCTGCTAGGTGATGAATAACCTCATTGTTGCCGACATATACCGCAGCGTGGTTGCTTGTATCACTACGAATACAGTATAGGATAGCATCACCTGGTTGTAGTTGCTCCCGTTCTATTTCGTAGAACCCCTCATTTGCGAAGTTCTTTTCGTAAAGGTCTTGGATATATCCACGACCCTCGCACCACCAATCAAACTCTCGTGGGTAGTCCATCAGGTCAATGTTATACTCAAACTTGTAGTAGTCACGAACGATGGAGTAGCAGTCGGTTATTCCGTGTATGAACTGACGACCAATCAATGGTGGGCGTTCCTCTAAACCGAGCCACACTGGCTGACTAACCTCTGTTCCCTCTGTTGCCACAATACCCCAAGGTATATTCATATCCCTCTGTGTATTCATATCCGCTGCCGATGGTGTGCGTGGGTCTATTTCATACCGCCTGCCTGTATCGTTAAGACTGTATGTGTGACTATGTAGAAGGGCAATGGCATTACTGGCTGTCTTTATCCACTGCTTGCTATCTACCTTAAACGCCTCTGTTGGAGATGGTGATATATTATCCAGTTGGATGATGGTTCCATCTTCTAGTATTGCCGCAACCGCTTCGTTGGGATATTCGGCTAGAACAATAGCGGACCATTGCTCTGCTTGTTGTGTGGTTAGTTCCATTGTGTGCTCCTAATATGGGGTATTTAGCGTATTCTTACTAACCCTGCTCCTGGGAATGAATATCCATTCACTTCATCACGCAGTACTTGTCGTTTTGGCAGTTTCATACCCTCTTTATCCAGTACAGACGATAATGACCATTGGATGACATTCTTATTGTGTGCTGTCTTCTGTTCCACAATCAGGTAATCAGGTGCGAGCGTCATTGTTGGGTCTTCTGCTGGCATATCATCCAGAAACTGCTCAAATGTGCGATAGCGGGTTATTTGTGCTCCAACGAGGTCACCGAAGTTTACCACAACACTATGTAAAACTTTATTAGCATTGGCAATGGTTAGTGTTGGGCGTGGTGGTGCTCCCTGTATTGTTCGTTCCATTGCGGTAAACTTTATAGGTACTGGTGTGAATGTGCTGCCGTTCCACTTTATCAATGAACCATCGGAGTGCGTGCTGTTGGTAAAGTAGTATGTTGTGTTGCCCAATGCGGAAGCATCAAGGATAAACAACTCCACCATAGGACCAAGTGATGGGTTTTGTAGGTGTTCTGTTAACTCGCTCATAGGTCATATACCCTTGTTATTTGTGCGGACACTGAATAGTAGTCACCACTGGCAGCAGATATATTGATAGCCCCGCTAATACGCCATTTCTTCTCTGTGCTATCGCCAGGTGCGGTCCAGGTTAGGTAATCATATCCCTCTACACTATCAAATGTAGAACGCAGTGTCGTTAGTTGTGCCTCTGTAATGTTTTCCCATACAACACTCCACGCTTCTTCTTTTGTATTGATGCCGTCTGCTGCTCGCTGGCTGTATCCATCACCGAACTGTGCTACAATAGTGCGGAATGACGAGTTTCCAGATGATGACTGGCTGATGTAGTTTGTTAGTGGCATTGCTGCGGACATTATGTTATCCTCAAATAGTCATTGCGGCTGGTCTTAACATATTACCAGGACGCATTTGGTTGCGTAGTTCGTCATTAACGAGGTTGCGAAGCATTCCCTCAATCTTCTGGGCTACAATGTTACCAGTTTCTTCGTTTGTATTTCCACCCTGAACACTGACATTTATAGAGCCAATCGTTACGCCTCTACCACCGCCACTGGCTTCTACACCAAGACGACCGCCTGGTCCTCTTTTAAGCGGCATAATAGCCTCTGGTCCAGCCTCGCCCATTAGTCCAGCACCGTCAGCCATAGGGAATAGTGTAGGTCTGTTAACAACACCACCATCGGCGAATGGAGTTACTTTACCGCCCTGGAATACACCACCATCAGCGAAACCAAGGAACGAGAAGAATGCCTTACCCATTCCAGCCATTGCCTGTTGTAGTGCCATCTGTGCTAGTTGTCGTATCAACCCATTTAGAACATCACCGAAGTCTTCACCGTCAAGAATGGCTCTCTCAAACGAGTTTTCCAATGCCCTGCCCATATTCTCTGCGTTTAGTATTGTATTTTTGGATAGTTCATCTAGTTTCTTGCGTTGTTCTTCCAGTATGGTGCTAACATTATTAGCATATGCCTCATCCAGTTTAGCCTTTTCATCTGCTGTATACTGATGGAGTTTTAGTTCTTCATCATAACGGCGTTTAAGCAGTTCTAACTGGTATTCTGTCTGTGCGTTTAGTTGCTCTACATCGTTAGTCATTAACGAAATACTACGCTGTGCTGCTTCATCTTCTAATCGCTGGATAAACGAGAACTTCTGCTCTTGTATCCGCATCTGTTCTTCTGCCGCTCTACGAGCCACTTCTGTGTGGTTGTTGTGCCAAGATTCAGCCAGCGAACGACCAGTAGCATCAGGAACATTTGCTTGTGCCCCACCTATAACTTCCAAGTCACCTTTTTTAAGTAGTGCGGCATCATCACGAACCTTCATTTTCGCAATGATGTCTTTCTTTATTTGCTGGAGTTCTTGCTCGTCGTAGTACTCAATAATGCCTTCTGGACCGAAGAAGCGCAGACGCTCATCCCACCCACCTGCTAGTGCCTTTTCTACATTCTCTAACTGTTCTTCCAGAGAGGTATCAAGCATTCCAAGTGCTTGTCCAAGGTCTACGACATAGTTAACAGCCGTTCCAACTGCCCGTGCTACCTCAAACATTCCGTTAGCGAAGTCAATGATATCCTGTCTGTGGTCAATCATTGTATTAACGAGGTCGGTGATATGAGGCATTAAATCCAGTATAGACGACATCGTATGAACGCGCATAATCTCGCCTAAACGGAAGAATGCGTCGTTCGCTGCCTCTGCTTTACGGACAGTTTCTTCATCCATCACAACACCAAGACGGTGTGCTTCTGCTGTTAGGTCTTCCAGAGCACCTTTCGTGCTGACGAGAACTGTCATATTCTTACCAACTTCGTCACCGAATAGGTTGGTTAAATGAGCAGTTCTTTCGTTTTCACTACCAAGGTTTTCTACTGCCTTGATAGTAGCGTTCATTATCTGTTCTGTCGTCTTTAACTCACCACTGGCGATGCGCTGTGCGATGCCTAACTGTTCCAATGACTTCGTAGCAGCACCACCCATTCCAGTTAGGTCTTTACCTAAACGGTTGGCGAATGCTTTAACGGCAGCGTCCATCTGCTGGGTTGTTACGCCCATCAGTTCCCCTGCGTATCGCAGTTCTTGTAATCGTTCTATGGAGATGCCAGCATTGTCGGCAGTTTTTGCTAATGCGTCAGCGTAGACAAGCGTCTTCTTTGCGGAAGCAGCGAATGCCGCCCCCGCTGCGGCTACGGCTGCTATACCAATGCCAATGCCTTTAAGCGCGAGAGACGCACCTTTGCTGGACTTTTCCAAGTCCTTTGCCGACTTCTCAACTTGCTTTATCGCCTTGTCATTAACTTTATAAACTAGTTCTGTTAGGATAGTAGCCATTTACTGCCTCATTTTTTATTGTAGTGTTCGTACATTTCTTGTAAAACTATACGGTCAATCACCATTATCAGTTCTACTTCACCTGGTTCCACTGGCGTTTGCGTTAGTTGTGCCCACGAGTGGAGTTCTGTATATGAGAGGCGGTCCATTCCCCCTCTGCCTGCGCTCACTTCCACATACTTGGAGTATATTTCCGTTAGGTCGGAGGGGAATGCTGGTCCATCGTCAAGTTGCGGGGTGGCTAGCGTATTCTTACGCTCTTTCAGTTTTAATAGCGCTTTGCGCTGGGTCATCCCTGTTTCATCTGGAATATCTAACTTGATATTCCACTTCAGCCACTCTATTAGTTGGTTGACCCGTTCGCGAAAAAACGCTTTTTATCAGCGATTGCCAGTTGTACCTGGTCTGCTAACCACTTTACATTTTGGAGAAGGTCCATCGCTTCTTCTGGCGAATACGAAACATCAATAAACCCTGTATCATCCCAGCCAACGACGCACGCTGCCAGTATTTTCGTATTCTCTTCGTCCAGATTGACGATATCCCAGTTATCCCCTCTTGCTCGTAGTGCCTGACGGCTAGCCTCAATGAACTCTCGGCTGTACATCCCTACGAGGTGAAGTGAGCACTCACAGAAACCGCTACCATCAACTTTAGGTAGCGTGTGTTCTGTGTGCCCTTCTGGTGCTTCATCCGCATCAAATACTGGATTGCGGATTGGCATTTTCCATACCGTTGTTTTTAGTCCTACATTTGCCATTGTTTGCTCCTTATTTTAATGGTTTATGCTGCGGCTCTGGTTACCTTGATAGAAGTTGCTTCCGTGTCGTCATAAAGACCAACGAAAGGCAGTTCTATGTAGATAGGTCCGTCGCCATTAACTGGTGTTCCACCGCCATTGTACTTGACATTAGGAATGAGGAATGTGTGGCTATTGCCAGCAGGGTCAGTTAATGTGAACTCAATGCTTGACGCTGTTTCGTTCAGGAACTTATTGAGGTATGTTGCGTCCTCAAAGAATGCCGTAACAGTTCCGCTTACTTTACACTTACCTTCGCTGATGCTCTTTACAGTAGCATCACCAAGTGCCCAGTTACCAGCGCTGTTGTTAGAAACAGACAGGCTAATGCCAGTCAAATCTGCGACAGTGCTTCCACCTTCCTTAAATGTGCCCTCAAAGTGGACGAATGGTTCATATGAACCTGCTTCCGTTGGAGTTGCGTCCAGTTCTGACCCACTAACGGTCATATTCTTACCCAATACACTAAATGTACTCTGGACAACGCCGTCAAGGTTTACTTCTAGTGATAAGCCGTCCATAACAACGCCAGTGTATACTAGGTACTGGTCAATGTCTGTGTGTCCAACCTCAATGGAGAATGACTTCTGCGTAGAACCGACTTTCAGTACATCGGTGCTCCACGCTGACATCAAGACACTTTCCAGAAATGCGTCAAAGTTGCCGTATGTGTATGCGAATGAGATATCACCCGCCGTGCTACGATTACCGTGACGACCGAAATGTTCTTGACGGTCACTCTGGATTGATGGGTCTTCCAAGAATGCCTTTGTTAGGTTAAGTCCAGACGAGATGAATGGAACCTCAACCATTGCTGGTGTGCCAGGAGTAGTTCCGAAGGTAACCTCCTCCACATATGTTTTTCTTACTTTTGCGCCTGTTGCTGTGCTCATTGTTTATGTCCTCTATTTGTTTACAGGGTGTGAGGGTATTTAGTAGTTATCGCTGGATGTACGCTTCGTATTGTACGGTCACTGGCAGTTGGAACCACTGTGTATTCTCAAATGCTATTTCTCGCCAAGGTGTTTTCGCCACCCTAACGACTATATCACTCGCTGGACTGCCTGTATCCGTAAGGAAAACAGACGGGTCAAACGCGTTGATAATCTGGTCCGCTGCGTAGTTAGGTCCATCTGTACCGTCATTCGCAGGGAAAAATATTGTTATTTGGTATAATCCATACCATCTATCGTGCCCAGTTTCGCCTAAACTAAAGGTATCAGTCTGTGCTGGAATCAGTTTAGTGCGACAATACGGGGTCTTGTATATGCTATTCTGTGTGCCTTGGACACGCTCTAACGAAAGGTTTTCGCCTATAATCTGCGGGATATTTGCCACAGTAGCGAGTTTTGCGTCCAGGATATCTTGGATTATTCGTGTGCTCATTATGCTTTCCTCGCCATTTGTTTAATAATACTCTCCGCTTCTAACGCAGTAATACGGACCATACCTTGTGGTGCCTGGTCACTGCTGCCGAACTCTAGGTATTTTACATATTCGTGTGGGTTTGCGATATCACCATCTGTGTTAATATACCAGCCATCACGGGCGCGACCAGTATCCACTGGCGTTCTATCTTTAATGCGTTTAAGCATTTCTTTCTTTGCTTCTTCTAGGATTTCGTTAGTGACATCCATTAGTTTATCACCTTCATTACCCGCCATTACCTTATATGTTGCCATTAGGAAATATCATCCATCTCTTCACAGTGGAGTTTCAGCCAATGCTCTTTACCCTCTTCTTCCGTGCTCATCTTATGAATACGGAAGTACCTATCGCCACACTTAATACGAGTATCACGAGTGATGCCAGTGCGGTAACGGATAGTAATGATATGTGTTTCCACTGGTTCCAGGTTATCTCCACGCTGGAATGTTAGTCCACCAGTGCTTTTAATGTTAGCCCACACCTCTGGTGTTGTACTCCACGATGTTTCATACGCAAAAGTTGTTTCATTCTGCGTGCGTGTAGGTGTTTGTAACACTATACGGGAACGAAGTTGTGCTATCTTTGTTTTCATTATAGGATAATCACTCGTAATGGGTCTGCGTAGTTCTTTGCCACTGGCGGTAGTTCAGCAGTTTCACGGTTCTCGTACATTGCTGCCGCAGTTTGTAGCACTGCCTGGCGGAGTAGGAATGGGACATCATTTGGGTCATCGCCATATCCAGTTACATAACGGAGAACAATCCCACCTTTACCACGAAGGATTGACTGTGGATATGTTTGTCCAGGATATTTTTCAGCATATGATGTGCTATTACCAGGTGCGAGGTAATATACGGATGAGTTTACCGTTCCCTCACTGCCAGTGGTATCATAGTATTTCATATGCGTGATGCTCTGGACAGGACCATATGGCAGGTCAAATGACGACTGCCACTTATCGTAATAGACATCCAGTGTGCGGGTAGTTAGGCTGCGTCCAGTATATTGGACGACCATATCGTGTGCCGCAATGAGAAGATTGGACAGTAATGCGTCCTCGTCGCCACCGTCCACTTTAAGGAAGTCTTTAAGTTGCCCCAGTGTGATGGCATATGTGGTTTCGTTTGTAGCGACTGTTATTTCCATTATTCTGCGTCCTCTGCCTTTTTAGCCGTTGTACGGCGCTTACGGGTTGTTGTCTTTACAGGTTTAGTTTCTAGTTCTACCTGTGGTGGTACTTCTATTTCCACAGGCGGTTCCACAAGTTCTGCGTGCCCGTTTGCTAATAGCCATTCCAATGTTTCAGTAGGAATGGTATCATCAGTATATTCACGACCCTTGCGTGCGTATAAGATAAACTGTTCCGTATTGACCTTTGTATTTTTTAATACTTTTACTTTCATTGTATGCTCCTTAAATCTTAAAACAGG
>Ga0272443_10004567_pt1 | contig 14966 bp, 16 predicted proteins | sample SSMAcet12_FD_193581 | JGI IMG/M metagenome (GOLD analysis project Ga0272443, IMG submission 193581) | Marine sediment archaeal communities from Little Sippewissett salt marsh, Falmouth, MA, United States - SSM-Acet-12 | ecosystem: Environmental > Aquatic > Marine > Wetlands > Sediment ...
GTCTCCAGGGAAACGAGGCGGTGTTCGTACACATGCTCGACTTGACGAACGGACCGCTCCGCGTATCATCACCCCTGCATCCTGCGAATCGAAGGGAGATCGAATGACCTGGGCGGAGCTGCTGAAGAGCCAAGCGGAAGCGGCGTACGCGTCGGCGGAAGGCCTGCTGACGATGGTCACGGACGATGACTTGGGGTGGAAGCCGGAGACTGGGGAGAACTGGATGACGGTCGGGACGCTGGTGCGACACATCACCGACGCCTGCGGCGCATCATGCAAGGGTTTCGTGACCGGCGACTGGGGGATGCCGGAGGACTTCGATCCGGGCAAGCTGCCGCCGTCCGACATGCTGCCGCCCGCCGAGGCGATGCCGACGATCGATTCCATCGACGGGGCGCGACGCCTGCTGGCGGAGGACAAACGCACGGCGTTGGCGATGATAGACCAGGCGGGCGAGGATGCCCTCGCGAACCGTCCGGCGAGCGCGCCGTGGGACCCACGGGAGATGCCGCTCGGACAGCGCCTGCTGCAGATGATCAGCCACCTCGAGCTTCACAAGGCGCAGCTGTTCTACTACCTGAAGCTCCAGGGCAAGCCGGTCAACACGATGCACCTCTGGAGCGGATAGGCCCCGTGCTCGACAGGTGAAGACCTAGAAGCTGACAGCGCGCCACTCGACGTCCCCTCCGACCATCGTGAGGAGGACCTCGATGTCGGTCAGCTCGTACGGATCGGTTGCGAGCGGATCGGCGGAGAGGACGACGAGATCGGCGAGCTTCCCGGCTTCGAGCGTTCCGAGTTCGTTCTCGTGGTGGAGCATGTACGCCGCCTCTACGGTCATCATCCGCAAGCCCTGCCACGCCGTGAGGAGCTGATCGGCGGGGAGGAGGCCGCACGGCTCCCACGCTTCGTACGAGGCACTGAGGTTCTCGGGCACGATCAGCGCCTGCAGACGGAAGAGCGGGCTGATTGCCTCCTCGGCGCACCACGGCCAGTCGGAGTCCGCGGTGACGCGGGCGCCGGACGCGACGAGGTCGCCCCACCGCCGGACGATGTGCTTGAGTTCGAGCGGCATCAGGTCCCGGTAGAAACGCGCGAAACAGGACGACATCGATTCGATCGCTACGACGATCGCGAGGTCGGCGTACCGTGGCAGCAGGTCGTCTCGGACAAACAGGTTGTGCAGGATCGCGTGTCGAAGCCGGTTTGACCGTCCATCGAGCGCGTCTTCGATCGCATCAAGCGATAGCTGCACACCGCCGTCGCCGATGGCATGGATAGCGACCGGGAAGCCCCTCTCGTCGGCGCGTCGGATGACATCAGCCAGATCCTCGCGCTGAAACAGCGGCCGGTTGCCGCCGTACCACTCCTGCCCGGCGGGAGACAGCACGTTCCGCAGTGGCTCGGTGAACGAGATGCCTATGAGGTCGTCGCCGCAGACCGACGTCTCGGAGAAGATCTTGACCCCGCCGATCCGAAGGCGCGGCGCGATCTCTACGAGCGGCTCGTAGTCGGCATACCAGTCGCCGAGTACCTCGCCGCAGCTCGTGTTGTAGATCAGGTAGAGCGAGAACCGAACGCGCATCTCGCCACGCCGGGCCATGCGAACGTACTCCGCGGCAAGCTCCGGTGTCGTGTACAGATTCGCCGCGCACGTGATCCCGTGGCGCAGCGCAAGCGCCTGCGTCTCGATCGGCGACAGGCCGCGGTTCCAGCTGTCGTTTAGGAGGTGCGTGTGCGGATCGACGAAGCCAGGGTAGACCGCACGACCGGCGAGATCGATTCGTTCGGCCTCCGGCCCGGCGAGCGCCATCACCTCGGCGGTCGTGCCGACGCCGAGGATTCGATCTCCGCTGACGGCGATCGCCTGGTGTACGTCACCCTCCGCGATCATCGTCACAACATGACCGTCGTAGAAAATGAGATCGGCGCGTTCGTCGGGACATGCCGAGTAACTTGCCAGCAACAGTGCGGCGATGGACAGCAGCGCGATGCAGGTGGCTCGGGCCATGGTGTGCCAATCTAGCTCGCAGAGGCGACGCGGGCAACCCGACGGAGATCCTCGGGACCTTCGGCGCGTGTCCCCTGAGGACGGAGATTGCGGCATCGTGTCAGTCGCGATCTTCAGACTCTGCGGCCGCTACGATGTCGAGTGTCTCGCGAACCAGCCGAGCGGTGTTCTCGATCGAGTGCACGGCCGAAAGGTGTTCGGCCTTCCACTGGAGGTGAGCCGCGTCGGCCGCCATGACCATGTGCTTCGCGGCGTGCTCGGCACTGCGGAAGCGGAAGGCGCAGCCCTCCACGAGACAGCCGACGGGCAGGTCGGGCTTCTGCCATCCGGAGAACGAACGCCCCAGGTCGTACGCCTCGGCGAGCTTCGCTTCGTCGTCGTGCACCGGTCCGCTCTCGGAGTGGAACCGGACGGAGCGAAAGCCCATGCCGGACCATCCGGCGATCGATTCAAGCATCCGGAGCACCAGTCCGATGCCGTACGGATCCTCCGCCAGGTGTGCGGTGATGAGAACGAGATCCTTCGTCGGAAGGCCGTGGTCCTGGTCGAAGGTGAGCATCGGGTGCATCCGATCGACGAACGTCTTCATCTGCGCGCACAGGTGCCACCAGTACACCGGCGCGGCGAATACGATCAGATCCGCATCACGGAACACGGGATAGATCGTCATGAAATCGTCGTCGAGGACGCACCCCGAGTACGGCGGCTGGAAGCAGCCGTTGCACGCCTGGCACGGTCGGATGTCGAGCTCATTCAGACGGAACACCGTAGGGTCCGCGTGGCCGGCATCGATCAACCCATCGATGAGCCGGTCGGCCAGGGTCGCCGTGTTCCCCTGTCGTCTGGGGCTGGCCTTGAGCACGAGCGTCTGCATTGGAATCCCTCCTTGCGCGAATTGCGTCGGAGGGGAGCATGCCGAGCAACCGTTGCGGATTCATCGCACCGGCGTCTTCGGCGGGTTCGGACGGAACGCTCTGCCGTAGCAGGCTTCCCGCCGATGCCCAGTCACCGTTTCCTGCGCTGGGGCGATCTCGGGATGGCGACCCACGTGTCCTTGTGTCTCCGGGCGCAACCCACTACACTTGGTGTGTTGCTTGGTAGTTGTGCAGCCGCTTTCAAGGAAGTCCGGTTGATTCCAGAACTCCTCGAGACCGTCCTGTCTAACTAAGGCTCCCAGCATAGAGGAGGTTCTAGATATGTCTGATCGCATGACGGGTACCGTCAAGTGGTTCAACAACGACAAGGGCTTCGGCTTCATCGAGCGCGAGGGCGGCGAAGATGTGTTTGTCCACTTCAGCTCGATTCGTGGCGACGGTTTCAAGTCGCTGCAGGATGGCCAGCAGGTTGAGTTCACCCTGGGTGAGGGCCAGAAGGGCCCCCAGGCGCTCGATGTGACCGCTATCTAGCGAGGCGACAGGCTGAGCGTTGGCCGCGGCGCGCCCCGCGTGCGCCGCGGTTCTTGTTCTGATTGGCGCTTTCGTGCAGAGTACGGCCGACTTCCCGCCTCGGCGGGAAACGGTGCAGTCCAATCACAGTCCGAGGGGGGCACATGGCTTCTGACGGTGGGAAGATGTACGACGTTCGCGTCTACAACCTGAAGTGCGCCGAGTGTGGGAAGGCGATCGAAGAGCTTCCGTTCGAGCCCCTGACGTCCTCCCGCCCGATCTACTGCCGCGAGTGCAATCAGCGGCGGAAGCCGGCGAAGAAGAAACCGTATCGCGGGAAGCCGCGCCGCCGTCGCCGCTGACCGGCGGCGGCTTGCTCAGCATCGATTACCGATAGTCGGCGATTCACTCATTCCCCCATTGGCGGCGCTCCGACCGGTTTCGAGAATGTGGAGACACAACCGGGAGGAGCGGTTCGATGATCCGTACGTCCCATCTGACTTTGCTGTGCGTCGCCGCCCTCGCTTCCGTTGCCGCCGCGACCTGTGGGGCGGCGACGCCTGCGGAGTTGATCGCGCAGGCCGATCTGGCCTACACGACGCGCTACCTGCAGGAGAGCATGACCGAGGCGATCGCCCTGTACGAAGCAGTCTTGCCGGATCTCGAGACCTTGTCTGCGTGGTCTCAGACGTACGTCCTCAACCGGCTCTCACAGCTCTGCTATGAGGCGGCGCTGTTCGCCGAAGGCCACACCCCCGAGGATGAAGTGCTGTACACGAAGGGCAAGGAGTATGCGTTCCGAAGCCTTCGGCTGAACGAAGCGTTTGCGGAGCATGAGCCCGACGGCATCGAAGGGGCACTCGCCTATGCGACTGACGTTGCGGCACTGCACTGGGCGGCGAGTAGCTGGGGAATGATCTGCGGGATCCATCCGATCCAGGGATTGATGCAGCAGGGTTCGGTCAACGCGATGTTCGCCCGCTGTGTCGAACTCGAGCCTGGCTTCTGGGGGGGCAGCTCGGCGAGTTCGTTGGGGTCGTTGCTGATCATGACGCCGGGGACGCTGGGCGGCGATGACGAGCGCGGGCTCGAATTGGTCGAAGCTTCGATTGCGTCGAACCCCGACTACCTGCACAACCGAATCATCCTCGCCGAGTACTGGGGCTTCACGTACAACATGTTCGGTGCGCTGACCGGCGTGCGCGACGCGGAGCTGATCGAGCGGGAGACGACGGCGATTCTCGAGAGCGAGATCGGCGACTGGCCGTTCTGGAACCGTCGAGCGAGGATCGACGCCGACCGGCTGCTCGCCCTGCTGCGGGACTTCTCCGACTGAGCCGCTGCCCGGCGTCAGGCGTCGGCCGGATCGAGGCGGGCGTACCCCCATTCGTCGAATGCGTATGGCCAGTGACGGTTCACCGCGTCAACGGCTTCGCTGTTCAGCTCGTATGCGTTCTTCCGATACCCGGCGATCGAGTCGAGGTACGATCGGAACGCCGGTTCGGCCGCGGCGTAGCCGGGGAGGGCGAGTTCGTCGTAGATGCGTCGCACCTGGTCGATCGGGGCGGTCTCGAGGTCGTCGAAGCGGACCTCGATCAGGTTCCCTTCCGGGATGAGCTGCCGGCTCTCGAGGAATCGGCGCATCAGGGCGTCATAGAAACGCAGCACGTTCGCCCCGATCCGCTCCGGATCCACAACCTGCAGCTGGGATCGCGGGAAGACCGTCCGGTGCATGTGGAGCGTCGATAGGTAGACTTCATAGGGGTTGCGATGGATGTGGACGAACCTCGCGTTGGGGAAGAGGTCGAGAAGCGTCGGGATGCGTGCGGTGTGCGCGCAGTTCTTGATCACGAGTCGTCGGCCCTCGCACGCATGTGTCACCGTCTGAAGCAGTCGCAGGTACGTCTCGATCCACCGGGCGCGCTCCTCCGTCGAGAGACCGTCGAATAGCACGGACCGAGCGAAGATCTCCTCCGCATGACGTGGAAAGGAGAAGGTGTGGATGAACGCGTACGGCGAAAGGTTGGCGAGTCCGAACTCGTCTTCCTGCGGCGCATCGAACGCAAGGGGGATGTTGTCGATCAGCCGTGTAGGGTAGCGTGTCGCGGCCTGCCTCGCGAAGAGTTGCTTGATCGCACCGTCGCCCACGAGGCAGAACCCCGGCGCCATCGCCTGGAATGTGGTCAGCGACCCGAGGGCCTCATCCAGTGCGAGAAGGTTCTGGAGGTGCGTCGTTCCGCTCCGCCAGTGGCCGATGATGAAGACGGGCTCCGGGTGGATCGGCGTGCGCCGGATGGCGGGCCCGTGTCGGACATGCTCCCAGGCACGAAACGGACCGGTTGCGAGCGTCGTGAGTGAGACGAACAGCGCTCGCGGAAGGAACGCCCGGTCGATCGGGCGATGGCTGCCAAGCAGCCGCATCCAGCTTCGGAACGAGCCAAGCATGGCTGGGTGTTCGGCGTTCGTTGGGCGGCTCGGTCCGTCGATAGGATGCTTCTCGGTCATTTCGGTCATCGTCCTGTGGCATCCGGCTCGTGAGGACCGTCCTCGACCCGGACCAGCCCGAAGATGGTCGTCGAGTAGACGGCACCATCGGGATGGAGGAAGAGTGCCCCGGCCCAGTTGTTGAACCCGAGTCCGGTGCCGACGCGCACCTTGTAGACCGTCTTGCCGGACGCGAAGTCGATCGCTGTGAGGTACCACGCGGTGATCGGGCACCCTTCGCTTCGCCAGTACTGGTAAGCCATTCCCGCCCCGAGCGACAGCTTGAAGACGCAGATGCCGCGTTCGTCGCTCGTCCAGACCTCTTCGCAAGTGTAGCTGCCGTCGTCGTGCCGGATGACATCGACGCGCGTGAGGCCGGGCGTCGGTCGTGAACGAGGGAAGGTATTCCGGCCCCAGTTGTTCTCGACAAGCACCGAGTAGACCCCCGTTCCGACGCCGCTCCGGTCGGCGTGCTCGAAGCAGGCAACGGACACGTCCGTTCCGCTTCTCCCCTCCTCGAACAGTGGCGCTCGACAGACCTCGGTCCCGTCGTCGCGACGCAGGAGGATCAGGTGGATCTGAGGCTCGGCGTTGTCGGTGATGGCGACGAGACCGGCCGTGTCGCCCATCAGCGTCACCGAGGTACCGGAGCCGCGGGTGATGTGGCCCGGCTTCTTCCCCGGCCCGCGGTCATATGGGGTACGCCAATCGACCGAGACTGCACCCCCGTCGCCGGTATCGTCGACGGACAACCGGTACAACGCTCGGTCGGAGAGGATGTACGCGCCGTCCTCGGCCACGGCGAAGGAGTTCTCGATAATCTCCCCGTCGAGTCGTTGCGTGTCGACCTCTCCGGAGTCGATGTCGATGGTGCCGACGACCCCTGCGGTCGTCGCGAACCAGTAGTGCGTTCCCGACCAGTCCGGCAGGACCCAGGCGACCGAGTCCCGCTTCGGCCAGCGCATCTGGACGACGTACTCGGAGAGGTCGATCTCGCGGACCAGCTCGAATGCCCCACCGGCCTCCGGCACCGCGACGACCTGGATCGTGTTCTCCGTCGTCGGCACGACGGCTCGATCCTGTTCATCGAGATAGAAGTACATGCCGGCGCCGATGTACTGCCACGGCATGATCCCCTGCAGGAGCCAGTACCACGGGCGGGCTGGCAGGTCGTACGAGGCCAGCTCCTCGAGCGAATTCGGGTCGAGGAGTTCCAGCTGGAACCGGCGGCCGTTGCTGTGCACCGCGACGAGGCGCCCGGCGCGGTCGATCGTCACGGTCCCGTAGCCGCCGAACCCCTGTGTGCTTGAGACGATCCGAGGCTCTATCCCAAGTGGCCCGGCGGCTTCATAGGTGTCGGAGATGTAGGCGTCGCAGTGCATGTTGTTCCCGGCATTGCCCGCCATGAACGGATGCTGCGGGATTGCCACGTGAGAGATCGGTTGGGGGAGATCGACGGGAAGGAATCGAATCAGGTCCCCGCACTGTGCGAGCGGCTCGACCTCCTGCGAGAACACGTCGGACCACAGATCGCGCACGAACTCGCCCGGATACGGCAGGCCGTCCGGGATCGGGCGGACCGGTCGGTCCGTCGAGCGAGCGAACGGGATCACGAACGCAGCGACGTAGCCGGCGCAGAGCAGCGCAGCGAGAACGATTGTCCAGAGAAGGATCCTGCGAACCGTGCGGATCATGCGCTTCCACCTCCGGGCCCGGTGCCCGGCCGGGCGCCCGTTCCGTCCTTCCTGTGTACCCGCGATGGGACCGAAACGCAAAGGGAGGCGAAGCTCCGACAGGAACGCACGAGGTTCGATCGAGTTCCGAGATCCAGACCTATCCACGCGGTAGAAGTCGCCGTCCGACGTACGACAACGGAGCGTTCTGCCGCCCGCGAACCAATCGAACGCCATGCGGCGTGGGAGCATATCGCCTCCGACGACCATCAGCGGCGAAAGTGTCTTCCGCCCTTGGACGGACGCGAATGGACCCGATACGCTTGAGATGCCCCGCGAGGGCCGAGGAGGTTGTCGTGTTGTCACCGAAAACGATGTCGTGGATCATGCTCCCGCTCATCCTTGGGTTCTTCCTCGGTTCGATCGTCGTTCGGACACAAATCGACATCCCATCCGACGTAGTGACGATCAATGATGGCGGTACGACCGGCCGCGCGCTGGTCGTCTACCACCCCGGACTCAGCCGCTTCCACGCGGATGTTATGACCGCATTCGTCGACGGACTGGCCGAACGGGATTGGCGTTGCGACATGACGACGGCGAGCCGCATAGCCCCCGCCAGGCTCGAGGGCTTCGACGTGCTCGTGCTCGGGGCACCGACGTATGCGTGGAAGCCGGCAAGCCCGGTCGTCCGGTACGTGGAGCGCCTCGGGGATCTGGGTGGTATCCCGACGGTGGTCCTCCTGACCTCTGCAGGGCCGAACACCGACGTGGCGGCTGCGTTCGCCGAGTCTGTGGAAGCGGCGAATGGCGACGTGATCGAAGCACTTGAGATTCGGCAGATCGCACCCAACGAGGAGATCCACGAGATCTCCGATGCGGTCGAGATCGCGCGGCGCGCGGGAGCCGCCTTCGCCGTTCCGTAGCGACGTGGATCGTCAGGGGCAAGGAGTGCCGCATGCGGTCCTTCGGGCGGCGATCCCGTCCATCCTGACGTCCGTTCGCGTCCTCGCTCTTCCCGGCCTGATCCTTCTCATCCTGCACGGTCGGCGGCCCGCTGCGCTCGGTCTGTACGCGGTCGTGCTCCTTTCCGACTTCACGGACGGCCGGATGGCACGCCGACTCGGGACGGCGACGCGCTTCGGCGCCTACGCCGACGTGCTTGCGGACATGGCTGTCGTCCACAGCCTCCTGATCGTCTTCGCGATCCGGGGCCTTCTGCCCGCTTGGCTCCCTGCGGTTCCTGCCGCCGTCTCCGCTGCGTTCCTCGCCTCGTCTCGTCACTCGGCCCCTCGGTACGATCCGATCGGCAAGCACTACGGAACGATCCTGTACATCGGCGCCGGCATCTTGATTTGGGGGGCCGGTCCGATGCTGCGCGTGGCCATCTGGGCGTCGATCGTCGCGATGAGCGTGCTGGTCCTCGCGAGTCGATCGCTCGCGGCTTGGCGGTCTTCGCAGTCCAACCTCTCGTCCTGACGGTCCTTCCCGGCAGAGGTGGCGGGCCGGCTATGGCGATTTGACTTAGATAACGATCTATGTTAGACTACGGTCTATACGAGATGCCGATCTACGATAGATGAGGACCTACATCTACGGTAGAACGGGAAGGTGGAGACGACCGAATGACGGAAGGAAACGGAGATCGGACGACGAGGGTCACACTGGATGTAGGAACGGCGTACGACTTCTTCACGAGCCTGCACGTGCTGTTCGAGCCGAAGAAGTTCGGCGTCCGCGGTTCCTGGGCGTCCGGGATGCTCGCTCGACTGAGCGCGAAGTCACGTGACACGCTGAGCCGTCCCATGCATCTGGTGAGCAGCCCGGTGCACTTGATCCCCAGGCTCCCCGAGCCGCGAAGCGCCGAAACCCTCCTCTGGCATCTCGCCCAGCGCGATCCGATCGAGCTGCTGCAGGATCTTGCATCCGCATGGTACCTGCGAGAGTGTGGCTGCACTTCCATCCTCTCCGATGTCGCGGAGCGGGGGCGTTGGACCGAGGACGACCGAATGCGGCTGGCGGAGGCGTATCGAAGCGGCATGCCGGAGAAGCCGATCCGTGATGAGGTACTGACGGAGGCACTCGATGTTTGGGCCGACGCCGAGGAACTGGGCGAGGCGTACCTTGCGGCGCTCCGGGACTACTACGACGTCTTCTTCCAAGAGGAGGAGATGCGGATCCGGCCCGCGATCGACGCGGCCGGCAAGCGGATCGCCGGTCTGGCTCGGACGCTCGACCTGCCGGATCTGATTGAGGAGATCTCTGCTGGGCTGCGATTCGAGGATCTGCCGGCGGCGGCGGAGTACATCCTTGCGCCATCGTTCTGGATCACACCGCTGCTGCTGCGGATGCGAATCGACGCGGATCGAATGCTGTTCGTCTTCGGCGCGCGGCCGGCGAACGACTCGGTCGTCCCCGGCGAGACGGTCCCCGACGGCCTGGTCCGCGCGTTGAAGGTTCTATCGGACCCGACGCGGCTGAAGATCCTCCGCCTCGTGGCGAAGAAGCCGATGGGTGCGGCGGAGCTGGCGCGGAGTCTGCGGCTGCGGACTCCGACGGTGCTGCATCACATTCATGGATTGCGGCTGTCCGGGCTGATTCAGATTCGAATGCCGGACGAAGGCGCGAAGCAGCGATCCCTCTTCGCGCTCCGGCCCCAGGGGGTGCAGACGGTCATGACGATGCTGGATGCGTTCCTCGATGCATCCGATCGGACGGCGGCAGGAAACGAGGAAGACACGGCAAGTGCAAACGGCGGCTAGAGCGATAGGAGGGTTCTCATGAATGGCATGCTATGGACGACCAAGGAAGTGCTGCGGGAGCACGACGGGCGGCTCCGCAGCGCGACGTGCGCCCGACAGGCGAACGAGGCGTACCGACGGATGAAGATCCGCAGCAGTCTGCGGAGGGCGATCGCGGAGACGCTTCGCTTGGACGGCGACATCCAGGAGCTGGCGACGGAGTTCGACGGACTCGTCCGTCGAACCGAACGGCGGCTCAGCGGACGCCCCTGCTGCTAGGCCGAAGCGAGTACAACCCGGATCAACGCAGCGAAGGGCGGCGTGGCGAAGCAGCCGCGCTGCCCTTCCGTTTGGGATTGCCTACTGATTCGGCCGCCGAAGCGCAGCCCAGATCAGGTCGCTTAGCTCGTCGGCGAGGTGATCGAGCAGACCCTCCTCCGGGCGAGCGTCCTGAAGGCTCAGGTAGAGTGGGAAGGACGCGGCGGCGTTGAGTAGGACGCTGGCTGCCAGCCGCGTGTCGAACTGCCGTAGAACACCGGCGTCGATCCCTGCCTGCAGCAGCTGCGCCGTTCGATCGACCATCTGTCGAAACAGTGCCTCGAACCGCTCCTTGACCCGCTCGTGATAGAGGAGTGGCTGCTGCTCCATGATCCGGAATAGGTCGGGGTCGTCCTTCAGGCGGCCGACCATATCGCGCAGGACGATGCGCGTTGCCTCGTCCGGAGCGACGTCGAGGTGCTCGATCTGCTCGATCGCGGCAATCATTCGATCGAAGTGGTACTCCAGGATGGCGAGGAGGAGATCTTCCTTGCTGGCGTAGTAGAAGTAGACCGTACCCTTCCCGACGTTCGCCTCCGCCGCGATCTCGCTTACGGTGGCGTCGTGATACCCCTTGGCGGCGAATACGCGGATCGCCGCTTGTCGGATGACTTCAAGTTTGCCTGTCTGGCGGGCGGCTTCGGATAGTTCTCTCATCGGATCCCACTTGGCTGCATCGCGTAGTCTACCGCAAGTTCCTCGATCAGATCGGCGACCGAGACGATCCGCTCGATGCGATGCGCATTGGCACCGGCAAATGCGAAGCCGTTCGACAGGTCGCCGCGCTTGGCGCTCATCAGTGCGGCTGCTATGCAGTATGGCGATTCGTCGGGATCGCAGGTGATCAGGCAGTGCCACGGGCAGTGGGTCGGACGCCGTGTGCCGGCCGCGACCGCCTCGAGGAAGGGATTGCGGATTGCGCGACCGGGCAGACCGAGCGGACTGTCGATGATCGTCAGGTCGTCCTCCGTGCACTGTATGTACGCATCCTTGAACGGCTGAGCCGCATCGCATTCCACGGTGGCGACGAAACGGGTTGCCATCTGCACGCCCGACGCGCCGAGGCCGAGTATCACGCGGATGTCATGTCCATCGTAGATACCCCCCGCGGCGATCACGGGAATCTCTTGCTGATGCCGGTCCTCGTACGCTCGGACCACGGTCAGGACGTCCACGATCAGTCGCTGGAGGACGGTCTCCGGCGATGTGAGCTGTTCGCGCTTGAAGCCGAGGTGGCCGCCGGCGAGCGGGCCCTCGACGACGAAGCCATCCGGCGGGCGGCCGTAGTGACGATCCCAATGCTTCAGGATCAGCCGAGCGGCGCGTCCGGATGAGACGATCGGAACGAACGCCGTCTTGGAGGTCTCGAGGATCGACAGAGGGACACCGGACGGCGGGCGGAGCGGCAACCCCGCGCCGAGGAAGATGACATCGATCCCTTCATCGAGCGCCGTTGCGATCAACGGGCCGCTGTCGCTTAAGGCCATCATGATGTTGACGCCGAGCACCCCGGAGGTTGCCTCGCGGGCCCGCCGAATCTCCGCGCGCAAGGCGCGGCGGTTCGCTTCATGAAAGCCGGAACGGTAGTCGGGGTCGAGCATGCCGACGCCCGCGGCGGAGATCACACCCACTCCACCGGAGGCGGCAACGGCTGCCGCCAGGCGCGAAAGCGAGATTCCGACGCCCATCCCTCCCTGCACGATCGGCAGCTTCGCGACGGCCTGCCCGAGGGCGAGCGGAGGCATGGTCTGTAGACTCATGGGGTCCCCCTCACGCCGCCCGCGTCGGCTGCGTACTGAAGCTCCGAGTAGATCGCGATCGTCGCGATCAGCGGGGCGATCCCCGATCGACGGCGAGCACGTCGAAGCGCTGCGGCAGAGCCGCGGACGAACCCTGCGACCGAGATCCGAGCAGCACGAGCCGCTCGAAGCGCAGCCGGAAGATAGCGCGACCCGATCGGTGCTCCGAGCAGCTGAACGAGCGAACGGTCGGCGCCGGAGGCATGCAGCCGCGCCACGTCGCGGACGAAGTCGGCCCACGATGCCGCTCGGTCACGAAGCGGGACGCCGCCGAGGACCTGGAGTCCGGATCGCTGCAGCCGCTTGAGGAGGCCGATCAGGAGGCCGTCGTCCGTGGTCGGCGTTCCGCCCGGCGAGCCGAGCGGAACGGTGAGAGTGACATCCCGGATTCCCGCGGCCCGGAGGGATTCCACCACGCGTGCGTCCGACGCGTCTTCGGCGGAGAGCTCGGCGCGCAGCTGTCGCGGACCGACGCGGGGCCTATCACTACCCAGCTCAACGAGGAGGTCCAGCCCCTCGTCCGATCGCCAGGAGCCGTCTGCCCCGTACAGGTGGATCGGGACGCTCACCTCGGCGGCGGCAAGGTCGGTAAGTTCGTCGAGGAGCGATTCGGGAGAGCGGATCGGTCGGCTCCGAGGCGTCATCACGTCGGCGTCGACGCAGATTGGCACGCTTACGACCGGGTAGTCGTCGATGTCGACGAGCGACCACAGCGGACGCGTATTGAGCTCGGCGGAGGCGGGGAAAGGCTGTCTCGGGGTGCCGTCGCACGCCATCGACCTCGGCAGGATCAGAGCGATAGAGGCCCGCGCGCAGGCCCGGACGATCGGACGAAGGCTTCGACAGGTTCCCACTTCAGGGTCGAGGACGGCGGTATCACCGGGATGCAGAGTCGATGGGGCGAGCGTTTGACCGCGCACGTCGATCACGCGTTTTGTCCAGTCCGCCGGGTAGCTCGCCGCGAGTGTCAGCAGCCGTCGCGGTGGTCCTGCCAGACGGTGCATCAGTGGCGTAGTCGGCAGTGCGAGGCGTCGAAGGGCGTCCGGGCTTCGAAGACGTATCAACAGCAGACTCATAGATCACTCCTTGCAGGTCGCGCACACATAGCAGCCGAAAAGACGTAACTGATCGGCCTTATCGCCATCGACCGACCGGTCAGTCTATCAAGAAGGACATAGAATGTCAACCTCGTTGCGGGGCAGGATTGGAGTAGATAGGCCCGTCTCATGCACCCGTGGCTGCTACCTGTTCCACATGGTGGACTGAGTGGCGGCGATGTGCGAGAATCCCCCCGAAGAAACGACGAGTACAGCGAATCGTGCCGCGCTTCTCGATTTCCACAGCCGAAGTGCTGAGATCGCTCGTGTTGAGTGGTACGAGTCGCCTCGGTTGCCATCGAGAAGAGGAGGGAAATATCGCATGCCGATTACGACCGCGGAAGAGGACATCCGCAATCTGGTCGAGAAGCTGAATTTCGCTGAGAAGGTGGAGCGATCGCTTGATCTGATTGAACGGGCGCATGACCGGTACGGTGATCGACTTGTGGTTGCCGACAGTCTCGGCAAGGACTCCTCTGTCGTTTGGGAATTGGCACAGCGCGTCAGTCCGGACATCCGGGGGTTCATCGTCACGACGAGATTCAAGCCCGAGGCGACGAAACGCTTCATGCGCGAGAAGGTCCGGATGTACCCGGATAGGCTGGAAGTCTACGAGAGTACGGCGGAGATCCCCAATGAGCTGTACAAGACGGACCCCGATCGCTGCTGCGATGTCCTCAAGGTCGAACCGACACGGCGGGCGATTCGAGAGATGAACGCCGCTTGCTGGGTGACCGGACTTCGCTGTACCGAAGGATGGACGCGGACGGACTTCCAGGAGGTCGAGGAGCGGGACGAAGGCCTAATCAAGCTGAACCCAATTCTGACGTGGTACGAACGCGAGGTGTGGCAGTACCTCGCGTTGTACGATGTGCCGGTCAATCCGCACTACAAGCTCGGATATCGATCGCTGGGGTGCGCCCCATGCACGACGATCTCATCGGGATCGGATGAGCGTGCCGGCCGATGGATCGGGACGAGCAAGTGCGGCGGCGAGTGCGGGATCCATACCCGCCCGCTGACGCAGACCTGAGGGTCCGCGCCCTCTGCAGCCCAAGCAGTCCTCGAGGGCGAGTCGTGTCCGCGCGGCTTGAGTGGCTACGACGACGTCTCGAGAGTGCTGCGTAAGCGGGCGACGTCGGCTGCAAGCGATCCCGGCACATCGGGAGCGGCGTCGCCGAGCAGCAGGAGTCCGTGGTCGACGAAGAACGGTGCTCCCCGTCGCAGTGCGATCCCGAGACTCGATGGGTTCCCCTGCTTGACGAGCGCGTGGGCCAGGAGCGCGCCGAAGCCATAGAACGGCCCGTTGGATCGGAGACCTTCACTGAGCAATTCGTCGAAGGCCTCGTCTTCCTCGGAGTCGAGCGTGCGGATTCTCTCGAGCAACTCGACGCCGGCTTGAGCGTCTTCTCGCCAGCCGGGTATCGGCTGAAGATCGGCGACGTAGGTCGCCGATCC
>Ga0272443_10004569_pt1 | contig 14960 bp, 14 predicted proteins | sample SSMAcet12_FD_193581 | JGI IMG/M metagenome (GOLD analysis project Ga0272443, IMG submission 193581) | Marine sediment archaeal communities from Little Sippewissett salt marsh, Falmouth, MA, United States - SSM-Acet-12 | ecosystem: Environmental > Aquatic > Marine > Wetlands > Sediment ...
ATGTTCAATCCATCGCTCAAGAGCGTCTATCTCTTCGTGCCGGGGCTGATGGCGATGATCCTGATGCTCGTTTCGGCGCTCATGACCTCCATCAGTATCACGCGCGAAAAGGAGAGCGGCACGATGGAGCTGCTCTTGGTATCGTCGCTGCGCCCGGTGCAGATCATCGTCGGCAAGGTGGTGCCGTACCTGTTGCTCTCGTTCGTGAACGTCGTCACCGTGGTGTCGCTGGCCTACTTTGTCTTCGGCGTGCCGTGCCGGGGCAACATCGCGCTGCTGCTGGTCGAGTCGCTGCTTTTCATCATGACCGCCCTGTCGCTCGGCATCATGATCTCCACTATCACCAATTCGCAGCAGGTGGCGATGATGATTTCGCTCGCCGGGCTGCTCCTGCCGACGGTGCTGCTTTCGGGTTTCATCTTCCCGATCCACAGTATGCCGTGGCCGTTGCAGGCGATCAGCCACATCATTCCCGCCCGCTGGTATCTCGTTATCGTGCGAGGCATTATGCTCAAGGGGGCGGGCATCGCCGTGCTCTGGAAGGAGACCCTCATCCTGCTCGTCATGACCGTGCTGTTCATGGCGGCCAGCGTTCGGAAATTCAGCGAGAGGTTGCAATGAAGGATCGTATCCAAAAGATAAAAGCGTCACTCGCCGTCGTCGGCTATCTCCTGCAGAAGGAGTTTTTGCAGATTTTCCGCAACAAGGGGATGCTGCCGATCATGTTCATCATGCCCTTCATCCAGCTCATCATCCTCTCCAACGCGGCCACCTTCGACGTGCCTGAAGTGCCGTTCCATTTGCAGGATTTCGACCGCACCGCCTTGTCGGATCGCCTCGTCAAGCGTTTCACCTCAACGGGTTATTTCAGGATGACAGGGGAGTCGTTCCGGCAAGGGAACGCCATCGGCGTGCTCACCGGCAACAGGGCGGACATGGTGCTGACGATTCCAAAGGATTTCGAGCGGGAGATGATGACCACCGGCCACGCGCAGGTTCAGCTCCTGATCGACGCTGAGGACGGCTTCACGGCAGGTGTCATTCAAGGCTACGCCAACGACATCGTGGTCGCCTTCAACCGCGACCTGCCGGAGCTGCTGCCGCAACTCGCTGGAACCCGGAGCGTGCAGCCGCTGATCGACATCCGGCCGAGGGGCTGGTACAACCCGGAGCTGGCCTACATCGACTACATGGTGCCGGGCGTGCTGGTGGTGCTGGTGACGCTCATCGGGCTGTTCCTGTCGGGCATGAACGTCGTTCGGGAAAAGGAGATCGGCACTATCGACCAGATCAACGTCACGCCGATCAGGCGCTGGCAGTTCATCACCGGCAAACTGCTGCCGTTCTGGATCATCGGCCTCGGCGAACTGACCGTCGGCCTCATCATCGCCAGAGCCATCTTCCACGTGCCGATGCTTGGACACTATTACGTGATCTACCTCGTTGCGGCGATCTACCTGCTCGTGGTGCTCGGTATGGGGCTGTTGATTTCAACCGTCACCGAAAGCCAGCAGCAGGCGATGTTCATCGCCTGGTTTTTCATCGTGATTTTCGTCCTGTTGAGCGGCCTTTTTACGCCGATTCAAAGCATGCCCCACTGGGCCCAGAACCTCACCCTCGCCAATCCCGTCCGCCACTTCGTTGACATCATGCGAAGGGTAATGCTGAAAGGGTCGAATCTTGGCGATATTGCAAAGCCATTCGGAATTCTCGGAGCGGAGGCTGTGGTGATGCTCGCGCTGGCGGTGAACCGGTATCGGAAGACTTCGGAGTGAGAAAGAGGAAAACAAAGAATGCTATGGTACGGTAAACCGCTGATTTACACCTGGTTCAAACAAGCCTCGCTCTCAACCAGCGCCAGCCACCGTGATGATCTGCTGTCACTCTGGAACTTCCAGAAAAAGCTTGGCAACCTCGGCCACTACCACACCGAATACAAATCCATCGAAGACCTGCAAAAGCAATTCCGCGACCAGCTCGACAAACTTCGAGACGAAGGGCTGGTGTGAGACTGTGATAAAGCTGCCAGCGTACCATTAGTTCCCATCATTATGCGAGCAACCCTGGCGCCTGAAGTGTTCTCTTTTTGTTGTTCGACTTAAGTCTCTGCAAAGAGACAGCAGAATTGCGTGCCTTTGCGCCGGATTTTCTTATCTTTGGCATTCAAAAGGCGCGGTTTACCGGTAGTTACTATCCATCTGCCTGGTGGTGTAACTCATTCATATTGTTGATAGTCGGAATGCCGTGCAACAAAATCATGTGGCGATAAATTTTTTCTGAGGCATGAAACAATCTTGGCTGTGGGCACTCTTGCCATTGACCGTTCTTCTGGCGGTTTTTGGATTCTTTTTTGCACTTTTTCCGGGCCTGTTTTTTGACAGCGGCATGCTGTTTGGCTCGGTGACGCTGATGGCGCTTGCCGCGGCTTCAGCCGTTTATTCACCCGTCAGGGGCTTTGTGCAGGGGTGGAGTGTTCCGGCGCTTGTCGGTACGGTGATTGCGGCGCTCATGCTTCTGGTTTCGGCCAGTGGCGTGGCGATGGTGCTGAATGGCTTGCACATGGGAGCGATGATTGCCGGTCTGGTGACGGTGGTCGGTTTCGTTCTTCTGCTTGTAGCCACCGGCATGGATGGCGCGGCGATGCGGCGCAAGGCAAAATCGGTTCCGGAGCAGAAAGCCGGCCCGAAAGAGTGGGCCGAGCGCCTTGAGGCTATCGGTCACCAATGCGCTCGTCAGGAGATGAAAACCAGAGTGTTGCGGCTTGGCGGCGAGACGCGCTTTCTGACCGAATCCGGTTCGGTCGATACCATTGTCGACCAGCATATCGGCCGCGCGCTTGAGGAGCTTGCCCAGGTTGTCAGAAGTGGTGACGATCAGTCGGCCATCTCAATGCTTTCGGGGATCCGGAGCCTGTTCGCACAACGCGAAAATCAGTTGAAGCCATAACGCACTCCTTTTTTCATCGTGACATAACCCCGTTTCGAGAGCAAAGTCGTGATGGGGTTTTTTGCTTCTCCCCATTTCGTTTTCTGTGAGAATCCCGGGAACAGGATTTGCTGTCAATATCGACTGAATGGCATGAAATGGCAGGATTCGATTCCTGCTGCTCTATGGATGGATGCGGACGTGAATGCGACGCGGAGATGATTTCCAGCGCGGCGGTTTCCAAAAACGGCGCGATTTTGTTACATTCCGTTCAATATTTTCGACGAATCAACCTCTCTTTACGGACATGGCGCACCGGCACTTTTCACCATCGCTCCTCAGGCTTTCGTCTTTCCTGCTTTTTTTCGTTTCGCTTCTTGCCGGTTGTTCCGGTAAGGAAAAAGCGGCCAGCTCGAATCCGGACGCCTACAAGGTTGGGCTGGTGTTCGATGTCGGAGGTCGTGGCGACAAGTCGTTCAACGATTCTGCGTATAACGGACTCGAACTTGCCAAACAAAAGCTCGGCATCGATTTCGACTATATCGAGCCTCAGGGAGAGGGTGCTGACCGTGAGGCTGCATTGCGCCAGATGGCAGCCGATCCGGACGTAAAGCTCGTTATCGGTGTCGGCCTGCTCTTTACCGAAGATATTACGGCTATCGCCAAGGATTTTCCTGACAAGAAGTTCGCCTGTATCGATTACAATCCGCAGCCCGGAACCGAGATTCCGTCGAATCTTTCGGGGATTGTGTTCGAGGAGAAAAAGGGTTCGTTCCTGGCCGGGGCGCTTGCCGCACTTGAGTCCAAAACCGGTACGATCGGTTTTATCGGCGGCATGGATTCGAACATTATCCGCAAGTTCGAGAGCGGCTATGAGGCTGGCGCGCGCTATGTGAAGCCGGACATCAAGATCATTACAAACTTCATCGGCATGACCGGCAGTGCGTTCAACGACCCGGCCAAAGGCAAGGAGCTGGCACTCGGCCAGTATAGCCGTGGTGCGGACATCATCTATCAGGCAGCTGGCGCAAGCGGTCTTGGCGTGATCGAAGCGGCCCGGGAGACCGGCAAGCTGGTGATCTGCACCGATATGGCACTGGAGTGGCCCGCACCGGATCAGATGCTGACCAGTATCAACAAGGCGATCGACAAGGCGGTGCTGACCACGATTGACGATGCGATGAACGGCCGCTTCCAGGGAGGACGTCAGCGGATGTTCGGCCTTGACGGACGCTACACCGATTACGTATGGAACAGCGATACCGAAAAGCTGATCGATCCCGCCGTGCATGAGCGCATCGAGAAGATTCGCCAGGACATTCTGGACGGCAAAATATCCATTAAGGAGTAACGTCGTCGCCTTAATGGGCTTTCAGCGCAGAAGGAATCGACGGCGCGCATTATTACCAACAGTTCTTGACACCATCAGTGGGGAAAAAAATCGTCGTTACCGGAGGCACCGGCTTTATCGGCTCCCGCCTTGTGCACAAACTCGCTGAATCGGGGCACGAGGTCAATGCGCTTGTTCGTACGAGCTCCGACCTCACGTCGCTCAAGGGCTGCCTCGACAAGATCAATCTGGTGTATGGCGATGTCACCAATCCGTCGTCTCTGAAAGGTGTGTTCGATGGCGTCGATGAGGTCTATCATTGTGCCGGTATCACCTACATGGGGGGCAAGAAGAATCCGCTGCTTCAGAAAATCAACGTTGACGGGACCCGCCATGTGCTTGAAGCTTCGCGCCTGGCCGGTGTCAGGCGGGTTGTGCATGTCAGCTCGATTACTGCGGTCGGCATCAGCGGCCCGAACCGGAAATTCGACGAGGAGAGTCCCTGGAATTTCGATACGATCGATCTCGAATACGCTCGTACCAAGTATGTCGCCGAGCAGATCGTGGCTGAAGAGGTCCGCAAGGGGCTCGATTGCGTGATCGTCGTGCCGGCCTTTGTGTTCGGTGCCGGCGATATCAACTTCAATGCCGGTCGCATTATCAAGGATGTCTATAACCGCAAGATGCCGTTTTATCCCCTCGGTGGCATCTGCGTGGTCGATGTCGAGATTGTGGCCGAGACCCTGATAGCTGCGATGAACCAGGGGCGCAAAGGTGAGCGCTACATCGTCGGCGGCGACAACGTTTCCTTCAAGGAGCTGGCGCAGACAATCATGAAGGTGACTGGCGTGCACCAGCTTTCACTTCCGCTTCCAATATGGGCTGCGCATTTCATCACGTATCTTCTTAAATTCAGTAAGGAGAGGAACAGAATATCCAAGCTGTTCAACATGAGCATGTTCACCGTGGCTTCGAAGTTTCTTTATTTCGACTCATCGAAGGCAGAGCGTGAGCTGGGAATGCGCTACGAGCCCTACGAAAAGAGCATCAAGCGCACGTTCGAGTGGTATCGTGAGCACCGCATGCTGGTCTGACTTTCTGTTCCATCCCTGTCGCGTCGTTCCGGTGCGGCCATAGATAAGAGGATAAACCCGCCAATCTTCGGGAGTCTCAGGCATGAACAACGCTACTCCGTCCAACACCATTGTCGAGAGGGTCGCTGCCGATCTCGGCAAATATCCACCTTTTGACCATCTTTCCGAAGAACGGATTCGCAAAATAGCCGAATCGCTGTTTGTCGAGTACCATGAGGAGGGCGAAATGCTTTTCCGGAAAGGTGATGAGCTCGGTAAGGTTTCCTACATGGTGATGAAGGGGGCTGTCCGCCTGTACGATACCATCGACGGCGAGGAGGTTCTGGTCGATCTGTGTGACGAGGGCGATCTGTTCGGCGTGCGGGCCATTTTCGGTACCAGTGATTACCTGCTTTCAGCGCAGGTCGTTGAAGAGAGTCTGCTGTTTGCCATTCCGGTTGAGACGATCCGCGAGCTGTCCCAGTCCGAACCTTCGGTTGCGGCATTCTTTACCGGCGCGATCGCCAAAAGCGTGCAGAATATCGAGCACTCCCTCTCCGAAGCCTTCGACTTGCGCAGGGGTTCTGTGGAACCCTCCGAGCTTACCCTAAGATGCCTGCTCGATAACGAGCCTCTCGTGGTCGATCAGGTGCGTGACGTGATCACCTGTTCGCCAGATATTTCTATCCGGGAGGCGGCCAAAATCATGTCCGACAACAACATCGGCTCGATTATAGTCGTCTCCGAAGAGCGCCATCCGCTGGGTATCATCACCGACACCGATCTGCGTAAAAAGGTAGTGGCCGTGCCAGGACAGGTCAACGAGCGTCCGGTAAGCGAGATCATGAGCAGCCCGGTCTACACGATCACGGCCGGTAAGACGGTGGCCGACATGACAATGCTCATGGTCAGAACCAAGCTTCGACACTTTTGCATCACCGAGGACGGCACTCTGAACAGCCCGATTACGGGCATCATTTCGGAGCACGATATCGTGACCTCCGAGGGGGTTAACCCCGCGGTGCTCATGAAGTCGATCATGCAGTCTGAGAGCGTCGAACAGCTGAGCGCCGAGCGCGACAAGGCCGAAAAGCTCCTCCAGATGTACATCGCTCAGGAGGTTTCGATCCATTTTGTGCTGAACATCTTCGCCGAGCTGAACGATGCGGTGATTGTCAAGGCGATCGATTTCGCCCTTGCCGAGATGAGCGCCGAGGGGTTAGAAAGGCCCGATGTGGAGTTCTGCTGGCTGTCGCTGGGCAGCGAGGGACGCAAGGAGCAGTTGCTCCGCACCGATCAGGACAACGCGATTCTCTACGCCGATCCGCCTCCGGAAGGCAGGGAAGCGGCGGAGCGCTACTTCCTCGAACTTGGCAAGCGGGTGTGCGCCACGCTGGTGGCTTGCGGCTTTACGAAATGCCCGGCGGATATCATGGCCAGCAATCCGCAATGGTGCCAGCCGCTCGGTGGGTGGATGAACTATTTCCGCAAGTGGATCCAGACACCCGAGCCGAAAGCGCTGATGCACTCGACGATCTTTTTCGATTTCCGTCCGGTCTATGGCAGCACCTCGCTGGCTGTCGAGATGAAACGGCAGATTCTGAAGGAGGTCGAACAGGGCCGTGGCTTCCTGCAGTTTTTTGCCAAGAACGCCTTGCAGAATCCGCCACCGCTCGGATTTTTCAGGAACTTCCTTGTGGAGAAGAGCCGCGAACACGCTCACGAGTTCGACATCAAGGCTCGGGCCATGATGCCGCTTTCCGATGCGGCTCGAGTGCTGGTGTACGAGCAGAAGATCGGAGAATTTCTGAGTACAACCGAACGGTTCAGGCGGCTTGGCCAGGTGATTTCAGGTTTCGAAGAGCTGGCTTCGGAAGCAATTGAGGCCTATGAGTTTCTGATTCTTCTGAAAACACAGCATGGCCTGGCCAACGACTCTTCAGGTCGTTACATCGATCCGGAAGGGCTCAACAAGATCGAACGCCAGATGCTCAGAAACGTCTTTTCAACCATCGGCAAGGTGCAGAGCATGCTCAACCTCCGGTTCCAGCTCGACTACATCCGTGATTGAGCTGATCCAGAAAAAGCTGCTCTTGCGGAAGTGCCGAAACGGGGAGTTGCCGGAGAGCGTCTGCCGCTACCTGCACCGGTTCGACGAAGGTTTCCGCGCGCAGACGCCGATAGAGGATGCGCGTTTCGTCATTTACGATACCGAAACCACCGGATTCGATTTCAGGCATGACCGGATCATTTCGATCGGCGCGGTCGGCACGAAAGGGGAGGTGATCGATATCGCCGATTCGTTCGAGGTGCTGCTTCGCCAGGAGGTGTGCAGCGAGCGTGATGCGGTGACGGTGCATGGCCTGCTTAAGCGCGATATCGACAGCGGTCTGGAAGAGAGCGAGGCGGCCTGCCGTTTTCTGGACTATCTCGGCAATGCGGTGATCGTGGCGCATCATGCCGATTTTGATATCGCCATGATCAATCAGGTGCTTTCGAGGCTTTTCGGAATGCGGCTCTTCAACGAAGCTCTCGATACGGCCAGCTTTGCCAAACGGCTTGAAAAAGGCCCCTACTACAACCTTGCGCATAAGGGTGGCGAGTACCGCCTTGACAACCTCTGCGCCCGTTACGGCATCCGCCTCTACGACCGCCACACCGCACCAGGGGACGCCTACCTTACCGCCCAGCTTTTCCAGCGCCTTCTTGCGCTTGGCCGTAAAGCGGGCATCGATACGCTCGGCAAGCTCTTGCTGAAGTGACGTTGCCGCGGCAAAAGTCTAGGACAATCCAGATTGAAATCGGAATCGGGAGGCTGGGTTGTCAGGAGACGGCCGGTTTGCGGGCAAGCAGCATCATGCGTGGTGATGTGGCTGCTTCGAACGTGGAGCCTTCATAGTCGCCGATGATGCGTTCCAGGCTGAATCCTGTCGACTCAAGCAGTTCAATCGCTTCATCGGGCGTGAAGAATCTGACCGACTCGGTGAAAGAGTGGCTTTTGCCGTTCTCTTCGGTGAGGGTGAGGTGCTTGGTGACGTGGTGTTCGGAAAGGGTACGCTCTTCGGTGATCCGCAAGCCGCCATTGCTGCGTTCGGTGCGCGGCACGAAGTTGCGTTTCAGGTGCTCGGGGTTGAGCAGGTCGAGCACGTACCAGCCGCCGGGGCGGAGCATCGAGAAGACGTGGCCCAGAATGTCGCGATCCTCTTCGTCAGTCTCGAAATAGCCGAAGCTGGAGAAGAGCTGGGTAACAAGGTCGAACTGCCGGTCGAACCGGATACTGCGCATGTCCTGACGGCTGAAGTTGATTTCAAGCCCTTCCTCGCGGGCAAGGTCGCGAGCCTGGTCGAGCAGAAATGCTGAAAGGTCGTTGGCGGTTACCGTCAGTCCTGAACGGGCAAATTCAACTGCGTGACGTCCTGCGCCGCAGGCGATATCGAGCATGGAGGCCGAGGAATGGGTCGTTTCAAGGCCGGTTAGCGACAGGATCGTGCGTACGCAACGAGCCGCTTCCTGCTGGTCGCGGTGCTGGTAAACTTCGAGGTAGAGGGGATGGTCGAACCACTCTTCGAACCATTCCCGGGTTTCATTGTCCCGGGAATGTGTCTGGTGATCGCTCATGCGAAAAAGGAGGGATGAATAGCCTTGAGCCGGGAGGGAATTACTTACCCTGGGCGGTCATGGCTTTTTTCAGGACATCCACATCATTCTCCCCATTGGGAATGCGGACGTTTTTCTCGACGAATTTCCAGGCGTTGGTTTTTTCGGATTTCACCGAATAGACCAGTTTTGCCATTTTGAAATCAGTTGCGCCTTTTTTCTGCTTGTCACCGAACGTTTGTTTCTTGGCCATGGGTCGTAAAAGAAATACTTAGAGTTGACGCTGAATCTTTGCCTTCAGATAAAATGATACCGAAAGTAAGAAAAATCGTGTAAACAAAAAAGATAAAATATTGTATCGCTTCAGTCGTTTTATCGCATAATGAGCTTTCCCTTGTTGTAAATACCGAGCGCTTTACCCTTGAGCTTGCGGCCCATGAAGGGCGTGTTTCTCGATTTCGAACCGAACTCGTCGTCGCTGACCGTCCACTCCAGATCGGGATCGATGATGGCAAGGTTGGCTTTCTTGCCGGGTTTGAAGAGAATCTCCTCCAGCCCCATGATGCGCCTCGGATTGGTCGAAAGCAGTTCGATAGCCCGTGACAGGGTGATGACGCCCTTGTCCACCAGCTCGGTAATGGTGAGCCCCAGCGAGGTTTCGAGGCCGATGATGCCGAAGGCCGCCTGGTCGGGCGGACACTCCTTCTCGTGGCGGGCGTGCGGGGCATGGTCGGTGGCGATGGCCTCGATGGTGCCGTCGCGGAGCCCTTCGATGAGTGCGTCACGATTTTCTTCGGAGGGGAGCGGCGGCTTCATGATGTAGTTGCCTTTTTCCTTTGCGGCGACCAGATCGTTTTCGGTGAGGGTGAAGTGGTGCGGCGTCACTTCGCAGGAGGCCTTCAGGCCAGCGGCCTTGGCCTTGCGCACCAGATCGACCGAGGCTGCCGTACTGATGTGCGCCACATGGTAGCGCGGCTCCGGCAGGGCGCCGCTGAGCTTGTGCTTTTTCAGCCAGGTGATCAGTTGCAGGTCACGGCCGATCATGATCGGTTCGGCCACTTCGGGGATGCCTCTCAGGCCGAGCATGGCCGATGCTGCGCCGTCGTTCATGATACCGCCAGCGGTGAGGTATTTATCTTCGGCGTGCTGGATGAGCAGCAGGTCGAAATTGGCTGCGTACTCGACGGCCAGCCGCATGATCTGCGTGTTCTGGATCGCCGTGCCGTCATCTGAAATAGCTTTGACGCCATAGGAACTGTACTTGCCGTAAGGGGCGAGCGCTTCGCCGAGGCTTCCGACGGTCATGGCGCCGATTACTTCGATGTCGATCGGCAGTTCGGCGCTGTGGTGGCGGATGTAGGCCACACCGAGCGGGCTGTCGATGACCGGCTTGGTGTTCGGCATAAGCGCCACGCCGGTGAAGCCGCCTGCGACTGCTGCCGCCGATCCGCTCTCAAGCGTCTCCTTGTACTCCTGGCCCGGTTCCCTGAAGTGGCAGTGCATGTCGAACAGGCCGGGTGCGAGCACCTTGCCTTCCAGATCGATGATGAGATCGCCGTCTCCGGCTGCTATGGTTTCCACTCCGGTGGCCACGGTCTCGATGATGCCTTGGTCGTCGATTTTTATCGAACCCATCGCGTCGAGGTCTTCGGTCGGGTTCAGGAGTCTTGCGTTCAGGAAGAGTGTGCTCATGATCGGGATGTGAATGATTCAGGAAACTGTTGCTTCAAGCAAGGCCAGACGGGTCGTCTGAACATGTTGTTTGCCTCCGGTTTCGAGGGAGACTTCGAGCCGATCTCCGGGCAGGACGCTTCCGACACCAGCCGGTGTGCCGGTGAAGATGAGGTCTCCTGCACGCAGTCCATGAATATACGACAAATAGTACACCAGATAGGCCGGTGAAAAGGTCATGGCCGCCACGGGGGAGTGTTGTCTGAGTTCGTCGTTCAGCTTCAGCGAAATCGACAGTTCGCTCCATGTTCCCACCTTGTCAGGCGCGATGAAATCCGAGGCGAGAGCGCTGTTGCGGAACCCTTTGCTTTTCAGCCAGGGATTCCCGCTCTTTTTGGCTTCGAGCTGCACATCCCGGAGCGTCATGTCGAGTCCGGCAGCGTAACCGGCGATGTATGACGCAGCTTCTTCAATCGAGACTTTTTCGGCGTCCCTGGCGACCAGCAGTACCAGTTCGCCCTCGTAATGGAGGCTTGCGCTGACTGGACGGCCCTCGAACAGCGGAATCGAGGTAGTGCCATCGCCGGAGAGCGCCGAGCCGGGCTTCATAAAGATGATCGGCTCGCTCTCATGCGTCTCGTCGGTTGCCGTCTCCCAGGCTTCCCAGGTCGACATTTCGCGGGCGTGATCGGGATAGTTTTTGCCGACGCAGAAAATCGAGCGGGGTGTATTTGCTGAAAGCGAGTGCAGTGCTTGAGGCATGTTCGGAGTGATCTTGAACGGTATAGCAATGCTCTAATGTACGTTATGGCGATCAGCCATCCAACGCTGCTGACCGGTAGTCCCTTCTGAATTCATTGATATTGAAATTTAACACTGACGTTTCACTTGAAAGAGTGCTGTACTGGAACGGTTTTATAGTCGATGAATGTTGATTTTGAAACACGGATAAAAGGAAGTTCGTAACCATCGTATCAAGGGGCATGATGGAAAAGCAACCGGCAAGTCTCACGATAGAGATTCTGCTCAGGTCGGTTTTAGAGTGGAACGATATGCGCAAAGCGCATCCCGAAGTTTCGGTCGATTTCAACAAAAAAAATTTTATGGAACTCGACCTTTCCGGGGCCGATTTGAGCGGCGTCAGTTTTAAGGCGAGCAATTTCAGCGGGGCGAACCTTCGTGGGGCGGCGCTTTGTCAGGCAAAGCTCAACGGGGCCAGCATGGCTGGTGCCGATCTTCGCGAGATTGATTTTACCGGTGCTGATCTGAGCGGAGTCAATCTGGTGAGAGCTGATCTCCGTGGAGCTGTGCTGGGTGGAGCCAATCTCAGCATGACCGATCTAAACCATGCAAATCTTGCCGGGGCGAACCTCAGCAATGCCCATCTCAACGGAGCAAACCTCACTAAATGTAATCTGCACGAGGCGACACTGAGCTGGGCTGACCTTTCAGGAGCCAGCGTCGTTATGTCTGATCTTGGTTTGGCCCACATGCACGAGGCCAAACTCGTGAATATCGATCTCCTTGGTGCGGATTTGCACGACTCCGACCTGAGTAATGCCGACCTGCATGACGCTGACCTCAGGGAGGCAGATTTGCATGAGGCAGATTTGCACGAAGCTGATCTGCACAAGGCTAACCTGAGCGAAGCAGATTTGGCAAAGGCTGATCTTGAGGAGGCCGATTTGAGGGATGCCAAACTCAGGTGGACCAACCTCAGGGGGGCGAATCTGAGCGGTGCAGATCTCAGCATGGCGAATCTGAGCGGTGCTGATCTTCAGGAAGCCAATCTCTTCGGTGTGGATCTCCTTGGCGCAAATCTCTGCGATGCGAACTTGCAGGGGGCCAATTTAAGCCTTGCAAATCTGCGCGGAGCGGAGTTGCATATGGCCAATCTGGATTCGGCGCAGATCTTGCATACCAATTTCACCAATGTTGATCTGAGCAATGTCAAAGGTCTCGATACTGTTCAGCACTTCGGACCATCCGAAATCAGCATCAACACTATCTTCAAATCCAAAGGCCAGTTATCTGACGCTTTTCTTCATGGTTGCGGGGTTGCCGAGAGTATGATCGGGTTTATCAATTCGCTTGATGACAAGCAGTTTGACACCTTTTCATGCATTATCAAATATGGATCATTTGACCAGCCCTTCGCACAACGTCTGCACGATGATCTTGAGGCGCAAGGCGGCCGCTGCTGGTTCTGCCCTGATGACCGCAAGATTGAGCGTTCTTTTGAAAAACGTATCGAACAGACCATCCGGTGTCATGAAAAAATGATCCTGATCATTTCGGAAAACAGCATGAAAAGCGAATGGATCAGACATGTCGTTCTCAAAATTCTGCATCGTGAAATGAGAGCGGGCAGGCGATTGCTGTTTCCTGTTTCGCTGGTTAAGCAGTCCCGGCTTGACGAATGGAGGCTGATCGACCACGACACCGGTAAGGATCTCAGCTTCAAGCTCAGGAGATATGCAATCCCCGTGTTTTATGGATGGGAGCACGACAGCAAACGTTACTCTTCCGAGTTCAAGCGTCTGCTTGAGTCGTTGAAAGCGGATGCGGGTTGCGATAGCCCGCGTGTTTCGAAAAAGTTCTGAAAATCCCGATGGTTGCCCGGTGTGGTTGTGGCAAAGCGGGAAATGATGAAAGCCCTTTACGCTGTGATTACGTAAAGGGCTTTCAACTTTGTGACACTCTTTTTCTGCCCGGATAAGCAGGGAAGAATCAACAGTTCACTCAGGCTTACTGTTTTGGAGCGATTGCCGAAGTGATGGCTTTGGTTACACCCTCGACGAGCTGGGTGGCCGAGTTGATGGTGGTGGTGCACAGCTCGATAGCAGCGTTGCTGACCGGCTGAACAGTGTCGGTAGCGGTTTTGACAGCGCTTCCGGCCATGTCGGTTGCTTGCTGGGCAAGGTCGCCGACAGCCGTGAAGAGATCGCTGAATACGCCGTTTCCTGATTCGTTTGCCATGATTGTCTATGATTTATGGTTTGATGAAAAGGTAGAAAAAAATCGATGCAGGCTACACAGTTGTGGAGTTTCATAAACTTGTGCCCAATATTTTAAATGTAATACAATCCGCCCTTATTTCACATAACCGAAAGCGTTGAAACGTATGTTGAACATTGTGGCCGAAGCGGGCATTAAGTTCTGCTTCTAAAGGCAACGGTTAAAATGCGTTCTGTTCTGCGTTATCGGCTTCTGTTTTATTATCTTAACATTTCTAATCCAACGGGCTGATCGGAGGGTTTTGCAGGACGTTGGCGAAAGGGATCAACAGCCGTCATGGCTTGTTTTTTGAAGGTTAAAGATGATGAACAGCAAGGTGAACATGCGCAGGGAGCTGCTTTTGAAGCGCAGGGCTCTGAGTCGGGAGGCGTGGCTTGAAAAAAGCGGAACAATCCGGCAGTGGCTCATGACCATGCCGGAGCTGCTCGGCGCAGGAAAGGTTCACTGCTACGTTTCGATGGAGCGTGACCGGGAGGTAGGAACGCTCGAAGTGCTCGAATGGCTTTGCAGCGAACGGAAAGCGGTGTTCATGCCTTATATTGAGCGTGACCGGATACTTGCAGTGCGCTATTTGCCAAGCCAGCGATTCGAAGCTGCCAAAATAGGCCCTCCGCTTCCTGTGCCGCTTGAACTTACTGACGAGCGGTGTTTCGATGCTGTGATTGTGCCGCTTGTCGGTTTCGATCGTCAGGGGGGACGCATTGGCTTTGGAAAAGGGTGGTACGACCGATTTTTCGAGGAGTTGTCAACCCGTGGCATCAGCCCGGTCAGAGTCGGCCTAGCGTTCGATTGCCAGGAGGTGCTGGCGGTTCCTTTCGACCCATGGGACCAGCGGCTCGACTATGTGGTAACTGAAACCGGGATCATCAAGTGTTTGAACAGCAGGTCATGAAGAGCGGACAAAACGGAACCATGGTTGCGGCACCTGAAACGGACCTGCGCGATCCGTCGCTCTACGTGAACCGGGAGCTGAGCTGGATCGATTTCAACCAGCGCGTGCTGGAGGAGGCGATCGCTCCGCTGGCGCATCCGCTCCTCGAACGCATCAAGTTTATCTCGATTTTCAGCTCGAACCTCGACGAGTTCTTTATGATCCGTGTAGCCGGTCTTGACGACCAGTGCGCGGCGGGCATCACGGAGCGTTCGGTCGATGGCCTGACGCCGATGGAGATGGTCGAGAAGATTCGGGAGCAGGTCAGCGAACAGCTCCGTCAGCGCAACGCCTGTTTTTTCGAGGTTCTCTATCCGGCGCTCAGGAAAAAAGGGATCGAGTTCGTTCTTGCCTCGTCGCTCACTCCGCACCAGCAGAAGGTGCTTCAGGAGTTCTTCCGCGAGGAGATTTTTCC
>Ga0272443_10004570_pt1 | contig 14946 bp, 14 predicted proteins | sample SSMAcet12_FD_193581 | JGI IMG/M metagenome (GOLD analysis project Ga0272443, IMG submission 193581) | Marine sediment archaeal communities from Little Sippewissett salt marsh, Falmouth, MA, United States - SSM-Acet-12 | ecosystem: Environmental > Aquatic > Marine > Wetlands > Sediment ...
ACAGGGAAGAAATCACTACCATCATTAATGCTGCCGCCCAGGCCTATCGTAATGTCATCCCGCCGGACCGGTGGCATGACCCCTATATGACGCGTCATGAATTAGACGGTGAAATCCGCGATGGTGTTGTGTTTTACGGATGGGCGGAAGAACAACTCCTCTGCGTCATGGGGATTCAGGACAAAGGTGACGTCGCTCTCATCCGCCATGCCTATGTGCGTCCGTCGGCTCAGAGGCGCGGCATCGGCAGCGCCGTGCTTTCCTATATCGAGGGATTAACGGAGAAAAAACTGCTTGTGGGCACGTGGCGTGATGCCCTCTGGGCAATTCGCTTTTACGAGAAAAACGGATACCGGCTCGTCTCCGATCGGGTCAAGAATCGGCACCTTGCCGCGTACTGGACCATTCCGGCGCGACAAATCGAAACATCGGTAGTTCTCGAAAAAGAAAGACACACCTGACGCCGGCAAAAGCGTTACACGCTGTTTATCTACGAAACAGGAAAGTCGAAAAGACCGTTTCTAGAGTGTGATGTCAATGATTTCTAAGGTCCGGACACCGCCGGGCGTTTGGACTCTCACCTCGTCGCCCACTTCCTTCCGTATAAGCGCCCTGCCGATGGGGGAGACGATGGAAATTTTGTTTTCCTTGAGGTCGGATTCGAGAGGTCCCACGAGCTGGTATTGAACGACATCCGATGTTTCCAGATCTTCAACGGTGACGATGGACCCGAAGGCGACATGATCGTCACTCAAATCTTTGGGATTGATCACCATGCAGGTGGCGAGGTTGTTTTCCAGTTCTTGAATCTTTCCTTGTATAAAGGACTGTCGTTCCTTGGCCGCCTGATATTCAGCGTTTTCCGAGATGTCGCCATGGGAGCGAGCTTCCTCGATCTCGCGTATATTCTCAGGTGACTTTACCCTCTTCAGGTGATCAAGATCCTTCTTCAGGCGCTCGTATCCCGCTTTGGTGATGGGTATCTTGTCCATGTATTGCCCCCCCCGTATGGAAAGCGCCCCGCCGTTCGGCGGGGCGCTTCATGCTACCCTTTATGATAATCAATTAACTGCGAGAGTCAAGCAGTAATTGCTCGATCTGTCGCCAGAGATTCACAGTGGCACCTGTACGTTGTTCGATTTTCTGCCTTTTCCGTTCCTATGACGTCCCACCCCCGATGCCAAGGGTGTATTGAAGGACAATATAGACGATATAGAGGGCGAAGAGCCACATCCCCTGCCATTTATAAAAGATGTCTTTTCGATTGAGTGAAATGAAAAGGCGAAACGAATAAAGGATGAGCAGCATAGCGGGAAAATGAAAGATAAAGAAATTGGTTGTTATATGGAGCGGCCGTGCCGTGGCCGCCGCCCCGATGACGAAGAGGCAGTTCAGCACGTCGGCACCGACGATATTGCCCACGGTGATTTCCGGATGACCTTTCCTTATGGCCGAAATAGCCGTAATAAGTTCCGGTGTCGATGTTCCGAAAGCGACCATCGTTGCCGCGATGATATCGTTGGGAACGCCGATGCGATGGGCGATCTCCGCAGCGGCGGGAATCAGCACGCGCGCTCCGACGATGACCAGGACGAGGCCGCCGACAATCATAACAAGAGACCGAATAGCGCTGACATCGCCTTCAGTGAACGTTTCGTCGGTAGAGATGTCCGCAATGCATCCTTTCTTGGACCATCGGTACGTCAGATAGAGATAGACGGCGAGAAGTAAAAGAAAAAACACGCCCACCTGTCGCGACAGAACGGGGTGTGCCGGCATGATAGCGGCGGCGATGAGCGCGACGGCGACAAGGAGTGTTGCCGATACGACCTGTATCCATCCCGTGCGGTTCAATATGAAACGATTGATGGGAATGGGCGCTATCATGCAGCTCAAACCGAAAATCAACCCTGTATCGGCGATGATGGAACCGACGCCGTTTCCCAGGGCGAGTCCCGGGTTGCCCATCCAGGCGGCCATGACGGACACGAAAGCCTCCGGTGTGGTGGTCCCGAGGGAGACAATTGTTGCACCGATGAAGACCTTCGGCAGGCCCGTTCTCCGGGCGAAGGCAACCACGCCGTCGATCATCCAGTCGGCACCCTTGGAGAGAATGATGATGGAGAGGACAAGAATAAGCAGGAGAATAATCGACGGAATACCTGAAAAGACATGCTGCAGCGAGGTTTCGTCACAGAAAAGATGGATGAGTGTCATTTAGGTGTCTTTCTCAGCAAGATATTGTCGTATTCCTCGGATGCTGTTGAATGAAAACTCCCGTTCCCTGTGCCGGATGTCTCCGGGGAGGACCGAGAAATGTGCCATAAGAGGATCATTGTTGACTATATCATCGAAAACCTTTTCTTCAAAGAAAGATCCCGCCGAGTAATGATGCCCGATGATATCACACCACGTATCGATTTGCGATGACGCCGAGTCGATAACGCGGCTGACGTCGTGGCGCATACCGTAGTGAGCAAAGCATATAGCCCGTGCATTCAGCGATGCCACACGTTCCAGTGAGTTCTTGTAGACCGTCGGGTTGAATACGGGCGGTGTGGTGGGACGAAGATAGAACCCCTCCTGTACGGGGCAGGTAACACCGGCCACCTCGCCGGCAAAGAGAATGTCATCCAGAAGAAAAGAGAGGTGGTGCGGCGCATGACCCGGCGTTTCAACGACGAGGATCGTCTGAGAACCGAGGGGGATGTCGTTGGAGAAACCGATGTGGTGTTCAGGAACCGGTGCGATTTCTCCGTACAGCTCAGCGAGGTCTCCAAGAACCGTTTGTGAAGCCCTCCATAATTTCTCAGGGTGAATCATGTGTTTCACGCCCCGTGAGTGACAGGTAACCGTGGTCTCGGGAAAATCATCGAGCAGGAGACCGACACCGCCAGCATGATCGATGTGTATGTGCGTTAAAAGAATATGATCGATCCGGCCGATGCCAAGACGGTCAAGGGCCTCTTTCAATACGGGGATGGTAGATCGCGGTCCCGGGTCGACAAGGATGGTATGGGTCGGCGTGATGAGAAGCCAGCTGGATATGAAATCTCGAAATCCTTCACGTGCCTGGTCGAGATCGATAAGAAAAAGGTTGTTCTCTACGGTGTGTATCATGGAATGCTTATCCTGGATATATCGATGCCCATATAATGGCAAGAAAAACGGCGGGAACAAGATTGCCGATACGAATTTTCATGATATCGAGGAGATTGATGCCGATGCCGAGGATGAGGATGCCGCCCGTGGCGGTAACGGCGGAGAGAACAGCGGGCGCCTGGAGAAAGAGAAGCTTCGATGCGAGCAGGGTGATGGCACCCTGGACAATGAAGACGGAGAGAGCAGAGAAGAGGACTCCAATACCGAAAGTCGATGCCAAAGTCAGGGACGCGACACCGTCGAGTAACGACTTGATGTACAATATACCGGCATCGCCGATGGTGCCGTCCTGAATGGAACCGACGATGGTCATTGCTCCGGTGAGATACAGTACCGAGGCCGTGAGAAACCCGTCGACGAATGTCGATGAGTTGGAGCGGAATCGTCCCTTGAGATGTTCGCCGATATCAGCGATGCGGCGCTCGATGTTGACAGCTTCTCCGATAATTCCGCCTGCCAGAAGGCATATGATGGTGGAAATCATATCATCTGTGGTCAATGCCATCTGCATGCCTATGACGAGCACGGCTAGACCGAGAGCCTGCATCATGATAGACTTTATGCGTTCCGGCAGGCGTTCCCCGACGAAAATGCCGGCAACGCTTCCCGCAACGATTGCACCTGTATTCACAACGGTTCCAAGCATGATATACCTTTGTCGACGTATTGGCGGTAAAACGTGCCCTATATCATTTGGCCATCGGACAAGCAAGTGTCAAATGAATATATCGCCAGGTCATTTTATTGTCTTTACGGGACATTGGAAAAGGAAAGTTGATTTTTTACTGGGTACATAGTATTTCTTTTATACTCGGGTTCCAATGATGTTATCGAGGGATACTCTAATTACCGGATCGCACGTCAGAGACGTGCCGCTCTGGGATGCGGCACGTGCAATGCGATTGTGAGATGAGAAAGGATCTAAGATATGGGTAAAGGGGACCAGCGATCGAGAAGAGGTAAATTGTCGCGAGGCACCTTCGGGAAAAAGCGTCTGAAGAAGAAAAAAGATCTGAAACGATAGGCTTAATCACCATAGAACCTAGAGTGCAACACGCCGTATGGCTGCCGATGCGTCATCACCGTTGCGTACTGAGCAGCGCGTAGAAAAGACGAAAGCCGTCATTTTCTGCCGGTGCATCGTTATCTTAAAAATATGACGCCGGCCTCCTTGTTTCCCTCTTCAGGCGAATGAAAAAAGGTTAAATAACAGGTCCCACCATATAGATATCCATGGCCTTCGTATAGCCCGATATCTCCGCCTTTGTCAGTTTCCCCGAGGCTACGGCCTGTATTTCATCATAAATCCGTTTGCCCGCGTCGTCGATGCGTTCCGTTCCTTCCATGACGCGTGTAACCGAGAGATCCATATGGTCGTGCAACTTCTCCCAGGTAACGCTGTTTCCCGTTATCTTAATGACCGGTACGAAGGGGAATCCCTGCGGTGCCCCCCGTCCCGTCGTAAAGGCGATGACGGTACATCCCGCGGCGGCGAGACCGGTGAGGATTTCCGGTTCTCTACCCGGTGAGTCCATGACGACGAGGCCTTTCACTGTGGGTCGCTCACCGTATTCATAGACTGCCTCGACAGGGGCGGAACCGCCCTTGGCAATCGCCCCCAGCGATTTCTCCTCGATCGTCGTCAATCCCCCCTTGATGTTGCCTCCCGTCGGCTGACCGCCGCGAATGTCCGCGCCGACTGATTTAGCCCGTTCCTCCATGCGACGGACAAAAGCGATGATCTTGTCGCCGATTTCTTTTGTCCGGCCATGAGTTGCCAGGATATGCTCGGCCCCGATAAATTCGGTAACCTCACCGAGTATCGAAGTGCCGCCCTCGGCAACGAGCATGTCAGACGCCACACCGAGGGCCGGATTGGGTGCAAGACCGGAGGTGGTGTCGGAACTGCCGCATTTCATGCCGAGGATGATATCGGACAGAGGACATTCCGTTTTCTCCATTGTCGATGCTTCCTGGACCATGTCCTGCGCCAGAAGGACGCCTTCGGCAACGGAACGGGCCGCACCGCCGATATCCTGGATCACGATCGTCTCCACCCTTTTCCCTGAAGAGGCGATGTTCTGAGCCACATCGCTGACGGCCGTGCTTTCACAGCCGAGGCTAACCAGTAACACGGAGGCAAGATTCGGGTTCCGGCCCAATCCGGTTAGCGTGTCGTTCACTCTGCCAATATCGATCGGTGTCTGGCAGCAGCCCTGCTGGTGCATGAAGACACTTGTCCCCTGAACGCGGCGCGATATTTCGTCCGCCACTTCATTCGCGCAAACCACCGTGGAGAGTATGCCGACGTAATTACGCGTGCCCACAGATCCGTCGTATCGTCGATAACCGAGAAACGTCATGTTAGATTGCCTCCTTCTGCAGGTCGCCACGACCTCTTAAGCTCTCGATATTGTGTATGTGTGCATGGGTGCCTTCATCAATATGGCTTGTGGCGCGGCCTATGGTCTCTCCGTATTTCAGGATCAGATCACCTTTGTCGATATCTTTTGTGGCGAACTTGTGACCGTACAGGATGTGTTCCTGAACGGTAACCTGATTATGTTGTGTTCCGATGCCGACAGTAACGATCTCTCCAACTTCGAGGTCTCTCAGTGCCGTTGCCACGTTGTCTATCTCATTAATCATGATTGCATCAATTGCCATTGCTTTTCCTCCATACTTGTGCCACGGTGTATCAACTCCTCTTAATGTCTCCGTTACGGGATACGTCACTCTCTAAAGCACGATAAGAGCGTCCACGGCAACGGCCCGCCCGTCATTATCGACGATCAGAGGGTTAACGTCTATCTCCTTTATATCTTCATATTCAAGGCCGATCGTTCCCATCGAGATGAGACTCCGTGTCAGCGTATTCGTATCAACCGCCGACATGCCCCGAACCGCGCCGAGGGTCTTGCTGCCGAAGATCTCGTTCATCATTTCCTGTGCGTCCCTGACAGACAGAGGGGCCACACGGAATGCAACGTCTTGAAGCATCTCCGTAAAGATGCCACCCATGCCGAACATAACGCACGGCCCGAAAACGGGGTCCCGCATCAACCCCATCACGTACTCTCTCTTCCCTGAGATCATTTTTTGAAGCAGTATGTCTCCGGGGACCGTCTCTCGTTTTTCATCAAGGGCGTTATAGGCCCTTTCCAGGTCCGCATCATCGCGAAGATTGATTTCTATGAGGTTCATTTCGCTCTTATGGCTGATCTCCGGTGCGCAGAGTTTCAGCACCACGGGATAGCCTATGTTTGTCGCTTTTGTTTTCGCTTCCGACAGAGAACCGACAATCATCTCCGGAACAATGGGGATATCGAAGGCGGAAAGTACCATTTTGCTTTCATATTCCGACAGGGCAGATTGATTATTGAGATGGGCTTTCTTCAATATATTTTTCACGTCATTCATGAATTTAAAACCTCCTCCTTAATACGGAGCCACATGGCGTTTGTGTTGTATGAACTCCTGTGTCATATGGTCATGCCTTATTTCACGCCGGCACTGATACAATTATCTATGTATCACTCCGCGTCATGGCCTTCCGACATCGTGCCATTATTTCAAGCGCCTCAAAGGGGTCCTCAATCATGGGAAATGTAGGGACACCGTTTGCTTCAAGAAATGCCTTTGCCTCTTCTTCCGGCTTCTTATCTCCGGTAAAGGAAACATAGACAGGCTTTTCAGGATACTTCCGGGCAATATCGACGATAAACTGCATAGAGGGTATTTCCATACCTTCCAGGAGCATGAGTATGGGAACAACGGCATCGATATTGGGGTCCTCAAGGACGATTTCCATCGCCCGGCCGTAAGCGCGTTCAATGCCCTGGACGCTTGCCGCTGGCCATATGTCGACGGGATTGCGCATGCGTATGTAGTCGGGGCTCATATCCTGCAGTTTCTGCCGGGACGATTCTTCTATTTCCGGGACCTCTAGGCCGAGATCGTTTTCACAGACATCGGTCAGGCTGACGAGCATGGCCCCCGACGGTGCCAGAAAACTGACACGGTTTCCCTTGGGAAGGGGCATATGGGACAATACCTTTCCAGCCGTTATCAAGTGAGAGTACCGATAAATGCGTGTTACGCCCACCTGTTTCAGCATACCGTCCACGATTTTGTCATTGGAGGCCATAGCGGCGGTATGTGCAACGGCGGCCTTACTGCCCTTCTCGGACCGGCCCGACTTGAGCATGATAACCGGTTTTTTCCGCGTTGCCCCGTCGGCGACGGCCATGAATTTTTGAGGATTCTTGACACTCTCCAGGTACATAACGATAGCGCTTGTCTCATCGTCGTCCGCCAGGTATGCAAGGGCATCGGCCTCATCCACATCCAGTTTGTTCCCCAGGCCTACAACACGGCAGACGCCGAAGTTTTCATGTGTCATAATGTGACGCATGGTGTGGGTGGCAAAGTTTCCCGTCTGGGCGATGTATGATACCGACCCCTTCGGCAACTCACCCAGTGGGAAAAAGCTCGATGTGAATTTAGCCGGTGTCGATGTATGGCCCGATGTGTTGGGTCCGAGGACGCGTATCCCCGTGGACTCGATAATGGAAACAATTTCATCCTGAAGGGCTTCACCCTTTTCATCCACTTCCGAAAAACCGCCCGCGGCGAGGACATAACTTTTGATGCCATGATCGACACACGCCCTGATTGCTGTTGCGGTATCCTGTGCGGGGAGGATAATGACGGCAACATCAACCCCCTCGGGGAGCTCTCCGATGGAGGAATAAGCATTCATTCCGAGAATCGTCCCCCCTTTCGGGTTGACGAGGTGGAGTTGCCCCTCGTATCCGTTTGCAAGAATGTTTCTAATGACTTCATGGCCGGGTTTTCCCGGTTTTGAGGACGCACCGATAATGGCAATGCTCTTTGGTTCAAACAGTGTTCTCAGGTCCTTCAACATAACTCCTCCTCAGTCTCTTTACATATCGCAATGTCAATGTACTGTATACGTATGACAAATATGAGTCTTTTGTCAATGAATATTATTCAATATGTGTGAACATTCCTGCTCGTGAAACCGCGGTTGATGACGAGTTCACTCAAACGCGCGAAAAATATCTCTATTCATCTGTTGTTGCAATTAAAAAAACCATACTGCCGATAGTGTGTCCGGTATTGCTCTGCACAGGTGCGGTGCATGATGTCTGAAGACGGGACACCAACACGTTTTTACGCGACGAAAAATGTGAGAATGTGGTGATGATCTATTGCGCCCAACAGGCACGAGGCGGGAATATAAATGATGAGGTTAATCAAATATTATCACTGAAGCTAGATAATATCTTTTTGGAACTATCCACCGCGGTTTCTTGTGAAGACATGATGTCCGGGGTGATGGTTGCATACGGTTTTCGAGAAGTAATGAGAAGGGGTTACGCCGGGTGATGAAAATAAAGGCAAGCACATATTGTCGTCCACGGGAGTTTTGTGAGATGGAAAATCGATCAACGAAAAGGAGCGCAAGACACGATGCTTCGAAGCGCAACTCGATAATAAACTTGATTATTATGGAATAATATGATTACAACATTTCCAATCATTATACAAATCGTATAAAAAATCCGGTTATATGCGGGCCAAACCGGGACTGAATATTCAGTGAAATTAAAAAATGTTTCATTATATTAAAATATTACTTGACTCGTGTGTTGATGTTGAATAAAATACAATAACTGATGGAGGTCTTATGGGTAGCGTAGGAACAAGGATGCGAGTGGAGCGACGAAAAAGAGGTATTACACTGGACGAGCTTGCAAAGCAGACGGGCCTCTCAAAGAGTTTTATCAGTCAGATTGAGCGCGGTCTGGCCCAACCATCGCTTGCATCTCTGAAGAAACTCGCACCGCCGTTGGGGCATACCGTGGCAACGATTATATCGGATACACCCGACGTCAATACGCCCCAAAACATTTATTCTGCCGGGACAACACAACCGATGGAAACATTCAATGGCACGGCACATCATGATATCTACAACAATCAACCGGTGGCGCGGGTTATATCGAAAGAAAAGAGAAAACATCTCAGATTGCCCGGGTGTGATTTTTATTATGAAATTATATCACCCTTGTACAATAGCCGTGCGGAGGTGTTATTTGTCAGGTCAAAAGTCGGTGATAGCACCGGTGAAGAATTACTCTGTGATCAAGCGGAGCGGGTGGGACTGGTCTTGAAGGGAAGCGTCGAGGTGTACATGAGAAACGGTGTGCATATCCTGAAGCAAGGTGACAGCATACATATCCCATCCCACACGCATTTCAAATGGACGGCGATAGAGGGCGATGTCGTTGAAGCAATATGGGTTCTCACCCCCCCCAGCTTTTAATCGATTGCTCATTATAGTGTCAATGTACACAGGTTCTGTAGGAGGAGACGATTGCCGGATGGCCAATTGATCGTGGCATCTATTCGGTGAGATGAAGTTTACCATACAAAGAGAAGAATCGAGGTTTCGAGATGAGAAGCGATTTGATGAAGCGGGGAATTGAAAGGGCGCCTCACCGCTCTCTTTTCAAGGCAATGGGATATACGGACGACGAATTGTCGCGGCCGATTATCGGAGTTGTCAATGCTGCCAATGAGATTATTCCGGGTCATATCCATCTAAACACCATTACGGAAGACGTGAAAGCAGGCATCAGGCAGGCTGGTGGAACTCCCGTCGCTTTCCCGACAATTGGTGTTTGTGACGGCATTGCAATGGGGCATCTGGGCATGAAGTATTCCCTGGCAAGTCGCGAACTCATAGCCGATTCCGTCGAGATTATGGCCATGGCTCATCCCTTTGACGGATTGGTTATGGTAACGAATTGCGACAAGATTGTGCCGGGAATGCTCATGGCCTCGCTACGATTGAATATTCCCACCATTGTCGTCAGCGGGGGGCCGATGCTTGCCGGGAAGTATTGTGACAGGGCCGTTGATCTTTCCAGTGTCTTTGAAGGTGTGGGAGAAGCGAAGGCAGGGAAACTGACGGAAGTACAATTGTATGAACTGGAAAATTGTGCATGCCCCGGCAGTGGTTCCTGCGCAGGTATGTTCACTGCCAATTCGATGAACTGCGTCACCGAAGCCTTGGGGCTCGGTCTGCCGGGTAACGGCACGATTCCGTCTATCGACGCCGCCAGGCGACGATTGGCGAAAGAGGGTGGTCGAAAGATTATGGAGTTAGTTGAGCGGGACATCAAGCCGAGGGACATTGCCACTCTCGATGCATTTAAGAATGTCATTGCCGTGGACATGGCACTGGGATGCTCAACAAATACCGTCCTTCATATTCCGGCGATTGCCAATGAGGCGGGGCTAAAACTCGACCTTGATCTTTTTGATGAAATCAGCAGCAAAACGCCGAATCTCTGTCACTTGAGCCCTGCGGGATCTCATCACCTGGAAGATCTCGATACCGCGGGCGGCATTCAGGCGGTGATGAAAGAAATCAGCAAAACGGGAGTCATCAATCTGGATGTCATGACCTGCACGGGCCGCACCGTGGGGGATAATATCGCCGATGTTCATGTTACCAACCGCGAGGTGATTCGGTCGATAGATGATCCATTCTCAGAAACAGGCGGTATTGCCATCCTCCGGGGGAATCTTGCTCCCGATGGTGCCGTTGTAAAACAATCGGCCGTTACACCGGCGATGATGGTGAACGAAGGCCGAGCACGTGTCTTCGATTCTGAGGAAGATGCAAACGCTGCAATACTGGATGGAGAAATCGTCTCGGGCGATATCGTGGTTATTCGCTACGAAGGTCCCAAAGGCGGGCCGGGTATGCGGGAAATGCTGGCACCGACATCTGCCATTGTCGGCATGGGCTTGAGTGAATCCGTGGCATTATTGACCGACGGACGCTTCAGCGGAGCAACACGCGGTGCGGCAATCGGGCATATCTCGCCTGAAGCCGGAGAAGGCGGTCCACTCGCCTCGGTGAAAGAGGGTGATCGCATTATCATTAATATTCCGGAACGGACAATTGATGTTCAGATGTCTGAGGAAGAATGGGCGAAACGGCGAGAGCAGGTCACACTGCGAAAACCTGCTGTCACATCGGGTTATCTGGGACGGTATGCAAAAATGGTGACCTCCGCCAGTACCGGGGCCGTTTTTATGGACGCCGAAGATATGTAACAGACTCGATTTACCTTCGAAGAATGACAGATCGTCTTTCGTGGGTCATTGGAGCAATGGAATGAATTTGCGTATTCATCATATCGGTCTGGTCGTTGATGATATCGATACGGCCAAAGAAATGTATGAAGATATATTTGGAATGGAGGAAAAAGGGCGGTTTCAGGTCGATGCCTTTAACGCAGACTGTTGTTTCCTCTTCGCTGGAAATACCTACCTCGAACTGGTAAAACCTCTCGCCGATGACGGTCTCGGAAAGTTCCTCGAAAAGAGGGGAACGGGCACGCTGCACCACATCTGCTATATCACTGATGACATGGAAAAAGCCTTTGACTATTTTACGAAAGAAAAGGGTTTGCGAAGTCTCAGTGACGAACCGGCCGAAGCGCCGAGTTTCAAGAAAGCGGTATTTTTCCATCCGAAAGATACGGGCCGCCTTCTTGTAGAACTGGTGTCTGAAGCAGCCTGTCCTCTGCCAACATGAATCAAAGCTCTGAGCGATCACTGCGGCGAAAGCAGGGATACATACCAGAAAAGAAAGAAAGTCCCATGATTGCCAACATACGATTGCAAATGCCGGGATGCATCGATTTCGGTGCAGGAAGGCGATCCAGCATAATAGACTATATCGGTACGTCCGAACGGATTTGCCTTGTCTGCGATCCGTTCCTGCGTAACCGCGTCGCGGATGATATCGTACCCGCACTGTCGGACAAAGGTGCCGAGGTCGTTATCATATCCGACGTGATACCGGAATTACCCGTGGACTATATCGGCGCTGTTGTTGATACGGCTTCCCGCCATAAACCCGATACGGTAATTGGCATCGGCGGTGGTTCGACTATTGATTGCGCAAAACTTCTTGCCGTTCTTGTCAAGAGCTCGCAGAATACATATGACGTAATTAATACCGGCACTGTGGGGGAACGGACGGTAAAACTGGTTACTCTTCCGACGACCGCCGGTACGGGAAGCGAAGTGACCCCGATTGCAGTCGTGACGGATGATGAGAAAAAGGTCAAAAAAGGTATCGTCAGCCCCTGTCTCATACCTGATGCCGCCATAATCGATGCAGAGCTGACGGTCAGTATGCCGCCCCATGTGACGGCGGCAACAGGTGTGGACGCGTTGACGCATTGTATCGAGGCGTATACAAACCGCTACGCCCATCCCGTTGTTGACGGTTTTGCCCGTGAAGGAATCCGTTTGATAATGAATTTTATCGAACGGGCTGTGAATGACGGTGCCGATATGGAAGCGAGGTCTTCCATGTCCTTGGGGAGTCTCTACGGAGGATTGTGCCTGGGGCCTGTCAACACAGCCGCCGTTCACGCCCTGGCGTATCCCGTGGGTGGTGAATTCAAGGTACCGCACGGCGTAGCGAACTCGGTTCTTCTTCCCTATGTGATGCAGTTTAACCTTTCGTCATGCGGTGACAAATATGTATCCCTCGCCCGGTTCCTCGGTACGGAACACGGCGGCGAGGAACTCGCACAGGACTTTATTCATCGAGTGCGAGAGATATCACGCCGGTGCGGCATCCCCGTAACGCTGAAGGAGCTGGGTATTACGGAGTCCGATATACCGTGGATGGCGAACGCGGCCGTTGGGGTGACGAGGCTGATGAACAACAATCCCCGTCCCGTAACGGAAGACGATGCAGAGCGGATTTATCGAAATGCCTATCGGGGTATCTTGGATGATATCCACGGAGATGGCAAGAAATGAATGTTTGCATATATTATAATATTGCTATATTATAATATATTATCTAACAGAATAATCGAGCATTGGCTAAAATGCTTATATCAAGACGACAACAGGTGTCCCTGATCCGGCATTTGTGATGTGATGAAACGGTGAAAAGGAGTGTCCGTAGATGGAACAGTATATGACAATTACATTGACACCGCTCATGTCAAAACGTCTCATTGCCCGGGGAATAGTGGCAATGCCGGCGGTGAAACAAGCCTATTCCGAGGGGAAAATCATTGTTTCTGCGGGGTCGACAACGGCATATCTCTATGCGGAACTGACGGGCACCCTTCCTGAAACGGAAGTAGCCTGTGGCATTATCGCGGAAAAGGGCTTCTGCATCGGGAAAGGCATGACGGATTATCTGTCCGCCCAGGGACGAGCCAAATACTGGTTCTTCCAAAGAGGGGAAATCATACCGTCTGATGATCTCATGGCGGACTTGGAGGGCTTTGGCGCCGATGACATCTTCATCAAAGGTGCTAACGCCATCGATATCCATGGATATGCGGGTATCCTTCTCGGGAATCCCAACAGCGGTGGTACTGTCGGGCAAGCCATCGGGCAGATCATGGCACAGGGTATTTCATTCATCGTACCGGCCGGTTTGGAAAAAATGGTGCAAGGAAGCATCGTGGAGAACGCTCGCCGTATGGGTATTGCAAAATTGCGGCAATCTGCGGGGATGCCCGTGGGACTTCTGCCCGTCAGCGGACAGATATTTACGGAAATCGATGCATTCCGCGTTCTGACCGGTGCGGATGCTTTTCACTGTGCCTCCGGTGGCGTGGCCGGTGCAGAAGGTTCCGTGGCGCTTCTCGTTTCCGGCACAGAAGAGCAGCTTGTTGCGGCCGGTGATATCTATAAAAGTATTGTCGAAACCGGACAAACGGATGCAATTAATATTCAGCCGTCACTCTGTGCCGAACATAAGTGGGCGTCCTGCATCAAAAAGAATATGTTCTATAGGAACAATGTAAAGAGGGGACTGTAGAGCATTTATTGACTGAAGTGAATGTGTGGCATTGTTTATTAGAGAAATCAGCGACAGGGTATAGGAAAAAGCGAAAGATGATTCGCCGGAAAAGACAGATGTCGAGGTCATTACCGGAGGGCAGGCATTTGGCATGTCCGTAGGAGACAAGGCGGTGGAAATCCTCAGCGATATTGATCATCTAGGAGATGGCGATAATTACTGGTTCGTGGTGCAGAAGAAAATGACGACATAACCGTATACAGGAGAAACGTGTCGGTGCGGCCTGCATTTTGTGGTATAACCGACCCTAAACCGCACCGCCGTTTCTGCTGTGTATAATGTTGATTTATCAGGGTTTTTGCAATTGACGACAGCTTACACAGTGGGGGCTGTGAAAACCTGGCGAAAAATAGAAAGTGTTTAAAAGAAGCGCGACGGTGCGGCCCTTCCTTAGTGTGGTATAACCGACCCCAAACCGCACCGCCGCTTCTACTTTGTTAATCATTTTTTACTCTTTTCCTCAAGTATTAATTTCGCTAGATTGGCGCAAATACTTCAAATATTCAAAGAGTTAAAATGGTATTTTATCTGTTGCTGCATGTAACTATCGAGAATCGGTGTAATTCATCCGGTGATCCGATGCTACATTTCCCGTGATGAGAAAAAACTGCGGAAAAACCGAAGTCCTTCCGCAGTTTGCTGTGGGGCACGAATCAGTGCCCATATCCTATTTATCAAAAAGGGCTGCGTATTCGCCGTACCCTTCTTTCTGTAACTCGGCCTTCGGAATGAATCGCAGGGACGCGGAGTTGATGCAGTATCGAAGACCGGTAGGCTCGGGACCGTCAGTGAATACGTGACCAAGGTGCGAATCGGCGTGCGTGCTGCGAACTTCC
>Ga0272443_10004572_pt1 | contig 14945 bp, 14 predicted proteins | sample SSMAcet12_FD_193581 | JGI IMG/M metagenome (GOLD analysis project Ga0272443, IMG submission 193581) | Marine sediment archaeal communities from Little Sippewissett salt marsh, Falmouth, MA, United States - SSM-Acet-12 | ecosystem: Environmental > Aquatic > Marine > Wetlands > Sediment ...
GTGCGCCATGGCAAATTCAAATTACAGGGACCCATTTACCCCCGGATTACCCTTTCTGCAATTGGATCCAGCACCTTTAGTGAACGATATTGCTGAAAGGATGGAAGATGGCGACGTTTCCGGAATTTTCTAAGTCCTCAAAATACAAATCCCGGTATCCGGATGTGGCCTTTGGGCTCGCGTTAATCTCCGGATGCCGAAACCATTTGAACCCGTCGGGTTTCGATCCATACAAGCGGAAATTGCTCAGAAAAATGAGAAGACGGGAGACCCTGGCAGCCATTACCGAGCGAATTGAAACCTATGATCGATTTTTCGAGAGCTTCGGATTTGAATGTCCACTTCCCAAGCACTTGAAAAGAACCGTCGATAGCGGATTTCCAAGATACAATCTCATGGTGGATGCCCACTTTATGGCGGAGATGTGTGCGGGCATTCTGGTTGCCGTGACCGATTATGACTGTTTTGAGGGAAAATTGGCCCTGGACCTGGCGGAGGCAGGTGAAATATGCAGGGGAATGGGCCGGCGGGAATTCAGGACCAAAGATGGGGAGATCGTTTTCAGGGATGAAAAAGACATTGTCTGTGTTCTTTGCCAGGGGGCGGACGAGAAAACCAGGGTCAGGGATGAAACCAGAAACGTGCTTTTCTATGCCTATGCAGTGCCCGGAATTGAAGCGAGCCATATTGAGGAGGGCCTCACCGTTGCTGCGGACACCATGAGTGAATTCGGAGGCGGATCCATCGAAGGGGTTCAGATATTTTGAGTTTGGGCCGGGTTGGAGCCCACAATAAAGGGATCTCTAAAAAACCTTGACAGGAAAAAATAAATAGGTTTATAATCAAAACCTAATATCAGCAGGTTATCAAGCATGAATTCCATGGTACATCCGGCTATCCTCATTATCAGCGCAACAGGGATACTTTTGTCCTTGTTGCGTTTCCTTACGGTGCGCATAAATATGCGACGGGACCTGATAATGAGGTATTAACCCCACATAAAGTGACAAAAACCGTTATCAGTCCTGCCTGATAACGGTTTTTTTTTGAACCAAACGAATGGTCTGCGAAAGCCTCTACCTGAATAAGATGGTTTCAAATGGTGAAGTAGCGATTTGAAGGTTTCGGCCAACCCCCGATCGCCGGGTCCGAGGCAGGCACCGGAATTCAGAGAAAAAGAAACAGCAGGTTATTGAGTTAGCGCATGCCCATGAAGACGGAATGCGTTTTTAGGAAGCCTTCAGAACCGGAGACAGATCATGTCTGAACAAATCATGCTCTATGATACGACCCTGCGGGATGGCAGCCAGGGAGAGCAGGTGAGCCTGTCGGCGGAGGATAAGCTTCGGATTGCCGAAAGATTGGATGACTTCGGTTTCCACTATGTGGAGGGCGGTTGGCCTGGATCCAATCCGAAGGATGCCCGATTCTTCGACTTGGCCAAGGGCAAATCCTTCCAACACGCCCGGCTTGTCGCTTTTGGAAGCAGCCGATTATGGCGGCAGCACCCGGATAAGGACAATAACATTCAGGCGCTTCTCAAGACCGAGGTGAAAACGGTCGCGGTTTTCGGAAAGAGTTGGGACCTCCATGCGACACAGATTCTGGGTGTTTCCCTGGATGAAAATGCCGCGATGATTGAAGATACCGTTACGTACCTTAAAAAACAGGAACGAGAAGTCATCTATGACGCCGAACACTTTTTCGACGGGTATAAAGTGAACCCTGCCTATGCCCTGAAAACCCTGAGAGCGGCCGCGTCCGGCGGCGCGGACCGGATTGTTTTGTGCGACACCAATGGGGGTTGCATGCCGCATGAAATTCAACACATTCTGGATGAGGCGGTTCCGCACTTGCAGGTGCCTTATGGGATTCATGCCCACAATGATTGCGGCTTGGCCCTTGCGAATTCTTTGGTGGCTGTTCGATCCGGGGCAATCATGGTTCAAGGGACCATCAATGGATATGGGGAACGCTGTGGAAATGCGGACCTAATTGCCATGATCGGCACCCTCCAGCTCAAGATGGGTTACCAGTGCATTTCGGCCGAGCGATTAAGACAACTGACGGAACTCTCGCGGTTTGTGAGCGAAGTGGCCAACATCCCGCCTTTTAATCAGCGCCCTTTTGTGGGTAGAAGTGCTTTCGCCCACAAGGGTGGCGTCCATGTGGCGGCCATTCAGAAGAATCCGTTCGCCTATGAGCATATCGATCCGAAAACCGTGGGAAACCGCAGACGCGTGATGGTTTCAGATCTTTCGGGGAAAAGCAACATCGAGTACAAAACCCGAGAACTGGGTCTTAAACTGGGCGGGAATGGATATGACAGTCGAAAAATCGTGAACGAAATAAAGATGCTGGAAGACCAAGGATACCAGTTCGATGCAGCCGAGGGTTCGCTGGAACTCCTGATCAAGAAGGTGACGGGGCAGTTTGAAGACCCTTTTATTCTGGAGTCATTCCGCGTCACCATTGAAAAGAATCGAAGCGGCCCCAGCACGTCTCAAGCGACCATAAAGATTTCAGTCGGCAAAGAGCAAGAGATTACGGCCGCTGAGGGACGCGGTCCCGTCAATGCGCTCGACAATGCCTTGAGGAAGGCGCTCGCCAAGTTCTTTCCATACATCGAAGAAATGGGGCTGGTGGATTTCAAGGTTCGTGTGATTGACGGCAGCGAGGCGACCGCCGCAAAGGTGAGAGTTCAGATTGAATCAAGAGACACCCGTGAAATCTGGTCGACCATCGGCGTATCGGAAAACGTCATCGAAGCAAGCTGGCAGGCCCTGGTGGACAGTGTACAATACAAACTCTCTAAAGAATTGAACGGAAAGTAGGAGATGGAAAGTATCAACAATCAAGCAATTGGAGACCCTGCCGCAGATTTCCACCCCCACGGGAATCTGCGGTGGGTCCTTACGGGATAGCCTCACGTGCTGAATGTGCGATGGAAAGGACATCGGAAAGCGGATTCCGGATGTCCATGCGACTGTGAGTGATACGGAGGATATTCCATGAAAGACCGCGTAATTATTTTTGACACAACGCTTCGCGACGGAGAGCAGTCACCGGGTGCCAGTATGAATTCCGCGGAGAAGCTGCGCCTGGCGGGGCAGCTGGAGCGGTTGGGTGTGGATGCCATCGAAGCGGGTTTTCCGGCCGCGTCTCCGGGCGATTTCGAATCCGTCAAACTGATTGCCGAAAGGATTCGAAACACCCAGGTGACCGCGTTGGCCAGGGCCTCAAAGGCGGATATCGATCAGGCCTGGGAGGCGATCAAGGCCGCCGCAACCCCGAGGATCCATACCTTTATTGCCACCTCGGACATTCATTTGGAACATAAACTCAAACGAAGCCGTGAACAAGTGATCCGGACGGCGGTTGATGCCGTGCGATATGCGAAGAGACTCACCGACAATGTAGAGTTTTCCGCAGAGGACGGATCACGGAGTGACCGGGACTTTCTGAGCCGGATTTTTGAAGCCACCATCGCGGCAGGGGCTACCACAGTCAACTTGCCGGATACGGTTGGCTATGCAATGCCGGATGAGTTTGCGGAGCTGGTCTCCTATGTCCGGGACCATACGCCCAATATCCATCGTGCGGTTTTGAGCGTCCATTGTCATAACGATTTGGGATTGGCGACCGCCAACACCTTGGCCGGGCTCCGGGCAGGGGCGCGCCAGGCTGAAGTGACCATCAACGGAATCGGCGAGCGGGCGGGCAATACATCCCTCGAGGAGGTGGTCATGAGCCTTTATACGCACAGAGGGCATTTAGGGCTTACCACGGGTGTCAAGACCGGAGAGATTCATCCAACCAGCCGACTGGTGAGCATGGTGACGGGCATTGTGATCCAGCCCAATAAGGCCGTGGTGGGTGCCAATGCCTTTGCCCATGAGTCGGGCATTCATCAGGACGGTGTCCTGAAAAACAGGACGACTTACGAGATCATGGAACCGGAGACGGTCGGCCTCGTCAGTAACCGTTTGGTGCTGGGCAAACACTCGGGACGACATGCGTTCAGAAAGAAGCTCGGAGAGTTGGGATATGAGTTTTCCGAAACCGAGGTCAATCGGCTGTTTGAAAAATTTAAATCACTGGCTGACAAGCGCAAGGAGATTTTTGACGAAGACATCGAAGTTTTGGTCGCAGAGGAAATTCTGCGAGTGCCCGACGTTTATGAGCTGGATTATCTCAATGTCGTGAGCGGCAACATGGCGGTGCCCACGGCTACGGTGAAGCTGAAGATCAGAGGGAATGAATCGCAAAGTGCAGGGTTCGGCGTAGGCCCCATTGACGCGACCTTCAACACCATCAAGCAAATGATAGGCAGCCGAGCCGAGTTGCTGAGGTTCTCGGTCAACGCGATCACCGGTGGCATGGATGCGCAGGGCGAGGTGACCGTGCGGCTCAAAGAAAATGGCCTTGTGGCACTTGGCAAAGGCGGTGATCCGGATATAATCATCGCGAGTGCAAAGGCCTTTCTCAATGGGCTGAATCGTCTTGAATACATGAAGCGAAACCCTTCGCTGATACCGGAGGAAAGGCTTCTATAGGAATTACCCGGCGGATGCCCCGGATAGTGACGCAGAAAAACAATCAAGGTACCGAACCGATCAATCGAATTGTAGATTTAATAATAGAAAGCATTTACGATGCCAATGACCCTTACAGAAAAAATCCTCGCCGCACACGCGGGAAAAGATTCCGTGAACCCTGGAGAATTGCTTCAGGTAAACGTCGACCTCGCTTTGGCAAACGACATTACCGCCCCGCTTGCCATTCGGGTATTTGAATCGCTGGGTGTGAAACAGGTCTTTGATCCGGATAAAATCGCACTGGTGGCGGATCATTTTGTTCCGAACAAAGATATTGCATCGGCTCAGCAGACCAAACTGATGATGGAATTTGCCCGACTACACCGCATCAAACACTGCTTTGAGCCCGGTGACTCAGGCATCGAACATGTAATCCTCCCGGAGAAGGGGCTGGTGCTGCCGGGGGATGTGGTTATCGGTGCGGATAGTCATACCTGCACCTACGGTGCCTTGGGGGCCTTTTCCACGGGTGTGGGCAGCACCGATCTGGGTGTCATTATGGCTACAGGACGGATCTGGCTCAAGGTGCCGCCGACCATAAAACTGGTGTACGAAGGGAACCTTCGGCCATGGGTGGGAGGAAAGGATCTGATTCTGTATACATTGGGCCTCTTGGGCGTCGAAGGCGCCGTCTACAAATCGCTGGAGTTTTCAGGCGAAACGCTGAGAAAGCTTTCAATGGATCAGCGATTGACTATGGCCAACATGGCTGTTGAGGCAGGGGCGAAAAATGGTATCTTCGCGCCGGATGACGTCACGCGAGCCTATGTCGAAGCACGGGCCGAAAAAAAGGGACGCTACCGGCGAAGCGATGCGGCGGCGCAATATGAAAAAGTCGTCGACATCCGTGCAGATCGGATTGAGCCGCAGGTTGCGTTGCCCCATTCCCCGGATCATGTTCAACCGGTGTCGCATGTCGGAACAGTCAGGTTGGATCAGGTTTTCATCGGATCATGCACGAATGGACGGATTGAAGACCTTAGGGTTGCGGCGGGCATAATAAAAGGTCATTCCGTCGCCGGCGGTACCCGGCTTATCGTCATTCCGGGTTCCGCCCTGACTTACAAACAGGCCGTTCAGGAGGGAATTATTGAGACGTTGCTGGACGCGGGGGCGGTCATCGGTCCGCCCTGTTGCGGACCCTGCCTGGGCGGGCATTTGGGGGTTTTGGCCCGGGGTGAAAGGGCGCTTTCCACAACCAACCGGAATTTCATCGGCCGGATGGGGCATCCTGAAAGCGAAGTGTATCTTTCGAGTCCGGCCGTGGGGGCTGCATCGGCGGTTTTGGGCAGGATAGGGAGTCCGGAAGAACTGGATCTGAGGGATTGAAAAAAGAAGGGATCGGCTAAATGATCATAGAGGGACGGGTATGGAAGTTCGGCTCCAATATTGATACGGACGCCATCATCGCTGCCAGGTATCTGAATGTCAGCGATCCGGAGGAACTGGCGAAACACTGTATGGAGGACGAGCGGCCGCAATTCGTCGAAGCGGCGAAAAATGGAGATATCATCGTCGCCGGATCGAATTTTGGGTGCGGATCCTCTCGCGAGCATGCGCCCATCGCCATCAAGGCGAAAGGGGTCTCGTGTGTAATCGCCAAGAGTTTTGCAAGAATATTCTACAGGAATGCCTTCAACATCGGCTTGCCCATCCTGGAGTCGGAAGCGGCCTTCGAGGTGTTTTCGGACGGCGACCGAGTCTCGGTGGATTTGAGTTCAGGGGAGCTGTCGGATCTGAATCGTTCGAAACGGTGTTATGCAAATCCAATTCCTGAGTTCATGCGGGAGATTATTCATGCGGGAGGACTTGTGGAATATGTTATGAAGAAAAGACTGGCGACCTCGTAAAAAGCTACTGGATGCCGCGCTGCGGCACTGTAACCGAAAATAACGTAAATTATTTGAAATTCGTCACTCCATTGAAAAGGGGGGCCGGGAAACACGATGTCAAAGACATACGCGATTGCGGTGATACCGGGTGATGGTATCGGGCCTGAGGTCGTGAGAGAAGGGGTGAAGGCCCTTCAAGCGGTTTCGGAGAGATGCCGTATTGATTTCAAATTCAAGGAATTCGACTTGGGAGGAGATCCGTACCTTAAAAAAGGGATCCTTTTGACTGAAGGAGTTTTGGCGCAGCTTGGCGGTGTGGATTCCATCTTTTTAGGCGCGATCGGTCATCCGGATGTCAAACCGGGCATTTTGGAAAAAGAAATCCTTCTCAAGTTGCGCTTTGAACTGGACCTGTATGTAAACCTCCGGCCTGTGGTGCTGTTTCCGGGCGTGGCGACACCCCTACGGTCTAAAGGCCCCAAAGACATCGATTTTGTGGTGGTGCGGGAGAACACGGAAGGGATATACGCGGGCGGCGGCGGGTTTTTCAAAAAGGGAACCCCTGATGAAATTGCCACACAGGAATCAATCACGACGCGAAAAGGGGTGGAGCGTTGTGTTCGGTATGCCTATGAAACCTGCAGAAGAAGAAATAGAGGCAAGCACCTGACGCTTTGCGCAAAAAACAATGTGCTGGTCTACGAATCTGATCTTTGGTATCGGGTGTTTCATGAACTCCATTCGGAGTATCGGGACATTCAGATTGATTATCAGCACGTTGACGCGCTGTGCATGTGGATGATTAAAAATCCGGAGCGTTTTGATGTGGTGGTGACGAACAACATGTTTGGAGATATTATCACCGACATCGGGGCGGTGATCCAAGGAGGGCTTGGTATCGCAGCGGGGGCCAATATTAATCCCGAAGGTGCCGCCATGTTTGAACCGATCGGAGGCTCGGCCCCAAAATATGCCGGGCTGAACCGGATCAATCCGTTGGCGGCAATTTGTGCAGCCCAAATGATGTTAGAGCATCTTGGAGAGTTCCGTGGGGCGGATATTCTCCTTAGCGCCATCAAGGAGGTTGTGAGGAATGATCTTGTGAGCATGGAGGCCGGGCGAATGGGCCTCGGCACGCGTGAGGTTGGCGACCGGGTGGTCGGCTACATCCGGGACAACCCCGAGTCCGGGTGAGAAAAATGGAGGACATGAGGGTTGCGGCGGTTTGCATGAATTCCGAACCGGGGCAGGTGAATAGGAATCTTGACCGCATTCGATCGTTTGTTTTCCAAGCCGCAAGAGCGGGTGCACAGATCGTCTGTTTTCCGGAGCTATCTGTGACGGGGTACGTTTTGGAACATCCCGAAAAGGCCTATGTCGGGGCAGATCCGGAAACGGCGCCGGAACGATTGCTCCACGTGGCCGAAGAAACAGGCCTGATTGTCATTGCCGGAATGATTGAGCTTTGTCCTGGGAGGAGACCGTGGATCACCCAGGTAATCGTCGGACCTGAAGGTGTTATCGGCCGATACCGTAAAACGCACCTCTCGCCGGCCGAAAAGGACCGTTATCAGGGGGGGCAGGAGATCAAGGCCTATACTTTCGGAAATACAACATTTGGCGTGGCGCTTTGTTATGAAGCGCATTTTCCGGAGATTAGCACTGTGCTGGCCCTCCAGGGCGCCGACATTCTTTTTTTTCCTCATGCGTCCCCACGAGGAGACCCGGAAGGCAAGTCCCAAAGCTGGCTGAGACATCTGCCGAGCAGGGCCTTCGATAACGGCGTCTTTGTCGTGGCATGTAATCAGGTGGGGGATACGGCCGAGGGTTTTTCCTTTCCGGGCGTTTCCCTTGTGCTGGGGCCGGATGGCCAGGTTTTGGCCCAATATACCGGAGATGCGGAGCGGATTCTTTTTGCGGACCTAAAGGCGGAGGTACTTCGGAGCACACGGGAACACAGGATGAAATATTTTATTCCACGGCGGCGACCCAAACTATACAAGAAAATTGTTGAGATCTAGCAAACTCCAAGTGCCGCCGACCCGCAAATTTGAGGCGGATTCACCGTTGACGAACTGGAAACGGAACCGCGGTCGACACTTGGGGCCAACCGGAAAAGAAAAGGCGCAAAAGATCCCCCCCAATAGCATCTTTTGCACCCCATAAATTCGGTTCGGTTTTTCTGGAGAACGAGAAATTCCTGGAATTATACACACCCAGTGGGCTTTGGCAGTCCCGCCATTTTACAGGCGCCCTTTCCCGGTCCGGATGGAAATAGTTCGTAAATGTATTTCAATTTGAAACCCGTAACCTTGGAGAGAATCCTCACCATGGGGGCAATTCCGTTCTTCTTGTAATAGTCCTGGAGGACATTGATGACCTTCCAGTGCTCATCGGTGAGTTCCTCAATGCCTTCCGTTTGCTTCACGTGCTGAACCCAAGCCTCATTCCAGTTGTTGAAGTCGTCAATGAAACCATCTTCATCAACGTTGAAAGTTTTTCCTTCAAACTCTACACTTGGCATAACACATACCCTCCTTGTTTAAGATGTCTTTATTCAAACATTTCAGTTGGGTGACTGACTTAAATTGAGAAATATGGTCCTTATAGTTATCGTTTCTAAAATTGTCAACTGTTCTTTTCGCACTTTATAAATGCATTTTGTTTACTTCCGTTCATTGCGTTTTTATAATTTTGTGCGGCTCTGAAAAGGCTTTTGGCCCATAGCGGACACCCCGCTGCGTGCAAATGGGTGTAAGTCGCCAGAAGATTTTTGCGGCAAATGCCGTCTCGCCGTCCGTCGACACCGCGGCCACGGCTCACTTTGAAGAGAAATTCCGTCTGCCCTTTTTTTGTAAGAATTGCTTTGGAATAATGAAATTCATGGCCCTTCAAGATTTCTCCGATCGGGTAATAGGGGTTGGGTCGAACCACCTCCATGATGGTATAGCCATGTCCGTGGGGTTTGTTTTGAAGAACGAAGTCAACGGGGACCGCCCCGACCATGGGGTAGGTTTTGCCGTCCAGTAAAAGGTTTTCCCCCATGTACATGAATCCCCCACACTCGGCGTAAACAGGTAGGCCTTTATCGATTTCGGTTTTCAGAGAGCTACGGAAAGCCTGATTATCCGATAATGCTTTTGCTTGGACCTCGGGAAACCCACCGCCGATGTAAAGGGCATCCAATGGAGGTAACGCCTTCTGTGAAATTGAGTTGATTTGAATTAAATCTGCCCCCATGCGCTTCAGCTGATCTAAGTTTTCCGGATAATAGAACCAGAAAGCATTGTCCCGTATGAAACCGATCCGAGGTGAATCGTTTTTGACTTGGGAAACCGGAACAAGTTCATGATGCTGAAAACGGGCGCCGATGGGTTCCACATCTTTTGCGATTTTCAGGATGCGATCCAGTTGGAGATGCTTCTGAACCTTGCGTTTGGTCCAAATTACCGCCTTTTCCGCATGATTTCGTTCCTGGTGGGGAACAAGCCCCATGTGCCTTTCCGGAAAACAGTTTTCCTTCAGTTTGGGAACCGTGCCGACCACATCTATGCCACAATATCTTTCGATGCTTTTCGTGATCAGCGCTTCCTGCCTGAATCCGGCAACCCTGTTTAAGATGACACCGGCAATGTTCAACCCTGGATCGAAGATTTGACACCCCTTAACGACCGCAGCAACGGTCCGGGTGGCCATGGTTACATCCACGATGAGAATGACCGGTGCATTCAGGCATTTGGCCAACTCCGCCGTGCTGCAGCGCCCTTCTATATCCAAGCCGTCAAAAAGACCCCGGTTCCCTTCTATGACAGAGACATCGGCCTGATTTGAATTGGCGAAAAAGGAGCGAAGAATCTGGTCTTTGTCCATCATAAACGAGTCCAGATTATGGCATGGTCGACCCGCAGCACAGGTGAGCCACCCGGCGTCAATAAAATCGGGTCCCTTTTTGAACGGAGCGACCTGAAGGCCCTGATCCCGCCAGGCGGCGAGAAGCCCCAACGAGAAAATGGTTTTGCCGGACCCTCCCTTCAGTGCAGCGATAATAATTCGTGGCTGTGTTGTATGCATTTTGCGTTAGCAACCCCATGTTCTCCGAGCGGACTTTTCAGGCTGCTCAAATGGAAATTAGGACCATGGGTTGATAATATTGTCAATCAGAAAATATGATGCTTTTTTTATTGACAACACTTGGGGATTCTGCGTATAAGAGACGCGTTAACTATTTGAAAAATTAACTAGTTCCAATATTCACAAGTACTTGAAGGAAATGCTTTTCCCCGAGTGACGGATAAAGGGCGGGCATGCGCTTCAAGATATTTGCATGCATCGTGTTATGGCGTTGAGATTTTCTTGAGGGAGGAGGTGAGCGTAATATTATTCAATATGGGGACTTACTCCTTAAAGTTTAAACACAGTCAGCGAAGGAGGCATACATAATGGCTTTCGAACCAAGAGAGGAACAAAAAGAGTTAAAGTACGATCAACTCAGAATCTATTCCGATGAAGAACTGAATAACTATACGGAAGAGGAGCTGAAAAATTTCAAAATTAAACATGACATTCCCATGTGTGATGAGCTGGAAAAAGGTCCATGGCCGAGTTTTGTGGCGGATGCCAAAAGAGAAGCGCTCCATCGAAAAAAACTTGCCGATGATCGGATGATGATTGAAAGAGATGTCGTGGATGATTTGCTGGGGCAGCTTGAAGACTCATTCAAAGATGGGGAAACGCACTGGAAACACGGCGGCATCGTCGGGGTATTCGGTTACGGCGGCGGTGTCATCGGAAGGTACTCGGATCTTCCCGCGAAATATCCCTCCATTGCGCACTTTCATACCCTCCGGGTCAATCAACCGGCGAGTAAGTTCTACAGCTCGGACTACCTGAGGAGTATTTGCGACCTATGGGAATACAGAGGAAGCGGGTTGATGAATTTTCACGGGTCTACCGGGGACATCATTTTCCTTGGGACATTCACTGAACAGTTAGAGCCTATTTTTTACGAGTTGGGCCATGTGCTTCAGCAAGATCTGGGAGGTTCCGGATCGAATCTGCGAACCCCTTCCTGTTGCATCGGTAAGGCCCGTTGTGAGTGGTCCTGCTATGATACCCAGGCCATGTGTTACGAGTTGACCCACTTCTATCAGGATGAATTGCACCGTCCCGCTTTCCCTTACAAATTCAAATTCAAGTTTGACGGGTGTCCCAACTGCTGTGTGGCCTCCATTGCCCGTGCAGACATGTCATTCATCGGGACCTGGAAAGACAATATCCGTATTGATCAGAAGGCCGTGCAAGCATACATCGGCGGAGAAATCGCCCCCAACGGCGGCGCGCATGCGGGAAAAGATTGGGGCAAGTTCGATATCGATAAAGAAGTCATCAATCTTTGTCCCACCCAGTGCATGTGGATGGAAGACGGTAAGCTCATGATCGACGACAAAGAGTGCACGCGATGCATGCATTGCATCAATGTTATGCCGCAGGCCCTGCGGCCGGGAGAAGATACCGGTGTGAGTATTCTTTTTGGCGCCAAGGCCCCCATCTTGGAGGGAGCCCAAATGTCCCTCTTGACCGTGCCGTTCATGAAGACGGAACATCCTTACGACAATGTAAAGGAACTTATTGAAAAGGTATGGGATTGGTGGATGGAAGAGGGCAAGAACCGCGAGCGCCTGGGTGAGCTCATCCAGCGGTGGGGTGTGCCGAAATTTCTGGAGGTCATCGGATTACCCGCAATGCCGCAAATGGTCAAAGAACCGCGGAGCAACCCCTACATTTTCTGGAAAGAGGAAGATGTTCCCGGTGGATGGAAACGGACAATCGAAGACTATCGAAAAAGACACGTCAGATAGTTACGGAACAGGAGGTAGAAAACGATGGCATTATCTCAAGAAAGATTGGGACTATTCAACCCAAAGAAACCGATGGAAAATCGTCTTACGGATCTTGGCCCGAGGCACTTTTGGCAGTATTTTCCTCCCATAATTCAGAACAATTACGGAAAGTGGAAATACCATGATATCCTTGAGCCCGGCGTTTTGGTGCACGTATCGGAAACCGGCGACAAAGTGTTCACGGTCAGATGTGGGGGCGTCAGATTCATGAGCGTTGAGCATGTGAGAGAAATTTGTGAAATCGCAGACAAGCATTGTGACGGCTTTGTGCGGTTCACGACGCGAAACAACCTTGAATTCATGGTGGACAGTCAGGACAAAATGGAGGCGCTGAAAAAGGACCTGATGAGTCGGAAACATGTTTCCGGAAGCTATAAATTCCCCATCGGCGGGACCGGGGCAGGTCTCACCAATATCGTCCATACCCAGGGCTATCTCCATTGCCATACCCCGGCAACCGACGCCTCTTCCATGGTGAAGGCGGTTATGGATGATCTGTTTGAATATTTCCAAGGCATGACATTTCCCGCCCAAATTCGGATTTCCATGGCGTGCTGCCTCAATATGTGCGGTGCGGTTCATTGCTCGGATATCGCGCTTCTGGGGTATCATCGCAAACCGCCCGTGGTTGATCACGAGGTTATGGATTCTTTGTGCGAAATCCCCTTGGTTATTGCGGCCTGCCCGACAGCGGCCATTTCACCCACCAAAACCGAGGACGGAAAGAAGAGTGTGAAGATTAAAGAAGAACGCTGCATGTTCTGCGGCAACTGCTACACGATGTGTATGGCGGTCCCTCTTTCCGATAAGGAAGGGGACTGTGTGACGATCATGGCGGGGGGCAAGGTCTCCAACCGACTCTCTGCGCCTAAGTTTTCTAAGGTCGTCGTTCCCGCCGCGCCGAACAACTTCCCCCGCTACCCCGAAGTCTGTGAGAACGTCAAGAAGATTGTAGAGGCGTATGCCGCAGGTGCCAATAAGTATGAGCGAATTGGGGACTGGGCCGAGCGGATCGGATGGGAAAGGTTCTTCGAGAAGTGTGATCTGCCCTTCACCGACCATCTCATTGATGATTACCGATTGGCCTATGATACTTACAGAACCTCTACCCTCTTTAAGTATACCGATGCTGCGTGGGAGGTCTCAAAGGCAGCCGGAGGTATCGATTAGCCAAAACCCCCTAGGAGCAAAGGAGCAATATTATGGAGGACTTTAAGAAAGCGATCCTCGATTTTGCTGAGAACAGTAAAAAGACCAAGTTTTATTTTAGCGATATGGAAAAGGGCGTGAGAAAGGTTTTCCCCGACGCCAAGGCCCGGGAAATCAAAAAGGCGGCGACCGCTCTTGTCAATGAGGAAAAACTGGTCTACTTTTCTACCGGAAGCACGACGATGTACGGTTTGAAGGGAAGAGGTCAGACTGAGGATCATTAGACTCAACTGTTGAATTGAGTTTGCAATTTAGCGGTGGAGGTCGCTTTCCGTATCGGAATGCGACCTCTTTTTGTCTCAATTTGCAGGCGTGAATTCGGGATTCGGAGCCGGGATCCAGGCAATGAGAAGACCGTGACGGCTTTTGTAACCGCAGGCAATTGACGGATAAGAGGTTTAGGATGAAAGAACCACAGGGCGCGGAAGAATTCATAGCGGAGCAAAAACGAATGCTCTCAGAAAATCCGGAATGCGCGAACTCCCAGTATAATCTAGGAGTTACTCTCATGGAACAGGGCAAACTCGACGAGGCGATTCCCTACTTTGAGGAGGCGATCGAGAATAGCGGCAGGATGTTTGAAGGCTGGGTCAACCTGGGATATATTTATTTCAAGAAAGGGAATTTGGAACGGGTGGTGGAAGCCAACCGGAAAGCCGTTGAGATTGAACCCAGATACGCTCGCGGGTATGCCAATCTCGGCTTTGCTTATCTTCAAATGATGGAAACTGAAGCGGCGATCGATGCCTTGAAAAAGGCTCTTGAGCTCAACCCGGAGATCGTTCAGGCCTGGAGTAACCTGGTCAATGCGTATCTTCAAAAGGAGGATATTGACACGGCAATCGAGACGGGAGAGAAAATGGTGAAGGTTGCGCCGACTTTTGGACTCGGCCATAACAACCTTGCCTTTGCCTATTACAGCCGAGGGGATTATGAAAAAGCGATCAAGTCCCTGGACAAGGCCTTATCTCTGGGGTTTGAGGCTCCTACGGAGTTTCTTAAGAAATTAGAACCTCATCGTAAATAGCGGAGCTGAATCCGAGACACCCGGCGGCATTCGTTTCAAGATGTGATGTCATGCCATAGGGATAAAAGCTCCGGTATGCTAAAGCGCCATCGGCTGTTGGCAAGTGCGAGGCTTGCGGGAGATTCGAGGGCAGATGACGATGCTTGAATTGGCGTTCAAAATTCTTGACAATGCAAGAATCGGCGTAATATAAGAAATTCCAATATTTCAATATATCCGACATGTCGATCAGCGGAGAAACGAGAGGAAGCGATAGCGTCGAGGTCGAGGAGATACCGACCGGGACGGCTTCACTTACGCTGGGAGACCGTGAGGACTTAGATGAAAGGAGGTGCCTTTATGGCAGATTATTGTATCAATGTCTTTTTGGATGAGGAAT
>Ga0272443_10004575_pt1 | contig 14936 bp, 8 predicted proteins | sample SSMAcet12_FD_193581 | JGI IMG/M metagenome (GOLD analysis project Ga0272443, IMG submission 193581) | Marine sediment archaeal communities from Little Sippewissett salt marsh, Falmouth, MA, United States - SSM-Acet-12 | ecosystem: Environmental > Aquatic > Marine > Wetlands > Sediment ...
ACCCAGTGCATCGCGGATGACTCCCCCGTCATACTGGCTTCCAGTGCTTTCCGGATTGGCTCCCCTGTTGCTTTTCATGCTGGCCCCTGACATGAATAATTTTATATTCACCCGGTCTTTGAGTGCCTTCTGGTTCAGGTTGATTCTCCCGATCACCCGCTGCAGGTTTGAATTGAGGATAATCCCCTCCTGGTTTGAATAAGTTACGGATGCCCGGTAATTTGTTTTCTGGGTTGATTGTGAAATTGCCAGGCTGTGCGAATGGTTCAGGGCAGTCCTGTAGATCTCATCCTGCCAGTCGGTATTTGCCCCGCCATCTGTCCAGCCGGTGATCTCTGGATGTTCGCTCATATATTCGCGGAACTCATCGGCCGAAAGCACATCCAGTTTCTTTCTGATCTTTGATGCTCCGAAATAGGCATCATATGTAACTCCTGGTTCTTCCTGAGCTCCCTGCTTGGTAGTGATCATGATGACACCGTTGGCTCCCCTGGCTCCATAGATCGCAGTTGCGGAAGCATCCTTCAATACATCGATGGACTTGATGTCAGATGCATTGAGCATATTGAGCGGGTTGAATGCACTCCTTGTCTGCCGCGCGGAAGTAGCACTGAAGTTACCCTCATTGAAATCGACCGGGACTCCGTCGATGACGTACAGGGGGGCGTTGGATGCGGTGATGGATGTTCCTCCCCTGATCAGAACCGTCGAATTGGCCCCGGGTTCCCCGTTGTCAGCGATGACAGACACCCCGGATACCTTACCCTGCAGGGCTTGCTGTGGCGCAACGACCACGCCCTTGCTCAGATCGTCACCCTCCAGAGAGGATACAGAACCTGTAACATCTGATTTTTTTACAGTACCATATCCGATGACCACAACTTCCTCCAGACCAATGACATCCTGCTCCAGTGTGACATCAATGACTGTATTCCCTCCGATGGAGACTTCCTTTGAAAGCATTCCAGTAAAGGAGAACACCAGGGTTTCGGAACCGGAAGGGACCTGCAGTCTGTAATACCCTGACGGATCGGAGATCGTACCCACCAGGGTCCCTTTAACCAGGACATTGACACCCGGCAGGGGATTGCCCTCACTATCGACAATCCTCCCGGTAATAACTACCTGATCCTGTACAACCTCCCTGTCTGGAATGAGTACCACGAAATTGTCTTTGATTACTTCATAAGTCATATCAGCCTGAGCAAGTGCGCTTTCAAGCGCCTCCTTCACCGGAGTTCCCTTCAGGGAGATATTTACTTTTTTGTTTAATTCCACGAGATCATCGTTATAAAAGAAACTGATCTCCCCCTGCTCTTCGATGGCCCTGATCACATCCCTGAGGGTGACATCGTGCATGTCGAGGGTCACATTTTTCCCCTGTGGAAAAACAGTACTGGCCGTTACATGAAGAACTGCCATAAACAGCAGAAACATGGATAGTTTCATAACCAGTAAGATTTTTTTGATCTCCTTTGAAAATAAAAGGATTTCATAGTTAGTTTTAGTTTTCATAAATTTGAATGGATTTAGAGTTAAACGTGCACTTCCTGATTTCTTTAAGCAGGGTTAGGAAAACTGTTTAATCAAGATCTGCCGGAAAATGTGTCCTCATTTTCCGGCTTTTGTTTTTGCTCCATAAGCAGGTTTCTTTTATTGAATGACTCATTTCAATCCCAGCGTAACTTTGTTTTTCTCTATTTTATAATATATGGGTACCGGCGATGCACTGGCCAGTGCATTTAACACCTCCTCGATTGTGACCTCTTCCAGGGTACCTGAATATTTGAATTTTTTAATGGAATCGTCCCGGAAAACAATTTCAACATTATAGTATCTTTCAAGCTTGATCGCCAGTTCACCAAGATATTCGGAATTAATGATCAGTTTTCCTTCTTTCCATGATGAATATTTTTCAGTATCGACATTCCTGACAACCTGCATATTGTCCGGCGCACTGGTCTGGACATGGGTATTTCCCCCGGAAGGCTGCTTGTCCTGCACCCTGGCTATATCGGTCCGGCCGGTGCTCTTCCTGTATACAAGTTTCTGATTCGGATCCAGCATCACAGTCCGGACCCCGGCCTGGTCTTCAAGAGATTCGACTTCAATTTTGCCTCGAACCAGGGTTGTCTCGATCACATCTTCCTCCGGATAGGACTTGACATTGAAAGAAGTCCCCAGAACCCTGATCCTCAATTCGCTGGCGTTAACCACAAACTCCCGTTTATCCAGTTTCCGGACGTCGAAGAATGCCTCCCCCGCCAGGGATACTTCCCTGTTACGGCTAAAATCTGAGCTGTAGGTCAATTTGCTGCCGGCATTCAGCCATACATCAGATCCGTCGGGCAGGGTGATATTCGTCCTGGACCCGTAGGGAACAGCAATTTCATTTTCAGTGGCCGTAATCTGACTGAACCTGTAATTCTGATATAAAAGCAGTGAAGTTATGGCGATCAAACATGCAAGTCCGGCCGCCATTGCGAGTCTTCTCACCGGAAAACCTGTCTTCTTCAATTCCACACCGGCTGTACCATTCTCAGACTCTTCCATTCTGAGATTCAGTCTTTTCCAGTTATCATCGATCATTTCTTCATTTGAACCGCCCCTGCTCTCCAGCCAGATCCTTTTGGCATAGAAATAGTTAAGACGATTTTCCCTGTCCTCATTTATAAATTGAATCACCTTTTCAATTTCCTGTGAGGTTGCCGATCCATTGAAAAACCTTACGAGCAGAGCATCATCAAATCCTTCCATATCAATATTACTGAGATTTACATTAAACAGACGTTTAGATCAAAAGAGTCCCTAAAATTTCCATGGATTTATCCTGTGAATACCAGGAATGAAATAATAAACAGGAACAGGTAATCTTTCAGAAATTTCCTTAGTGAGTCCAGGACTTTGGAAATGTGATATTCCACAGATTTCTCGCTAAGGTCCATCCTGTCTGCGATTTCTTTATTGGTCAGGTAGTTGTTCCGGCTTAATTCATATATCTCACGGGATTTGGATGGGATCTTTACCATGGTTTCCCGGACAAGGTCTTTTATCTCGGTTTCAAACAACCTGGTCAATCCGCTTTCGAAAAACAACCGGTTCATCAACACGGCTTCTTCAAGTTTTGCCTGGTGCCACTCCTTATGCTGCCTTTCTACCTTATTATGACGAAGATACTGGATACAAATATTATGCACTGACCTGAAGAGATATCCTTTCAGGGTGGTATGGATTGAGATCTTATGTCTTGATGACCAGAGTTTCAGAAATATATCCTGGACAATATCCTCTGCCAGGTGGGCATTTCCGATGTAGAACAACGCATATTCATGCAGATCCTGGAAATACCGCCGGAAGATAATCTCAAATGCTTTTTTATCATTGCTCTTTAATCGTTCTATTAATGGCTGGTCTTTCAATTTCAATATGGTCTGGTTGTTCATTGGTACAAACCTATTAAAATTACGAATCGGTGTCAATCATACAGTTAATATCCTGATTACAAATTAAATAACAGATACCCGGAACGTCAGGACCCGAATGCTTCCGTTCCAGGTACCTGTCACAATACCAACCACTAAACTAAACCAAAACTTTCATTACCGATTTGTTAAAGAGCAAATGTCTTCCGAATACAAAGACGCTTGAGCCGGTACCTTCCCTAAAAAAAACAACGGTTATTCTGGAGCACAATGAATTGCCGCGCTTTTTTATACAGAATACAAATTAATTTACCTTCACTCAGAGACCGTACCATAAAAATCAATGACTCCGCCTTTTACCAGGTCACAGTGTCTGAGCTCATAATCCTGGATTTCAATTCCATTATACGTGATCATTCCTAGCGTATCCTGTCCGGGAAAATGCCTGTTGATCGCGAGGGACCTGCCATTTCCGAGGTCAATTTCAACCCGGGGGAACCCGGGAACGGATAGCAGGTATTCGGGGTCCGCGGGGGAAAAGGGGTAAAATCCCATGGAGGTGAACACGTACCATGAGGACATCTCGCCCGTATCGTCCATGCCCGGGAGCGCCAGGCCATTTTCCCCGATCCCGTACATCGACTGGATCCGGTTGATCAACGCCTGTGATTTCCATGGCTTGTCAATGAAATAATAGAGGTAGGGAGCATGGTGGTCCGGTTGGTTCCCGTGACAGTACTGCCCGATAAAACAGCAGATATTCCTGGCGATGTATTCCGGGTTCCACTTCACCGTAAAGAAGGAATCCAGCCTGTTCTCGAACCGGACGGACCCTCCGGACAGCTCAATCAGACCATACACATCATGGGGTACAAAGAATGTCTGCTGCCAGGCATTGGCCTCACGGTACATGTATTGATAATAAGGGAATTCCGGGTTAAAGGGGGATACCCAGTCACCGTGGCTGTCCCTTCCCCTCATGAAACCGGAATTCCGGTCAAACACATTCCTGTAATTCAGGGAACGGACGGACATGGACCGTGCCGTGGAGGAATCCCCCAGGGCCATGGCCATCAGTCCCAGGCTGTAATCGTTATAGGCATATTCAAGGGTCTTCGCCACGGCTGCCCTTCCTTTCGATTCCACATGAGGAGAGGCCAGTGGCTGCGTGGTGATGTACCCGAGGTCCAGGTATTCACCCAGGTATTCCCTGGGGCCCAGCGTATCCGTGGCGTTCTTCAGCAGAAGACGGTAAGCGTCGGTCAAGTTGAAATGATCCACGCCCCGGTGATATGCCCCGGCGATAAAGGACGCAGCATGGTCCCCATGAAAAAACATTGGCATATGGCCCGATTTGGTCCCCATATCAACCATGGACTGAATGATATCCCCCGTGAGATCCTTGTCCAGAATGGCCAGGAGGATCAGTTTGTTGCGGAAAGTATCCCACAGGGAAGGCAGTGAATAATAATTACGGTCGGTGGTATCGATCTGCCCGTTGATATCCCTGAAAGTGCCGTCAACGTCGCTTCTCAGGGCCGGCCAGAGGAACGCGCGGTAGAGGGAGGTGTAGAAGATCATCCGCTCCTTTTCAGATCCTCCTTCCACCTGTATCTTCGCAAGCAAGGATTCCCATTCCTTTTCCGCATCTTTCCGGATCCTGTCGAAATTCCAGGTTTTTATTTCGTACCTGAGGTTTCTTTCTGCCTGTGCTGTGCTTACAAAGGATATCCCGATCCTCATCTGTATTTCAGGATGATCCGTACAATTGAACTGTACAGCAACGGGGGCATCCTCCGGGCCGGGATCCTCCAGGTCATCAATCAGTTCCCACCCGTCCCCGTTATACACATAAGCATGGTCGAATTCCCTTTCAAATTCAGCACAGAAAAAGACCTCCGTTTCTTCGGTCTTCTGGAATCCTTTTAAACGGAGGCGGCTTTCAAAATCTATCCCGTAATGATCCACCCGGTTGCTGGCCTTTCCCAGGTCGAAGAGAACGGTCGCATTTTCAGTGGGACGGAACGAATACCGGTGGAAACCGCATCTCAGCGTGGATGTCAGCCAGACCCTGATGGAATCATCTTCCAGCAATACCTCGTAGTACCCGGGTGATGCCTTCTCGTGATCATGGGAAAAGAACGATCCTGTCCCTTCAGGACCAGGAAGCCCGCTGAAAGGAAGCACGGGGATATTCCCCAGGTTCCAGTGCCCTTTCATGGTATGGGCAAATCCGAGGATCCTGTCATCCTCATACTGGTACCCGGCCCCGGTCCCGAATTCTGTCACCGGTGTGAGCTGGACCATGGCATTAGGCAGTGCAGCACCCGGGAAAACCAGTCCGGCCCACACCCTCCAGTTCTCCGGAGGGGTGTACCCGATCTCTTCAGGATCGGTGATGGCAGCGGTCCCCAGCAGGGGATTCACTTCATGGATATATTCCTTTCTTTGCAGGTCGCATCCGGCAGCAACATACAGCAGTGCCAGAAGAATACTTAATTTCTTCCACATTTTCTTAAATTTTCTCTAAAAATCCGCGCAGGCTTCCAAGAGGAACACACCGCTGAGCTGAACCGAAAGATCTACCGGCCCGGAAGGACTCTCCGTCCAATCGTGGTTGAACAGGTACGGGAATTCGTCGGATCTTCCATATTTCCAGAGACTTTCAGCATTCTCCTTTATAAAACTGGAATAAACTGTGTCTTTTTCTGCATCAAGGTATTCCCGGTCAGCGAGCAGTTTCAGATAGCGGATCAATATTCCCTTGAACAATCCCCCGTCACCTTCCCCTTCATCTTTCAGTACATGATCCTTCCCCATGAAGTCGATCAGTGCATTGTCAGCTGTCCTTAAGGCCCTTCCAAGCCATACCTCCTCCCCTGTGATATCATAATACAACACGCATGCTCCGATATAGGTTCCCTGGTTATAGGTGAAAAGCCAGTCCTTATCAATGTGATCTCCTCCCTCCCGGCCGATCCCGTCCCACACCAGTCCCGTCGTTTCATCCACCAGGGTAAGAGGCAGCCAGTTCATGATACTGTCGCCCATTGACAGGTATTTATTTTCGCCGGTAATCTCATAAAGCCTTAAGGAAAGGATTGCCGCGGTGGCATTGGAGGGCGTGTTCTTATAATACGGCATCTGCTTGTTCCAGGATATCCCTCCCCCGTGCTGCCCGTTCCAACCGGTGATAATATCCTCCCAGAGAAGGATGGCAGTATTCAGGTAATCTTCATGGCCAGTGACCAGGTATGACCGCGTCAATGCGATCCCCATCCAGCTCATGTCGTCATAAAAGTCATTGGTGAACCCGTTGTTCGCCCGTTCAATGCCATGGTAAAAATCCTTTAACAGGCCGAAATACCTGTCATTCTCTGCCCTCATTGACGCATCCACGATCGCGTCCAGCCCGTGGGCCTGCCACCAGTAATTCAGGGAAGTGTTCCGGTAATTGTCGGAAAAGAAGATCCCTGAGGTTGTATCCAGGTAAAGGCCTGTCAGGGAATTGAATGCCTGTTCCGCACGACCCGTCCAGTCAGCCGGTTCATCATTGCCATCATCGATCACGTCAATTGGATTTCCTGAACAACCCTGGACCAGCATGGCAACAAGCAGGACAGCACCTATTTTCCCCGGCAGACACATGGTTATATTTCCTTTAAAAGGTGGGGTCTCTCCCTGTATTGTTCCAGGATCAGTTCCCCGAACAGGGTATTGGCCCATGCGAACCATGACCTGGTGAAGTTTTCCGGGTTGTCTTTGTGGAATGACTCGTGCATGAAACCCGTCCCGGCGTGGGTATGCAACAACATCTTGATACAGGCGGCAATTTCCTCATCGCTGTCAGATGTCATGGCCTGCATGATGATGCTCATGGGCCAGATCATGTCCGCGCCCACGTGCGGTCCGCCGATCCCCTTTGCTGCAGTCCCGGCGAAATACCAGGGATTATCCTCACTCAGGATGTATTTACGGGTGTTCCGGTACAGGGGGTCATCCGCATCGATGCACCCGAGATAAGGAAGCGATAAAAGGCTCGGGATGTTGGCATCATCCATGAACAGCCGGTTCAGGTACCCGTCCACTTCATACGCAAGGATCTTTCCATATTCCTCATGGTCGAATACCACGTACTGCTTTACCGCCTGATCCACCTCATCCGCCAGTTGTCTGCAGTCTTCGGCAAAACCGGTATTGCCGTACACTTCCCCGGCAATTTCCGACAGCTGCCTCAACGACTGGACCGCAAAGAGGTTGGACGGGACCAGGTAAGGGAAAACAGTCGCATCGTCCGATGGCCTGAATGCAGAGCAGATCAGTCCATTGGGCCTGGCCGGGTTCCCGTACCCGTCACCCGGCTGGGTATCCGTGGCTCTCGTGGTCTCTCTCTGGAAACGGTAAGGCCCGGGTCCCTCTTTCCGCTGTTGTTCCCTGAAGGTCTTCAGGATCAGTCCTGCGGTATCGGACCAGCGCTCATTGAAAATAGTGTCATCCCCGGTCAGCCGGTAATACCGCCAAGCAAGCCTTACCGGGTAACACAGTGAATCGATCTCCCATTTCCTTTCATGCAGTACCGGTTTCATCTCCGTGAGATCGCTTTCCCACGGGCTTCCCGCGGGACCGTCATTGAATGCGTTGGCATACGGATCGATCCTGATCAGCTCCGCCTGCCTGCGAATGACCCCCTGGATGAGCAGTTTCAACCGGTCGTCCTCATTCACGAAGGGCAGGTATGGCCATACCTGGGCCGTGCTGTCCCTCAGCCACATGGCAGGGATGTCCCCGGTGATGACAAACGTGTCCGGCCTGCCATCCCTGGTACGGTAGGTTACGGTCGTATCCAGCGTATTGGGAAAACAGTTCTCGAACATCCATGCCAGTTCCGGGTTGCTGATAAAATCCTTCACCTCGACGATGGTCCTTTCAATGACCCTGCTATTGAATTTCCGCTGGTCCACAGGCGGTCTCCGTGACCTGTAATTTGACTGAAAGCCTTTCAGGTACAGGGTTGGATGAAGTGTCATTCCCCCAGCGGCAAAGCCTGTAATCTTAATAAAAGAAAGCCGGTCCATATGCAAGTATAATGAATTATCAGTAGCCGCATGGAATTAACAGCAGCCGCATGGTCACCGGGTTAAATTCCCCTGGCATGCAGGCTGCTGTGATGGATGCCACGCACTCACCTGAAATTATTCCCTTGTGCTTGTTACCGTCCCGTTCTTCAGCTCCAGGTTATAGCTGGAGGTCGCATCGGCTATGGTAGTCTCGGCAGTATTCCTGGCAAACGGCCAGTAAGCAACCAGGTTCTCCTGATCGCCGGACAGAATATAGTCCTTGTCCGCCTGGATCTCAGCCTGGCTCCTGGCCACATCCCAGATCCTGATATCGAACAGGCGGCCGATCAGCCTTCTTTCAGGCTGCGCGAAACCGGCACTGTTCCCGAAAGTCAAGGGCTGAGCATTTTCCAGCGTAGAGGTAACAAAAATGCTGTCCCTGTCGGAAGCTTCCACTTCCCCGACCATCTGTCCGTTGATGTATGACCGCATGTATTCACCGTCAAATGTGCAGGCCACATGGGCCCAGGTATTTCTCGGAACCGTGGCTCCTTCCAGCGGCTGCAGCCGGCTTTCGTTCCCGTCTGCAATGGTGAAATCAAGCGCATCGTTATCCCCGACCCGCAGGTTCCATCCCCTGAGTCCGTCCTCATAGAATTCGGTCGAAACGATCTGGCCGAAAAATCCCGGCTTGTCATAATAAATGACCCATGTTTCAAATGTAAACTCGGAAAGATTGAAACTTTCGGCCGAGCCTGCGCTGTTCTCGACAGCTATTGTACTGTCGGTCAGTCCGAATCGCAGGGCCACATCTTCAATCTCCATGGCCTCGAAAGCGTATATCGCATCCTCAAGGACAGTCACCGCATCGGAGATCTCCTCCTGGGACTCGGGGGGATCGTCCACGACCAGTTTTGCCTCATCAACTGCCTGCTGAAGTGCTGCAAGAGAACCACGCACGTAATCGCCGGGGACATTGCCCTCCTGGGCCGTGGCAATGTAGTCTTCAGCTGTCGTGACAAGCGTTTCCAGTTCCGAAAGATCAACCGGATCGGGTTCTTCTTCCTTCTCGCAGGAAGCCATAAAGAAGGGTACCATCAGGATAATTGCCAGGAAGGTAAAGATCCCGATTGTTCCTTTGGTTTTTGAAGTTTTCATGATAATAGAATTTAAGTGTTAATAATTAATTGTGGATACTGAGTATTTCCTTTATTGAGGATAACCCTCGTTCTGAGACAGGTTGGGATTGACGTTCCGGCTGGTTTGCGGGACGGGATACAGGGTCCTGTAAGGATCACTCACAGACTTGTCCCACCGTGCTCCGGTGTATGTGCCAAACCGTATCATGTCCGTTCTGCGGATCGCTTCATAGGCCATTTCCCGGCCCTTTTCATCATAGAGTTCATCCAGGGTCAGGTCACCCGGACCGTATTCCGGGACTCCCGCCCTGCTTCTGATATGGTTGATGCCTTCAAGGACAGCAGCAGGAATGTCCGAGCCCATCCGCAGTGCAGCTTCGGCGTAATTGAAATAAATCTCCGCCAGCCTGAAGATCACCAGGTCATTGGAAAAACCGGAAGCGTCCCTTTCCACCATGTACTTGATGTTCCTTGCCCCGGAGTTTTCTATCCCTTCGGTCATGTTGGGCACATCCAGATTGAACGACAGCGGTTTCCCGTTCAGTTCATTGGTGCCCCTCACGGTATCCCCGTTTATCCCCAGCTGCAGTCCCCACATGAACTGTCCCCTGGGGATGTCAGGATCGTCTTCGTTACCCCTGACGATGGCATGCGAATCGAAATAGCATCTTTTATCGTTCAGGGTATCATAGGTTTCAATGAACTCCCTCACGGACACCAGCCCGTTGTATCCGCCATTGCTGTTCCACCGGAACTGCGGCACCCGCTGCGCCCAGTGGGTGGAAAACTTGAAGATGTTTTCCTGGTCGTTGCCATAGATGGCATCATTGGGGATCACGAAAATATTCTCCGTGGAAAGATAATTGTCATGCAGGAACGGTCTCTGCCAGTGGGATTCCAGCGTGAAAAGTCCTGTATTCAATATCCGTTCGCATACACCGGTACATTTATCGTATTGCGCGGTCCCCGTATAAACGGAGGCATTGATGTACATCCTTGACAGCAGTGCATCTGCAGCCTGTTTTGAGAAACGCCCGTAAACTTCGTCCCGGTTGAACACGGGCAGCCGGTCGTACACCTCTTCCAGTTCCGATTCAATAAACTCATATACCTCAATACGGGGACTTGATCCGGGACTGAACTGATCGATCTCGGTCACAATGGGCACACTCCCGAAAAGATCCATCAGGTAATAATAAAAGAATGCCCGCATTCCCCGTAATTCAGCCATGTAGTTGTTTTTTTCCTCCTCCGGGATCACCGTGACTTTCTCCAGGTCATCCAGGAGCACGTTGCAGAAAGCAATCCCCTTGAAGAGGTGGTTCCAGGCGTATTTGAACGAACCATCCTCGACGGTCCACTCATGCCTGTGAAGCCTCAGCCAGTTGCCGTTATCAAATCCGTCCCTTCCCTTCTGGGGCCAGGCAGCTTCATCGGTGGAAAGTTCCTGGAGCAGGTAGACAGATGCGCCATCGGTGGAGAAGAATACGAATGTCTGCCTCAGGTGGGAGTAAGGGCGGCCTACTGCTGCTTCGACCTCCGAGGGAGATTTGTAATAATTGATGCTGGTCACCGAGCTGAAAACTTCCTCGTCAAGTTTGGTGCAGGCCAGGAAGCCGAACAGCCCGATGAATATGAAATATGTAATTCCCCGTATCATGTCTTTGTTGTTTTTTCTTAAGTAAGCGACCATGCTCCATCCTGTTGGATCAAATCAAATGATTACTGCTAGAATTTAAGATTCAGCCCGACCTGGAATATCCTTGTCCTCGGGTAAAAGGACCGGCGGTCCCACCCAGGGGTCAATCCGTCTCCCGTACCGCTCCCGACCTCCGGGTCAAGCCCCGTGTAAGCCGTAAGGGTATAAAGGTTTGTCGCTGACACGTAAGCGTCAACCGACTTGATATACCTCTTCCCCTGGATCCTGTACCCGAACGCGATATTGTCCACCCTGAGAAAATCTCCCTTCTCCAGGTAATAATCCGAAAAGCGGAGTCGGTCATCAAGCTGGTTGTTCGGGTAGTCCAGGATACTCGTAAAATAATTGGAAGGCGAATTGGTGGTATTCTCGTACCACAGCCGTTTGGCATTGAAAACCTTAAACCCAGCGGCCCCCACGAAGTAAATATTCAGGTAGAACCTGTTATAACTGAAATTCGTCGTGAAACTGTACATGTGTTTGGGCAGCCCGCAGCCAAGCACGGTGAAGTCGATCACCTCCTGGATAAGATCATCATTGTTCATGTCCTGGAAAACCCAGTCGCCCCCCTGACTTATTCCCTCGCATTTGAATCCGTAAAACGTGCCGATGGGAAGGTTTTCAGCCAGCATATAAAGGGATGCCGCCACATTCCCGTAATCCGCGTAAAGGATGGAGTCCGCCTGGAACTGGTCATTCGAAAGGGAAACCACCCTGTTCCTGTTCCATGAATAGCTTGCCTCGAGATTAAAATTGAACCTGCTTCCCTGCACCACTGCCCCGGATACTGTCGCTTCGATGCCCGAGTTCCTGACCGTCCCCACATTGGCAAAAATGGAAGGTTCGATGCTGGGAGGGGTCTGCGTGATAAAATCCCCGAGCAGGTCGATGGTCAGCCGGTCATATACATCCAGGGATCCGCCGACCCGGTTCTTCCAGAGACTTATGTCGGTCCCGATATTTAATTCCCTGGTCCGCTCCCACCTCAGGTTGGGATTGGCGTTCTCAAGCGGTCCGTAACTTCTGATCCACTGCCCGTTGAAATATGAATTCCCGCTGTACCCGATCCTTGACAGCGACTGGTACATGGGTATCCCCTGGCTGCGGCCGGTGATCCCGTAACCTGCCCTGATCTTGAGTTCTTCAATGGAGCCAATGTTTAAAAAGAATTCTTCCTCTGATATTCTCCAGGCGGCAGACAGCGACGGGAACCACCCCCATTTGTTGTTCTCACCGAATACGCTCGCCCCTTCCCTTCTGATGCTGGCATTCAGCAGGTACCTGGATTCCAGCGAATAGTTGATTCGTCCAAAGAAGGCGATCAGCCTGCTTTTCTCCCTGTAACTTTCCATCGAGGCCCTTCCCTCCTCCAGGAATGAACCGGCCCCTATGTTATCCGTCCCGAATGTATTGGTGAGGAAATTCCGGTTGGTCATGGAGGTGGTCGACCGCATGTTTTCAATGAAACTGTAACCGGCCATGACCTTGATGTACTGGTTATCGAAACTGTATCTATAGTTGACGATGGATTCCAGTACATTCTCCATGAATGCTTCGTCACTGATGATCGCGGTCCCGCTGATCCCGCTTAGATTGCTGTTCCTGGAATCGATATCCTCAAAGAACGTATTCTTGTAACTCCTCAGGAAAGTGGAGCCTTTCAGGCTGAGGGTCAGCTCGGGAATGATCTCCACCTTCCCTTCGAGACTTCCCACGAACCTGTCGGATTTCGCCTTGTTCTCCTTCTGTGAAATAAGGGCCACCGGGTTTGAAGCACCCACGCCCGGCAATTCATAAAAGCTTCCGTCTTCATTGTAGACCGGGGCGGTGGGATCGTACTTCAGCGCTTCGTCGAAAGCATTGTAGTCCGTGAACCGCTGGTCTGACCTGCTTCCCCCGATAATCGTATTGAATTCAACCCGGTCAAACAATTCCTGGTTGTAATTGAACCTGAAGTTCGTGGTCTTGTTGTACGTGTCCAGCGCGATCCCCTGGTGGTCTTTCCGGCCGACAGATACCCGCATGGATGAATTTTCATAGCTTTTTGAGAAGGAAAGGTTATGAAAAGCACTGGGCTTCCGCTGGATCAGTTCGTCGAACCAGTAGGTATTGTACCCTTTGTCCGTCTCGCTCCTGGGAAACCCCAGGGACCTCAGTATTTCTATATATTGCTCATTATCCAGGACCTCCGGCTTTCTCGACGGCATTTCCATATAGCCATACCCGGAATACTCAAGGTTTGTCGCCCCGGATTTCCCTGATTTTGTCTTCACGATGATCACCCCGTTGCTTCCCCTGGTACCGTAAATGGCCGTGGAAGCAGCGTCCTTCAGGATATTGAATGACTCTATGTCATTTGCGTTCAGGAGGTACAGGTCCGGTACATTACTGTACACCCCGTCTATGATCACAAGCGGCTCGTTGTTCGCGCTGATGGTGCCGATGCCTCGCAGGTTTACCTGAGGCGAGGCATTGGGATCGTTCCCCGCCTGGTTCACCACCGAGAGGCCGGGAACTTTCCCCTTGATCAGTTCAATGGGGTTATTGGAAGGACCGGATTTGAAATTTGATTCGTCAACCTGGATGATCGCACTGGTCAGCTCTTCCTTGTTCGCCGTACCATACCCGATGATCACCACCTCATCAATGGCTTTGTAGCCCGGCTTCAACTCCAGGTTGATCACCCGCTGCTGCTTCACGGGAATTTCTTCTGTTTCATAGCCCACATAGGAAAAAACCAGCACCGGTTCCTCCATATCCCCGATCCGGATCTCGTAGTTGCCGTCCAGGTCACTTATGCTCCCGGTTGTGGTCCCCTTGATGTAAACAGATACGCCGGGCATGGGCAACTTCTCTTCATCAACGACCCTGCCTGTGACCTTCACGGGCAATTCGAGCACAATTTTCTTTTCATTCAGGATGATATGGTAGTTGATCAGCTGGAATTCAAGATTTGTATTGCGTGTGAGGATCTCCATGATCTCCGTGATGGAATTGCTGCTGAAGGTGAACCGCTGGTCCCTGTATGGTTCGACCTGGGCATAATCCAGCACAAAGGAATAATCCGTCCTGTACTCGATTGTATCGAGGACCCCGGGGAAAGCCAGGTTTTCCACCCGGATAAACCCGGGCAATTGCTGGGCATGGGTTAAAAGAGGACAGACCCATAAAACGATCCCCAGGACAAGTATCCCCGGTCTCTTCAGCCTGAAAAAGCCTCCGGGTGCTAGGATCATATTCTTTTTATTCATATTTTTGGTTTGTTAATAATTAACTGCTTGTTTACTGAGTAGTTACCCTTAAAAGGAGATGTTACCGCATCTCCTTTTATTATTTCACCAATACAATTACCTTATCACCATCCACTTCATATTCGATAGGGATAATATAATCTATCAGTTCAAGAGATTCCCTGAGGCTCTCCGTCTTCAGCCTCAGCCTGTACCTGCTTTGGATCAGCGATTCGTTCCCGGTCACGGAAATGTCCACGCCATACCAGTTCTCCAGTTTCCTGATCAGCGTACCGAATGTGTCGTTCTCAATGATCAGCATGTCATTGATCCAGGCAGTCTCGACCCCGATATCCGGCCTGTCCAGGATCACCTTCCCTGTGCTCTTC
>Ga0272443_10004576_pt1 | contig 14936 bp, 14 predicted proteins | sample SSMAcet12_FD_193581 | JGI IMG/M metagenome (GOLD analysis project Ga0272443, IMG submission 193581) | Marine sediment archaeal communities from Little Sippewissett salt marsh, Falmouth, MA, United States - SSM-Acet-12 | ecosystem: Environmental > Aquatic > Marine > Wetlands > Sediment ...
CGTGGGCATCTACGCCTGCTGCACCGGCACCGGTGGCGGGATCCTGCCGGGAAGCTCGATCAGCACGGTTGTGTTTCCCTATGATCCGGAGCATCTGTGCAAGGGTCCGGAGGATACGCTGAATCCCCATGTGTGCGACGTGGAGCTTTCCAACCGGATCCTGCAGCTGGCACTGCTTCTGGAAGATGTACACGTCATCCACGGACTGGGCTCCATCTGCACCGCCCACTCAGAGGCTGACATCGCTGTGGTCAAAGAGACTTACGGCCGGGTGGCGGAGCGGATCAAGGCTTCCCTGTAGAGCCCAGGTGCTTGTCTAATGATATATCAGAGGTTTGCTGCTCAGGTCTTCTAGAGAATTCAGATCCAGATCCACATCCAGGGATGGCCAGTACAGGTGAAACTGGTGGAGTAATTCAACATTCAATACATCGACTACCCGTGCTTCTTTGAACCAAGGAAAATCATTGTGGGGAAGAAAATATTCTTTGCCCTTTACATGCAACCACAGTCCGTTGGCTTCTATGCTGAGAATCTCAACGTCCGAAGTGCTTTTCCCAAGCGCCTGTGATTTCATCCTTGTGTTCCTCCACGAATCGTGTCAATTCACCAATCTGCCCGTGTGAGAGCCCGTAGTTTCTGGCAACGGAGACTTGCGGTTCGATCCAGAACTTCGCCTCCCCATCACTGCAGTACACATGAACATGGATTCTCTCTTCTTCCCGGGAAAAAAAGTACAAGCGGTACTGTTTGTACCGCAAAACCGTCGGGCTCATAGAATACTATGACACGATTCAAGTTACTTGGGAAACCCCGCCCGGCGGATCAAGGCTTCCCTGTAGAACACAGGTCGAAGGCCACCAGCAGCGTGGCCAGGGCGGGATCCGGAGAGAATGAGCAGGCCTCCCGCAGGCAGGTGTCCGCCTGCGCCGAGGGGCTGATGGATAACACCCCGGTGATGCCCAATCTCTCTGCGATCGCTTCCAGCTCGGGAAAGCCCAGAGGCGGCACGAGGAAGTAGGAGGGGATTTTGTTGCTGCTCCGGCGATCGGGAAAAATCACGAAGGAATCTCCCAGGGAGATGATCTTCTCCGAGTAGGGCGAACGGGAGGCGAGCACCTCCTCACCGACAATCCGATATCGCACCCCCTCCACCGCAATGGTGTGCCGGGGCAAATCGTCTCGGCCCTGAACCTCCTCCACAAGGTAGACAGTCGGTTCCGGGGGTTCCCGGAAATGCCCGTCCTTTAGAACCCCGATAGCCACATCCCGCTTCTGTGCAACTCGCACGCCTAAATTCTTCAGGGGCACCAACGCACCCTGTTCGTAGCGGCTCTCCAGCTCGACGACCTGCTGGACGATTCCACGCTGGACCGGTCGAACTGCGACGATTCCCGGCAAGCCGGAGAGAACCCGCAGAGTTTGCTCCACGGCGGACCCGTCACTCCAGGGCTCAGACACCGAGGATCTCCAAACCTCGCTCCCGGACGAACGCCTGGACCTCCAGGCTCGTTGGCAGGGAGGGCTGGGCGCCCAGGCGCGTGACCGCCAGGGCCCCGGCGGCATTGGCGTAGGCCACCGCCTGGCTGATATCGCCGTAGCGCAGATAATGAGCCGTCATGGCCGCGGTGAAGGCGTCACCCGCGGCGGTGCTGTCTACAGCCTGCACCGGGTAGCCCTTCAGATACTTGGCGTAATCCTGCTCGGTGTCGTAGAGCAACGCTCCCCGCTCGCCGAGCTTGATGACCGCGAACCGGCTGGGAGCGATCCGCACCAGCTTTTGCGCAGCCTGCACCACATCGTCCACGCCCCGGCACTCGATTCCCGTGATCGCCCGGGTCTCAGTCTCGTTGGGGCTGATAATCTCCAGACCGTGAAGCAGGGAAAAATCCAGATCCCGGATCGGTCCGGCGTCCAGGATCACCGGCAGGCTCTGCTCCCGCGCCAACCGGCATACCTCCAACACGATCTCCTGGGGGATTTCCAGATTGATCATCACCGCCGCGTACTCCCCGGCGAACGCCTCTGCCAAATCTTCTTTGCGAATCGCCATATTTGCACCGGGAAAAACCACGATGCGGTTCTGTCCGTCGGACTCCACGAAGATGGCGGCAAAGCCGGTCTGCTGCCCGGCATCACTCAAAAGGAAACGGGTGCCGATTCCCTCCGCCTCGAGGCGTTCGACCAGAATGGGACCGTGGGCATCGGCCCCGACCTTCCCGGCAAAGATCGCCTCCATGCCGAGCCGGGCGGCGGCAACCGCCTGATTGGCCCCTTTTCCACCAGGCACGTAGCTGTACCTTTGGCCCAGGAGTGTCTCCCCGCCCTGGGGAGCTCGGTCCAGCTGCATCACCAGATCCATGTTCACGCTTCCAACGACCAGTAAGGGAAGAGCTTTTTCCTGCACCGCACACCTCTCCAGCGCTTTTTCGAACAAGAGCCATTCTACAGGTAGGAACCCTGGGATTCAAGATGATGCCGCCGACTGGCCATGGGGCACGGCCCGATCCCGCGAATCCCGGATGCAGTGTTGATTTAATCCAGTACCCGCGTTACAAATAATCAAGTGAACAAACAAAAACTCAAGGACCTCCTCGCTATCTCTCATCACTACGGCTGCGACCCCGAGTTTCTCCTGGCCGGGGGCGGGAACAGCTCGTATAAGACAGAGAAACAGCTGCACATCAAGGCATCCGGGGTATCCCTGGCCCACATCGAGAAAGTGGGTTTTGTCAAGCTTAACCGGGAGCGTCTGAGGGCCATGTGGGACAGGGAGTACTCTGAGGATCCCAAGCAGCGGGAGGCCCAGGTGCTGGAGGACCTTCTGGCGGCCCGGGAAGCCGGAGAGCAGACCAAGCGTCCCAGCGTGGAAACCTTGCTCCACGACCTGTTCGAAGCAACCTATGTCATGCACACCCATCCGCCCCTGGTCAATGCCCTGACCTGCAGCAAGCAGGGCGAGGGGGCCGCAAAACGAATCCTGGGGGACGGATATCTGTGGATCCCCACGGTGAATCCCGGATACATCTTGGCCCGGACAACCCGGGAGGCGATACAGGCATACAGCAGGAAACACGGGGCGGAACCCAAGGTCCTGCTGTTCCAAAACCACGGCCTGTGCGTGGGCGGGGAGAGTTACGAGGAGATCCGCTGCACCACAGAGCACCTCATGCGAAAGATCCGGCAGCATTTGGCTCCTGTGCCCGAGTTTCCAGCCGGGAAAGCCGACCGCGACGGGGCGGCCCGGGAGGAGGAGGCTCGCCACAGGGCGGCAAAATTGGCGCCGGCTCTGCGCATGCTGCTTTTTGAGGATTCCTCGATTCTCACCTTCCGCGCCGGCAGCACCGTATCCCCTTTCTTGAACAGTAAGACAGCTTTCGCGAAACTGTCGACATCCATCACGCCGGATCATATCGTGTACTGCAGCCACGAAGCGTTGTTTGTGCCAAGACGGGAATCCCTCGAGCAGCAGTACCGCAGCATCGAGGAGGCGGTTCAGCAGTACCGCCGACGCAACGGCATCTTTCCGATCATCATCTGCGTGGAAAAACTCGGCGTGTTCGCCTGGGGAGTATCGAAGAAAAACGCCGAGATCGCCCTTTCCGTATTTCTCGATGCGCTCAAGGTCGCTGTCCTGAGCCGCTCCTTTGGGGGCCTCAGTCCCCTGCCCGCCGACCAGGTCGAATTCATTCGGAACTGGGAAGTGGAGGCGTTCCGAAAACGGGTCAGCACCGGCGCCGACCCGGGCAACGCCGCTGCGGGCGGGGCTTCCACGGGCGTGAAAGGGAAAATCGCCCTGGTCACCGGAGCGGCCCAGGGATTCGGTGCGGGAATCGCCCAATCTCTCGTAGCCGAGGGCGCCCACGTGGTTATAGCCGATCTCAATGAGGATCTGGCTCTCAAGAAAGCGGAGCAGTTGAACCGGCAATACGGCGCCGGTCACTGCCTGGCCGTGGCGGCGGACGTGACCCGGGAGGGTTCTGTGGCCGAGATGGTGAGGAAAACCGTATTGAGCTACGGCGGATTGGACCTGTTGGTCAGCAATGCCGGGGTTCTCAAGGCGGGCGGCCTGGAGGAGCTGGATCCGGAGAGCTTCGATTTCGTCACCCGGGTGAATTACCGGGGATACTTCCTCTGCTGCAAGGTTGGCGCAGAGATCATGAAGATCCAACACCGCTTCCGCGCCGAGTACTTCATGGACATCGTGCAGATCAACTCCAAGTCCGGCCTGAGCGGCAGCAACAAGAACTACGCCTACGCGGGCAGCAAGTTCGGCGGAATCGGGCTGACCCAGAGTTTCGCCCTGGAGCTGGTGGAGTTCAATATCAAGGTAAACGCGATCTGCCCGGGCAACTTCTTCGACGGCCCCCTCTGGTCCGATCCCAAACGGGGCCTATTCGTCCAGTATCTGAAGGCGGGAAAGGTGCCGGGGGCACGCACCGTAGAAGATGTGCGCCGCTTTTATGAGCAAAAGGTGCCGATGAAACGGGGCTGCCGCGTCCAGGACGTGATGCGGGCGCTGCTGTATATCCTGGATCAGACCTACGAAACCGGGCAGGCCGTACCGGTAACCGGTGGGCAGATCATGCTCAAATAGAAATGGAGTAAACCCGAAATGAAGACACTGGCTGTTCGACTGTACGGAAAAGAGGACTTGCGTCTCGAGCAGTTCGACCTCCCGCCGCTCAAGGAGGATGAGATCCTGGCCCAGGTGATCTCGGATTCGATCTGCATGTCCAGCTACAAGGCGGCCGAACAGGGGGCGGAGCACAAGCGCGTTCCCGATGATATCGCCGAAAATCCGACGATCATCGGCCACGAGATGTCCGGAAGGCTCGTAGAGGTGGGCAAGAAGTGGCGAAAAGATTTCAAAGAGGATATGAAGTTCTCCATCCAGCCCGCCCTGAACTACCGGGGAACCCTGGACGCACCGGGGTACTCGTTCCGCTACATAGGCGGAGATGCCACCTACGTCATCATCCCCAATGAGGTGATGGAGATGAACTGTCTGCTGCCCTACAGCGGCCGGGGTTACTTTCCCGCCTCCCTGTCGGAGCCGGTCTCCTGCATCGCCGGGGCTTTCCACGCCTCCTTTCACAACGAGCAGGGCTCCTACGTGCATCAGATGGGCATCCGGGAGGGAGGATGTATGGCGCTCCTGGCCGGAGCCGGGCCGATGGGCCTGGGTTCCCTGGACTACGCCCTGCACGCTACCAAGCGTAACGACGGACAGCAGCCGCGGCCGCGCCTCATCGTGGTGACCGACATCGATGAGGAACGCCTGGAGCGAGCCAGGCGCTTCTTTCCGCCGGAGGAGGCCGCCGAGCTCGGGGTTGAGCTGATTTTCAGCAACACCCGCGAGATCGAGGACGTGCCCGCATATCTGCTCGGGTTCACCGGAGGAGAGGGCTTTGACGATGTTTTTGTGTTCGCCCCCGTAGCACCGGTGGTGGAAACCGGGGATCGCATTTTGGCGAAAAACGGCTGCCTGAACTTCTTCGCCGGCCCCATCGACCCCGCCTTCACCGCCCGGGTCAACTTCTACAACGTCCACTACGGCGGAACCCACATCGTCGGCACCACCGGCGGAAATACCGATGACATGATCGAAGCCCTGGCCCTCATGTCGGAGGGGAAGGTCAATCCGGCCATGATGGTGACCCATGTCGGCGGGCTGAACGCCGTTGTGGAAACGACCCTGAATCTACCCAAGATCCCCGGGGGCAAGAAGCTGATCTATACGAATATCGAGATGGAGCTGACCGCAATCGAGGAGTTCAAGGAAAGAGGTAGTAGAGATCCGCTTTTCGCCAAACTGGCCGAGCTGGTCGCAGCCCAAAACGGTCTCTGGTCCGTGGAAGCAGAGGAGTATCTGCTGGCAAACGCCAAAGCCATCTCTGTGTAGTCTCGAGGCAACCGCTCCCCACGATGTCTTGGATCATCGCCGCGACCACCCTGGCCGCCTCCTTTATATCGGGTCTGAGCGGCTTCGGTTTCGGATTGGTCGCCATGGCCCTCCTGCCCCTTCTAATGGGCATCAAGCTGGCCAATGCCTTTGTGAGTTTTTGCGGCGGGGCGATCTTCGCCAGCCTGACCATCCCCCTGCGGAAGCACATCGCCTGGAAAGCCCTGCTCCCCCTGCTGGTCGGAACCGCTCTGGGCGTGCCGATCGGTGTTTACGGCCTGGTCAACCTGCCCGAAGGCCTGCTGCTGAAGATCCTGGCCGGGTTCATCCTTACCTACGTCGCTTTCACCCTGCTCACGCAGAACAGAGCACACTTCCATATGGATCGCCGGTGGGGATATCTGGCCGGTTTCGTCGGCGGTATCATCAGCGGGGCCTTAAGCGCCGGCGGCCCACCGGTGATCATGTACTGCGACTCCCTGAACCTGGGGAAGAAGGGATTCAAGGCCACGCTTCAGGTGTACTTCGTGCTTCTCATCCTCTACAAGATTCCACTGTTCTACGTTACCGGCCTGCTCACGGCCGATCTCTGGCGTACGCTCCTGTACTACAGCCCCGTCGTGGCCGCGGGAACCGTCTGCGGGGTGCTGCTGTTTCACCGGCTCTCCGACCTCTGGTTTCGGAGGGTCGTGCTCATTCTCCTTACAGCTTTCGCCGCGATCATGATCGTTAAATCCTGAAGGCCGAACACCGATAATCCTTATGAGAGCCTTGCAAACTTGTGCTTTAGAATTTATAGTTCAGCGATAGAATATGGCCAAAAATTCGCAGAGCGAGCTTCTGAAAACGATCTTCTCCTATATCGGGCGTATCGCCGATGAACGGGATATCGACCAGCTGTTGATCCTTCTGGCCGATATGGGCCGGGATCTGATCAGCGCCGACCGCTGCACCGTCTGGCTGCTCAACCGCAAGACCCAGGAGCTGTGGAGCAAGGTCGCTCACGGCCTGGATCGAATCGTCATCCCCTGCTCCGCAGGGATCGCCGGCTGCGTGGCTATGACAGGGGATTCCCTGATCATCAACGATCCCTACCACGACAAACGTTTCGACAAAGAGGTCGACAAGAAGACAGGTTACCACACCCGCAACATCCTGGGACTGCCCATCCACGACGGAGAGGGAAAGATCATCGGCGTATTCCAGGCGATCAACAAGATGCCCGAGCCTCAATCGTTCAGCGAGCAGGATTTGGAACACCTGCTGCTGGCCGCCACCTACACGGGCAGGACCCTGGACGCGGCTATGCTCCAGGAGGAGATCGAGGCCACCCAGCGGGAGATTATCTTTACCCTGGCCGAGACAGGGGAACTGCGTTCCAAGGAAACCGGCTACCATGTCAAGCGGGTAGCCGAGTTCTGCAGGCTCTTTGCCGAGAAGTACGGACTGAGCGAAGACGAAACCGAGCTGCTCAAGCTGTCCTCGCCCATGCACGATATCGGAAAGATCGCCATCCCCGACTCGATCCTGCTCAAACCGGGGAAGCTGACCGCGGATGAGTGGACGGTCATGCAGACCCACACAACCCTGGGCTACGAAATGCTCAAGCACTCCGAACGGCGGCTGCTGAAAGCCGCCGCGATCATCGCCAATGAGCATCATGAAAAATGGAACGGAAAGGGATATCCGAACGGCACCAAGGGAGAGGATATCCATATCTTCGGACGGATCACCGCCATGTCGGATGTATTCGATGCCCTGGCCAACACCCGCGTTTACAAGCCTGCCTGGGAGCTGGATCGCATCGTAGAGCTGTTCAAAGAGGAAAAGGGCAAGCAATTCGATCCGGACCTGGGTAAGGTCTTTCTCGACAACATAGATGAGTTCGTCAAGATCAAGGAAACCTACAAGGACGAACCCCCCCCGACCGAACATTGATTCCCTGCTTCCATGATCCCGGCAATCCAGATCATCGGTACCAAGAACTGCCCGAATACCCGCAAAGCCGACCGATTCTTTCGCGAGCGGGGTGTCCGGCCCCACTTCGTCGACCTGAAAGAACGGCCCCTAAGCGAAGGGGAGCTCAACAACATCTGTCGCGATATCGATCCTGAAGATCTGCTGGACCGCGACTCCAAGGCCTACGCCAAGGCGGGCCTAGCCTACATGGTCTACGATCCTCTGGAAGTGGCTCGGAAAAATCCGGCGGTTCTGAAGACTCCGATCGTGCGCTGCGGTAAAGAGGTCACGATTGGCCTGAAGCAGGAACGCTGGAGCGACTGGCTGCAGGAGGATCGCTGAGGCAGGCCGAGGAGAGCTTTGAGCACTAGACCCGCTTCCAGGTGAGAGCGGCCGCGGCGGCGAAACCAAACAATACAGGAAGGATCGTGGCCACAGCCGCGCCGTTGCTCTGATCGAAGAAGGGAAAGAGCTTCAGCAGCAGATACAAGCAGGCCACAGCTGACAGGAGCAGCCAGAATAATTGGAGCAGACGTCGGCTTCGACTGCTCCGGCCGAAAGCAGCCAGCAGGCCGAGAGGCACGGCGGCCAGGCCCAGAGGATTGGCCAGGAAGAGGTTTTCATTGGCGTAGGTAATGGTATGATCGGTGAAGGTGCTCATGAAGAACAACGCGCCTCCGGGCAGACCGACGATCAAACCGACCAGGGCGCTATAAAGCCCGAATAACCTCCATTTTCCTCTCCTCCTAAGCAGGATTCCAAACAGCAGGGCGGGCAATCCCAGGATCACACCGGGGATCAGTGCCCGGAACCAGATCGGGGAGGCCCGGTCGGCAACCAGGCGCTGCCGGGGAGCGTCGAAGTATACAACCGACTCGCTGACCAGGGGGCGGTCCCGCCCCGTTTCATCTCGATAGCGCAGAGCCGCGACGTTTCGTTCCAACTCGGTGGGAAGAAACATCTCCTCCCATTTCGTGATCGGATGATCGATCACCGCGGACATGAGGAACATCAGCAACCAGTCCATGAAGAAGTTGTGCTCGGTAAACCGCCGGGTGTGCTCCCGCAGGGTCATCCTACCGGCACCCGCCGTGGCTTCGGCAAGCTGACCGTCTACGGTGGCATCGATCAGGTCCCGGATCCGGGTGGCACAGTTATCGTAGTAGTGGTCGTACAGGTAAGTTCGGTTTTGCGGCAGGATGTTTTTCTCCAAAAAAACGGCCATCTCCAGGCGTTTGTCCGGGAGCAGATCCAGGGTCTGGATGCGGATCGTGCGGCCGAGATAACGGTAGTAGGCCAGTTCCCGCTCGGTATCGCTGGCGCCGACCAGAAACCACAGCCGGCCCATGACGAAGTTGAGAACGAAACGCTCCTGCATGAAGGAGAACAGGCCGTAGTTGTAGAACCTGGACACCCCGAGCCTGCTGTCCTCCACAATCAGAGCGGAATGGCCCCACCAGGTGTAGATCGGTTGGGAGGGCTCTATGGTTACCAATTTTACAACCAGGTCCTCAGGGCGGCTCGCTCCTACGGCCCATGGAGCCGGGGCCTGAGCCCAGCCCGGGGCAACCATGGAGAGCAGGAACAGCAGGACAACCCAACGTCTCATATGATCTGCTCGAATTGCTCGCGTCGCCGATCCTCTTCCAGGGCCATGCGGATACGGGACCGCAAGATGAAGAAGGAACCGATCAGCAAGGGGAGCAGGCCGACCAGAGGCCAGCTTCCCAACACCGGAACGGAGAACAGCAGGAAGTCGTAGGTGCCGTGCACGAAGATCGCGATGCGCAAGCCTTTGTTGATCAGAGCCCTCTCCCGCCGAGGGGAGTCGGCAAACTTCGCCCTGCCAATGTAGTACCCCATGAGTCCGGAAGCCGTGGCGTGAAGCGGGATTGCGGTGACCGCCCGGGTCAGGGCTGTTCCGATTGTGCCTCCCATGACGTAGAGGATGTTCTCCATACAGGCAAATCCCAGGCTGGCCACCACCGTATAGACCACACCATCCATGATTTCATCGAAGTGGCGGTCACGATAGGCAAACAACCGTACGATGGTGAGCTTCAGGTATTCCTCTACAAGGGCGGCTACCACGAAGGCTTTGAACAGAGCCGTGAGCAGAGGAAAATCGGCGAACAGTCCCTGGAACAGACTCATCAGCAGTTCAAAGGGAACGGCTACAAAGGTTGCCACGATTCCGAAGAGAAAGATGCGGATGACCAGCCCCTTCGGTTCGGGCCTCTCCCGGTCCTGCCGGTAGTAGTAGCGCAGCAGTATGAGAGCCGGAGCGGCTGCCAGAAAGAAGGAGACGCCTAAATTCAGCCAGCTTCGCTGCATTGCTCTAGGTCCCCTCCAAGACCATGTACACCGGATCCCGAGCATTCGGGCCCTGCCCGCCCGAAGCCACCGGCTTGAAGGAGGCGGTGATCTTGCCGCCCCGGACCTGCTGCACGGTTCCCTCGGCAATCGTGATCTCCCGCTCCTGTTCCGTAATCCGGCGAATCTGGATGATCGATCCAACGGAAACCTCCAGATCCACCATGGCCTCGATTACCACCCGCTCGGAGGTTACCGAGGAGACGATTCCGAGGAACAGGTAAGGCGAGGCCAGCTCTCCGGATGATCCTCCTCCGGCAATCAGGATCTGAATTTCCCGGGTTGCCGCCCGGAACAACGGATCGCGACGAGTCAGGGCCAGGAGCTGTTTCTCGGTATCGCTGCCGCTACCCTCGCTTGCGGACAAGAACCTCAGAAAGGTCATGACATCCCGAAGAGCCTCATCCCTACCCTGCTCGAAGGTACTTGCCTGGGAGGAGGACAGAGCATCCCTCTCGGCTCGCAGGGAGCGCAGCTCGGCGTTCAACTGCTCGGCCTGCGCCTCACTCGCCTTCAGTTGAGCGTTCAGACGATCCACACGCCCCTGCAGCTGTTTTGCCAACAGCGCATCTGCGCTCTTTTCGGAGGAGGAAGCTTCGACGATAGCCCTTATCTGCCCCTCCATCTGCTCTATTTGGGCACTTTTGGCATCCAGCTCGGCCTTCAGAGCATCCAGATCGGCGGATTCCACTTCCCCCCCGGATTGACCCTGACTTGCCTGACCCTGACTGGAGCGGATCAGCTGCTTCAGCAAGTCGATCACGTACTTTTCAACTACGGGATTGTTCTCCAAGCTCTCCAGCTCTTGAAGCGCCTCGGCATACCTCCGTGCAAGAAGATCTTCCTGAACAGCGGAAAACACCGCGGCAGATTGGTCTCTCATCAAGCTCTCCGCTTTTAGTCGGGCCGTCAATTCGGTCAACCGCTCCTCCGCCGCGCTCTTCTCACTCTCCTGCTTTTTCAATTCGCTGAGCAGAGCATTCCGGTCACGGTTGGCCTTGTCCAAAGCCTCCCGGCTCAGGCGTTGAGTCTCCAGCAACTCCCGCTCCTTGTCCTGCAACTGCGCATCCAATTGCCGCCGATAGTCGGCAATCTCACGATCAATCGAGTCCTGCTGCCGGCTTTTGAACTCCCGCAGGCGATCGGTGATCCCTGCTTCCGAGGTTCCCAATGCGAGCAAACGTTCCCGTTCTCTGTCCAGCTCATCCTCCAACTCACGGAGCAGCTCGCCCTCTCTGGTCGTCAGCTGCGCTTCCAGCTCGAGTTTCAGGGCCTGTCGCTCCTGATCCACCTCCTGAAGCCTTGTCTGGATCAAGGCGATCTGTTGCTCCTTGGCCTGCAACCTGCTCTCCGTTTCCTTTTTCAGAGTCTGAATGAGGGCCCCTTCTGCGGAAAGGTAGGAGGTATGACGCAATGTGATGTTTTCCTTGCGAAGTTCGAAGTAGCGGAAGAGCAGCAACACACCCGCTGCAATCAGTACCAGCGCGGCCAGGTTGATCAGCAGGGGAAGGAGCAGACCTCGCTTTTCAGGCTGCAGTGAGGCAAGATCAACTCGCTGGGGAGCGCGGTTTTCGGCTATAGCCTCTTCGATCTGCTTGAGGACCCGCTCCCGTTCCTCGGGGGATATCTCCATTTCCTCGATGGGCTGAAGTGGATCGTCCTGCTGAATACCTTCCATCGCTCGAGGGATTATACAAGGTATGAAAGCGATAAACCAGAGGCAGGATAGACATATCCCCATAGCTGTGCCAAACTCACCACCGTGAGTGTCCGATTAAAGATCATTCTGATCGTGCTGCCCCTGTTGATCGTTACCCTGGTACTCAGCAGCATTGCCTCTTCCCTCTCCGCCCGCAACGGCATTACCCGAGTCGCTGTGGAGTTGCTGGCCTTCAAAGCTCAGGATATGCAGAGTTATCTGGAAAACCAGTGGAATCTTCTGGTCGAAAACGACCTGTCGGAGCAAAGCGTTTATGTACAGGCTGCCCAACGCGCCGCCCTGAGCTATGCCCAAAGTCTTCTGAGTAGCGATACGGAGATCATTCTCGCCCTGGACAGCGGAAATCGCCTGGTGCTTACCACCAGCGGCGATATGCTTGAACCGGAGGAACAACAGGAGCTGGAGTCCCTGCGCATGGAGGCCACACAGGGGTGGGTAGAGCTTTCCCTTGCCGGAGTACCCCGCGTGGGCTACGGATTTTCCTTTGAGCCCTTCGACTGGGACTGCCTGGTCACCGAACAGCGACGAACGTTCTTCCGGGAGGTTACGGAGATCACCACCCAGGATGCGATCATTCTGGCCGCAGCCTGCGTTGTTTCCGTACTGCTCCTGTTGTTGTTCTCCGGCTACCTCACCAGCCCGATAACCCGCATGGTCGCGGCTATGCAGGAGATCATTCAAAACCACGATCTATCCGAACGAGTCCGCGTGGAGTACAGGGACGAGCTCGGCACCCTGGCTCACACCTTCAACCTTACGATCGACGAGCTCGAAAAAGCCTACAACCAGATCAAGAATTTCGCCTTCCGGGCGGTTTTGGCGAAAAAACACGAACAGGAAATCCGCAACATCTTCCAGAAGTACGTCCCAAAGGAGGTAATCGATCGTTTCTTCAAGAATCCCGAATCCCTGCTGCTCGGGGAGGATCGTGTCCTGGCGATTCTATTCTCCGATATCCGGGGTTTTACATCGATCACCGAACAGATGCGAGCCGACCAGATGGTGGCGTCCTTGAACAGCTACTTCTCCATAATGGTCGACAAGATCCTGGAGCGTGACGGGATTGTTGACAAGTATATGGGAGATGCAATCATGGCCTTTTTCGGGGCGCCGGTCCAGCACACCGATGACGCCATGAAGGCGGTGCTGTCCGGACTGGAGATGCAGGAAGCCCTGGGACAGTTCAACGCGGAACAGCGCCGACTGGGTAAACCCGAGTTTCGCATCGGCATCGGCATCAACTACGGCCTGGTCACGGTGGGGAACATCGGTTCGGAAAAGAAAATGGACTATACGGTGATCGGGGACATGGTGAACCTGGCCTCACGGCTTGAGAACCTCACCAAGGTCTACAAGCAGGATCTGATCATCTCGGAAAGCGTGTATAGGGAGATCTCCAAGGCCCTGCCCTGCCGACTGATCGACAAGGTCCAGGTATTGGGGAAAACCCAAGCTCAGCGGATCTTCACGGTCAAACGGCAACTGAGTGAGCAGGAAACCCGAGCATGGCAGTACCATCACAAGGGATTGAAGCTGTACTACCAGCGTGCTTTCGCCGAAGCCGCTAAATACTTCCGGCAGGTCAGCAAATTTTCTCCCGGGGATGTCGTATCAGCCATGTACTTCGACCGCTGTAAATCCTATTTGAAAAGCCCGCCGCCGGCTGATTGGAACGGCGTTCATGTTCTGACTGAAAAATGAACAGGCCGGGAGATCACGTTAACGGGCGCCGGCGTATAGAGTCACAGACACCCCCGCACTGACTGCCCCGACGGCCGCCCCGACCATGCTTCCTATGGAAAAAACCTGAAACAGCCGGCGACGGAGAGTTCCCTCTTCGATCGTTGTCGCCTGGAAGTAGCGCCGATCCTGCAGCTCGCCTAGTCCCCACAGGGTAAAGGCCGAGGCGAAGGATATGAGAGTGGTGTTGAAGCAAGTGCGCAGCACTTTGTCCCGAGCCTCGCTTCGCCTGAGGTTCCGTGCATCCTGCTGGCTGCTCAGCAGCAACCCCTCCACCCGGGCCTGCTGCTGTTGCGGATCCTGGTGAAAAAGCATCTGCTCCCGGGTGAGCATCAAGAGCAGGTCGCTTCGATCGATCAGATCGCTGTAGAGAGATCCCCGTATCTGCTGATTCAGGGACTGTATCGCTTCCAGTTGCTCTCCGGTTACCGCTGGGTCGGTCTGCAGGGATATTTCGGCCATCAGAGCTTCCGACTGCGCCAGGCTGGCCGAGAGCTCCCGGTACAGCTCATCCCGGGGATCCTCTCCGAAGCAGAGGAAGCTTCCGCAGATAAGAATCAGGACGGCTACAGTCAGGATTCGCTTCACTGCCGGCCCTCCATGGAGCGGCGCAGGTCCTGGAATCTGCGTAACAGATCCTCATCCAGAACCGCCGGATCGAGCGGTGAGAGTAGAGCGTTTGCTTCAGCATCACGATCTGCAAGGTGCAGATAGTAGGAGGCTCTGTAGCGGTACAGATCCAGATTATCCGAAGCGGGGTAGCCGTTGACCATGGCCGTGTAGGCCTCGATGATTCGAGCGATGACCTGCGGGTCTTCGGCAAACCAGTCTTCCAGGATCTCAGCCTCCAGAAGTTCTATCTCTTCTTCACTGTAGAGGGGATCGGCAAATACCATACGCCTGAGCCGGTCGATGCTCTCCTGGTACGCTCCCTGCCGCAGCAGGATATCGGCCAAACCCCTATGGGCCTTGTCGTACAGATCCGGAAGTGGATAATGATCGGCGATCAGGTTGAACTCGATGGTCGCCAGGGAATCCTCTCCGGTCAGGAAGTGGATCCGTGCCGTCTTGAACAGCGCATAGGGATACAGCGGCGAGTCTCTGTAACCCTCCAGGACCCGGGTGTAGAAGCGCAACGCCTCCTCCAGCTGCCCCAGGGCCAACAGGTTCTCCGCTCTCCCGTAGTACTCATTTGCGCGATGGAGCGCTTGCTCGTGCGGCGTCGTACTGTAGGAGAAG
>Ga0272443_10004578_pt1 | contig 14929 bp, 13 predicted proteins | sample SSMAcet12_FD_193581 | JGI IMG/M metagenome (GOLD analysis project Ga0272443, IMG submission 193581) | Marine sediment archaeal communities from Little Sippewissett salt marsh, Falmouth, MA, United States - SSM-Acet-12 | ecosystem: Environmental > Aquatic > Marine > Wetlands > Sediment ...
GCGCGCAGATAAAAATAGTTGTATTTTGCAATGGTCCGCAAATCGTGGGCATATAATAAACTTGTGACTTGTGACTTGTGACTTGTGACTTGTGACTTGTGACTTGTGACTTGTGACTTGTGACTTTGTATTATGAAACTTGATTTCCGATATTGATGCCCGGGATAGAGCTGTAAGTCTTAAGCAGAGATAAATTAAAATGTTTTCCGACTTAGGACTTAAGACTATTGCTATTCGTCACAGGGTACTAATATTATCAGTGTTCATCATAGATTTTCATCAGTGTTTATCATAAATAGTGGAGGAAAATTATGATTATTGTATTTAAAAAAGAAGCAACTTCCAATGAAGTAGAGCGGGTTATTGACCGGGTGCAGAAACTCGGACTTAAGCCCATGGTCTCCAAGGGTGTGGAACGGACGATCGTCGGTCTGATCGGCCCGGAAGAGATCGCCCGGGTCCAGCCTTTTGAGATATTTCCCGGAGTAGAACAGGTCATACCTGTTCTGGCTCCCTATAAACTGGTATCGCGTGAATTCAAGCCGGAAAGCTCTGTAGTCAAGATCAGCGAGAAAGTGTCTTTCGGCGGCACTGAGATCATGGTCATAGCCGGGCCCTGTTCCATTGAATCCAGAGAACAGTTTTTGTCCATAGCAGAAAAAGTAAAAAAATCAGGCGCTGACCTTTTACGCGGCGGTGCCTATAAGCCCCGGTCTTCTCCCTACAGTTTTCAGGGCCTGGGCGAGAAAGGACTGGAAATATTAAAAGAAGCTTCCGAGCTTTACGATATACCTACGGTAACCGAAGTCATGGACCCCAGAGACGTAGAGCTGGTGGCTGATTATACTGATGTCTTTCAGATCGGGGCCAGGAATATGCAGAATTTTACTTTACTTAAAGAAGTCGGACTGACTCAGAAACCGGTAATTTTAAAACGGGGCTTAAGCGCGACAGTGAACGAACTTTTGATGAGCGCAGAATATATTCTTTCCGGGGGCAACTTTAATGTCATACTCTGTGAACGGGGCATACGAACTTTTGAAACTGCTACCAGAAATACCCTTGACCTGAGTATGGTGCCTGTGGTTAAGCGTTTGTCTCATCTGCCGGTAGTGGTCGATCCTTCTCATGCTACAGGGAAATGGTCGCTGGTATCTCCTTTGTGTAAAGCATCGGTAGCCTGCGGCTGTGACGGACTTTTGCTGGAAGTGCATGATAATCCGCAGGAAGCATTAAGCGACGGTCCTCAGCAGTTATTGCCGGCCAAATTCGATGAACTTATGAAAGAATTGTCTTCAGTGGCAGAATCCGTAAACCGTACAATATAGATATGAAGATTAACACAGACAAGGATATGATTAACACAGATAAATATCAGTGTTTATCATAGTAGCGAAGCATCAGTGTTCATCTTTTTAAAATTTTTATAAATAAATGTTTAAAAAAGTAGCCATTATCGGGGCCGGGTTTATGGGGGGATCTCTGGCCCTGGCCTTAAAAGAAAAATTTCCTTTGATCAAACTGTATGCTTTTGCCCGCAGTAAAAAGTCTCTGCTTAAATTAAAAAAAGCCGCAATTTTTGATCAAGTCAGCACTGATCTGGAAGAAATAGTCAGGGGCAAGGACTTGATCGTGCTCAGTACACCGGTTTCAGCGATCATTGATCTTCTGTCAAAGATGGCACCTGTACTGGTAAAAAAAACCCTGCTTATAGATATGGGCAGCACCAAATCAGGGATCTGTGTTAAAGCAGAGGAAATACTGCCGTATCCCTCTAATTTTACCGGCTGCCACCCTTTATGCGGCAGTGAAAAACAGGGAATACAATATTCCAGACCTGACCTTTACCGGGGAGCATTATGTATTTGTGTGGGCAGAGGGAAAAGTTCTGTCCAGCTCAGGATAGCAAAATTATGGCAGACTCTGGGATCTGATCCGGTATGGATGACGGCAGAAAGACACGATCGTATTTTAGCTGCGGTTTCTCATCTGCCGCATTTGCTTTCTTTTGCTTTATCCGGGGTTACTGATAAAAAAGACGCCGGATATGCTGCTACCGGGTTCAGGGACATGACCAGACTGGCCTGTTCTTCGCCTGAGCTCTGGGCAGATATTTTTCTCAGCAACCGGGGTAATCTGCTGTCTTCTTTGAAAAAGATGATCAGAACCCTGGAAGATTATTGTTCTGTTTTAAAAAGTAATGATAGAAAAAAACTTAAATCAATGCTGGAACAGAGTAAACGTAAAATGAACAGCGTTGTTATGAACAAGTTATAAAAGATCTTCGTTCTGCGTAATCAGGAGGTGATTCATGGTCGTAGCTATTGACGGGCCGGCAGGTTCGGGAAAAACAACTGTTTCCAGACTTCTTGCCGAAAAGCTTAAATTTTCTTATCTTGATACAGGAGCTACATACAGGGCAGTTACGTTAAAGGCCTTGCAGGAAAACCTTGACCTGGATGATCAGACAGCTATGGGCAGACTGGCTGAAGAATTAGATCTTGAATTTAAAGGCAGCAGAGTTTTTGTCGACGGTAAAGAAGTGACTGAAGATATACGGATGCCGGTAATCGCCAAAAACATTTCCAGGATCGCGGCTAACCCCCTGGTCAGAGAGAAGCTGGTGCTTTTGCAGCGCAGGCTGGCTGAAGATAAAGATGTGGTAGTGGAAGGAAGGGACATAACCACTGTGGTCTTTCCTGCGGCAGAACATAAATTTTATCTGGATGCGGATGTGGGATCAAGAGCCGGGCGCAGGCATAAAGAACTTAAACAAAAAGGCATTGACATATCTCTGGAAGAAATTACAATGCAGGTTGAACAAAGAGACCGGGCTGACTTCAGCCGGGCTCACGGTCCTTTAAAACGGACCGACGATGCCTGCTATGTCGATACCAGCGATCTTAATATTGCGCAGGTTGTAGATAAGCTTGCCTCTTATATCATTTCAAAATAAATAGGGACAGGTCCCATTTATTTTAGTAGAAAGTATACTGTATCTGGTGGTTAATGATTAATTTTTCACGATATAGAGTGTAGTTTTAGGAGAAAAAAAGGGGACCTGTCCCTATTTAATTTATTATGTCAGAACAAAAAAATATCAGGAATTTCTGCATCATTGCTCATATCGATCACGGTAAATCCACTCTGGCCGACAGGATCATGGAGATCTGCGGCGCGCTTGATTCCAGAAAGTCGGGACAGCAGGTTTTAGACAGTATGGACCTGGAACGGGAACGGGGCATTACGATTAAAGCAAAAGCAGTGCGCCTTCCTTTCAAGTCAGCTGACGGCAATGAATACATATTAAATCTTATTGATACCCCCGGACATGTGGATTTTGCTTATGAAGTAGCCAAATCTTTGCGCGGTTGTGAAGGCGCGATACTTCTGGTTGATGCTGCTCAGGGAGTAGAAGCTCAGACCATGGCCAATTTTTATCTGGCTCTGGAAAATGATCTGCATATTATACCGGTATTGAATAAGATCGATCTTCCCAGCGCTGATGTTAAACGGGTTTCGGCCCAGCTGGAATCTATCTACGGCTTTAAAAAAGACGAGATCAGCAGTGTCTCGGCAAAGGACGGCAGCGGAGTGAGGGAAGTTCTGGAACGGGTGATCAAAGAGATACCGTCTCCTCAGAAAGAAAAAAATAAAACCCTTAAAGCTTTGATCTTTGATTCTCTTTATGACAGTTATAAAGGAGTGATCCTTTTTGTCCGTATTTTTGAAGGCGAGGTAAAACCGGGTGACCAGATTGTGATGATGCATCTGGGAGGCAATTTCCGGGTAGAGGAGATAGGAGTATTTTTGCCTGCACAGGAAAAAAAAGATAAGCTTGTCTGCGGTGAAGTAGGCTATATCTGCTGCAGTATTAAAAATCCCGAAGAAGTCGATGTGGGAGATACTATTACCCTGGCTGCAGACCCGACCTCAGCTCCCATGGAAGGCTATCAGAAAATACCGCCTATGGTCTTCTGCGGTATTTTTCCCACTTCCGCTCAGGATTATCCTTTATTGCGTGATGCCATGGAGAAAATGCGCCTGGCTGATTCATCTATAGTTTATGAGCCGGATAATCTGGGGTCTCTGGGGCACGGTTTCCGCTGCGGTTTTCTCGGCCTGCTGCATATGGAAATAGTTCAGGAAAGGCTGGAACGGGAATTCAATCTTGACCTGATCCTGACTTCTCCTAATGTCATGTACACTGTCTTGAAAAACGACGGTACTGAGTTTAATGTGGAAAGCCCTCACCAGATGCCTGACCCCACACGCATCGAAGAGGTCAAAGAACCGTATGTCCGGGCAACTATCATGACTCCTTTCGAATACATGGACCCTCTCTGCGAATTGTCCAAAGGCAGGAGAGGCGAGTTCATAAAAACCGAGTATGTCGGTACAGACAGGGTCAATCTTATTTTTGAGCTGCCTCTGGCAGAAATTGTAGTCGATTATTATGATAAGATCAAGTCAGTAACCAGAGGCTATGCTTCGCTTGATTATGAGTTTATAGGTTACCGTAAAACAGATATTGTTAAAATCGACATTTTGTTCAATAAGAAACAGATGGAAGCTTTTTCTTTTTTGGTACACAGAGAAAAAGCAGAGACCAAAGCCCGCCAGATCGTACGCAAACTGAAAGAACTTATTCCCAGACAGATGTTTGAGATCGCTATTCAGGCTGCTATCGGGGCCAAAGTCATTGCTGCGGTCAAAGTTTCGGCTATGCGCAAAAATGTGACCTCTAAATGTTACGGAGGTGATATTACCAGAAAACGCAAGTTATGGGAAAAACAGAAAGAAGGTAAAAAAAAGATGAAACAGCTGGGCAAAGTTTCAGTACCGCAGAATGCCTTTCTGGAAGTACTGCGCATGTAATTATAAGACTTTTAATGATGATGAACACAGATAACTAAAGTCACAAGTTACAAGTCACCCCGAGGACATACTCGGGGCAGGCAGGTCACAAGTGAATATAATGAACACCGATGAAATACACTGATGAACACAGATAGACGAGATGATTAACACAGATTGGCGCTAACGCTCAAGTAAAAAGGCGAAAGTAAAAAGTAGATACTGAGAATAACGAAGAGCCAAGAGCAAGAACATCAGTGTTTAGCATAGTAGCGAAGTATCTGGATTTGACCCTGCAGGCACGTTTAATATTTCTGTGGTCCGTGGTCTGCCTGTCCCGGACGGAGCTTCGGGGTGGACCGTGGACTCTTTTCTTGTCACATGTGACATGTCACTTGTCACCTGTATCCAATATGCTATAATAGCAAAATGGAAAATAAATCAGAAATCAATCTTTCCGAACCGGTTCGGAACAAGCATAAGAATCCCGGTGAATTCTGGGCGTATCTTAAGCAGCAGGCCAAAGAATGGGGCCAGTCTTTTTTGATCGCTATTGCCATTGCTGTCTTTTTACGCACTTTCTTTTTTCAGATTTACAAAATACCCACAACCTCGATGGTGGATACATTAAAGCCCGGGGATAAGATATTTGTCACCAAACTTGCCTATGGCCCGCGCATTCCGTTTACAGATTTGCGTATCAAAGGCATGCGCAACCCGGAGCGGGGAGATGTTTTTGTTTTTATCCCTCCTCATGACCGGAAAAAAGCTTATATCAAACGCCTGATAGGTCTGCCCGGAGAAAAAGTCCTGATCAAGGACGGCAACATTTTTATTAATGGAAAATTGGTCACTGACCCCAGAATAGCCGGACACTATTATTATAATCAGGGAGAATTTGCCAGTGAGAATAAAGAGCTGGTCATACCTGAGAATAAATATTTTGCTTTGGGCGATAACAGCATGTCTTCTCTGGATTCCCGGTTCTGGGGTTTTGTCGATGAAAAGGATATCTACGGTAAAGCAGTGTTTATCTGGTGGCCGCCTTCCCGGGTCACGATGATCGAATGAATATAGGGATGAACACAGATAAATATATGATTAACACAGATATTAATCAGTGCTTATCATAGCAGCGAAGCATCAGTGTTCATCATCATAAAAAGTATTATAAATCATTGGTCATCATTATTTAAATGGAGGAAAGCATGAAAAAAGTATTAGGTTTATTTATGGTTCTGGGTCTGGTTTGCGGATGCACTACCACTCAGCAGGGTGCGGGTACCGGTGCTTTGGCCGGAGGTGCTTTGGGCGCGATAATCGGGCATCAGTCCGGACATACTGCCGAAGGAGCAGTAGTCGGTGCTGCTGCCGGAGGATTAACCGGAGCTCTGGTGGGAGAACAGATCGATAAAAAGTTCTGCCCTGTATGCGGCCGCCGTTTTTCGGGAGAACAGCAATATTGTCCTTATGACGGTTCGGAATTAAAACCGATCGAAAAATAGTGTTAGGGCTGTTTATTGCATTCAGAATTTTGGCCAGGTAATTCATTTTTAAGCTGCAGCGGGAGACCAGTAATTCTTTAACCAAAAGAGCTGATGACTTTTGCCGATAAGCTTACCCTGTTGCGGATAGTTTTAGTGCCGGTTTTTTTGTCTTTGCTTAGCTATTCTAAAGCCAATCCGGTACTGCTTTACTGGGCTCTGGCTGTTTTTATCCTGGCAGTGCTTACCGATTTTTTTGACGGCCTGGTGGCCAGGATCAAAAACGAAAAATCTGAACTGGGCGCTGCGCTTGATCCTTTTGCCGACAAGCTGCTGATGATATCGGCTTTTGTTTCTCTGTATTTGCTTAAATTTGCGATACCGCTCTGGGCGGTGCTGATCATGGTCAGCCGTGATCTGCTGATACTGTTCGGCACTTTTTTTCTTTACTTTCTTAAGATCGAAGTGAAGATAATTCCTACTGCCTGGGGTAAATTGACAACTGCTTTGCAGATGGCAGCGGCTATTGCCGTGATCCTGGACCTGTACCTTTCTTTCTGGATAATTTGCAGTGCGGTGTTTTTTACTTTGATCTCGGGTTTTGATTATCTGCGTAAAGGAGTACGCATCGTGAATGTCGCCGAGGCTGAAAACTCCGGCTGACAGCGTGAATAAAAAATGATTATTTATTTTGTTTTGATCTCCGCTTATCTTCTGGGCAGTATACCTTTCGGTTATCTGATCGGGCGTAAGGCAGGAAAAATGGATATCAGGACCGAAGGTTCCGGCAATATCGGTGCTACTAATGTGGCCCGTGTGATCGGATTAAAATGGGGGGTGCTGGTCTTTGTTCTCGACCTGCTTAAAGGAGTTTTGCCTCCTTTGATCTTGCTGGCCTTAACTTCTTCTTCTAAACCTTTTCTTTTTATCTTTGCCGGTCTGGCTGCGGTCTGCGGCCATAATTGGCCCTTGTTCCTCGGGTTTAAAGGAGGTAAAGGGGTTTCTACTTCTCTGGGCGCGGTTATCGGTCTTTGTCTGGTCTTTCCTGATTTCTGGCTGTCTGTGATCGGAGCTTTAGCTTCCTGGACAGTGTTGTTCCTGCTGTTCAGGATCGTATCCATAGCTTCTTTGTCCGCTGCAGCAGTATTTTTTGCCCTGTCTCTGGTAGCGGCTGTACCTTTCGAATTAAAGATTTTTTCTCTGGTCCTGTTCGGTTTTATCGTGCTCAGGCACAGGTCCAATATTAAAAGCCTTATCAGTAAAAAAGAGCACAGGTTTTAATTGTTTTTAAAGCCCTGGCTCTGCATATTATACGGCACATCAAGATTTTGACATCAGTAAAGTCTCAGAGTATAATATTTTTTTGCTTACTCAGATATATTTATTATTCAGTAAATAACTCAGTTTTAGACTATATTATAAATCAGCCGTAATTAATAAGATATGATCCTTGATCGTATCCGGGGAGGAAAATATGGAAAAAGTAAAAATTTCTGCCAGCAATAAAGATAAAGCTTTAAATCTGGCTTTAGCCCAGATAGAGAAACAGTTCGGTAAAGGCGCGATAATGCGTCTGGGCGGAGGGGCGAAACTTGATGTGGAAGTCCTTTCCACCGGTATTATTTCTCTGGACATTGCTCTGGGAGTCGGAGGCATACCCAGAGGCAGGGTTGTGGAAATATACGGACCTGAATCATCAGGTAAAACAACGCTGACTTTAAGCATTATTGCCGAAGCCCAGAAAAACGGCGGTGTGGCCGCTTTTATCGATGCGGAACATGCTTTTGATCCTTCTTATGCCAAATTGATAGGTGTAAATCTTGATGATCTGCTTATTTCTCAGCCGGACACAGGGGAACAGGCCCTGGAAATAGTCGAGACTCTGGTACGCAGTAATGCTCTTGATCTGGTGGTCGTGGATTCAGTGGCTGCTTTGACTCCCAGAGCGGAAATAGAAGGTGAAATGGGCGAAGCTAAAGTGGGACTGCAGGCCAGGCTGATGAGCCAGGCTTTGCGGAAACTTACCGCAGCAATATCAAAGTCAAGGACCAGCGTGGTCTTTATTAATCAGATCAGGGAAAAGATCGGGGTCATGTTCGGCAATCCGGAAACTACTCCCGGAGGCAGAGCTTTGAAGTTTTATTCTTCTGTACGTATAGATCTGCGCCGCATTGCCACGATCAGCGGCACTGAGGTGAAAGCAGTAGGTAATAAGGTCAGGGCCAAGATAGTAAAGAACAAGATCGCACCGCCGTTTAAAGAAGCGATCTTTGAGATCATGTTTGACGAAGGGGTTTCTAAAGTAGGAGCTTTGATCGATGCTGCTCTTGAGCAGGGCTGTCTGAAAAAGGCAGGTTCATGGTTTTCGTTTGAAGATAAGAACCTGGCTCAGGGCCGGGAAAGTTTGAGAAAACTTATTCGCGAAGATAATAAGCTTTTTGAAAAGATCGACGGTCTGGTCAGAACCGCCTTAAATGATAAAGCGAAAGGAGATGAAAAATGAAACGCATAGTCAGTTTTGCTTTTGTTTTTGTCTGGATTTTGTCGTTTACTTCATTTGCGGCTGAAACAGTTCAGGAAGCTACGGTTAAAGTGGCTGAGGATGTCGGTAAGTCGGTTGTGTCCATATCTTCGGTGGTAAAAAAGAAAGTCAGCGGCCGTTATTTCGGCACGCCTTTTGAAGATTTCGGCGGCAATTTCGATCAGTTTTTTAAAGAATTTTTCGGAGAAATTCCCCAGCGGGAACTTAAACGCGTGGGCCTGGGCAGCGGCGTGATCATTGATGAGGAAGGTTATATTCTGACCAATCAGCATGTTATTGCCGGTGCCAGTGAAATAAAAGTCAAACTTTCCGATGGCAGAGAATTTAATGCTGAGGTCAAAGGTACTGATGAACGTAATGATCTGGCTGTGATCAAGATAAAAGCCAAAAAACTGCCTGTGGCCAGACTGGGTGATTCGGATGCTCTTAAGATAGCGGAATGGGTCCTGGCAATCGGTAATCCTTTCGGTTTTGCCATTGACAACCCCGAACCTACGGTCACTGTGGGAGTGATCAGTGCTTTGCACCGGTTTTTGCCTTCTCTGGGACGCAGAGAAAAAAGTTTTGACGATCTGATCCAGACCGATGCCGCGATCAATCCCGGAAACAGCGGAGGGCCTCTGGTCAATCTTAAAGGGGAAGTTATCGGTATTAATACTGCGATCATCACTACCAGCGGCGGTTATCAGGGGCTCGGTTTCGCGTTGCCGATCAACAAGGTCAAAACTATATTAAAAAAACTTATCTCCGGGGAGAAAATACTTTACGGCTGGCTGGGAGTGAGTATCCAGGACCTGAACGATGATCTGCGTAATTATTTCGGGATCAAAGAGCGCAGGGGAGTGATCGTGGTCAAGCTGTTTAAAAATTCCCCGGCCGAAAAAGCAGGAGTCAAAGAAGGGGACCTGATCCTTCTTTTTAACAGCAGGCCGATCAAAGCGACCCGTGATCTGATCCGCCTGGTCTCGGCAGCCGAAGTAGGTGCTGAGGTGCCGATGATCATCGTGCGCAACGGTAAACAGCAGACGGTTCAGGTCAAGATCGGTAAACGTCCGGAGGACGAGGATGAAGCGAGTGAAACAGAGCCTGAACTGGCCGGTTCTTTTTCTTTTCGCGGACTTACGGCAGCTGATATTACGCCTGAGCTGAAACGCAGGTACCGCCTGCAGGAAGATACCGGTATAGTGATAACTGAGATAGAGGAAGGATCTTTTGCGGAGAAAGCCGGTCTCAGAGAAGGCGATCTGATCATGAGCATAGAATCCAGAAAGGTTTCGTCTGTAGAGGAATTCAAAAAAATTGCTTCAGAGCTTAAAGGAAGATGTTTGATAAAAACGGACAGAGGTTATTCTGTATTGCGGGAAAATAATTGACGGAGACTTATCAGAAAGCTCTTAATTACGCTTTTCTTTTGCTTAAATACAGGCCCCGTTCAGTCAGGGAAATGCGGGACAGACTGGAAAGAAAAGCTTTTTCCTCGTCAGACATAGAAAAGGTGATCCGGCATCTGTCTGAATACGGATATCTGGACGATGTGCTTTTTGCCCGGCTTTTTGCCCGGGATAAAGTTAAACGCGGTTACGGCAGAAAACGTATTACTTATGAGCTGCTGCGCCTGGGTATAGGGTTTGAACAGGCTAAAACAGCTTTAACCGAAGCAGACCGGGAAATAGATTCTGTTCAGGTGCTCAAAGATCTGGCGGAACGGGCTATGGCCGGAAAACAGGACAGGGAAAAAGTTGTTCAATATTTATTGCGTCGGGGATTTTCTTTGACGGAAATACTTAAGGTGCTCAACAATGAAGACTGATCAATTGCGCGACTGCTATCTTGAATTTTTTAAAAATAAAAAGCATAAGCTGATACCTTCTGATTCTCTGGTGCCGGTAGATCCTTCGGTTATGTTTACTTCAGCCGGGATGAACCAGTTTAAAGCCTATTTTATGGGTGAAAAGACGGATATGTCCAGAGCTACCACCTGCCAGAAATGTCTTCGTACCGGAGACCTGGAAAACGTGGGTGTGACTGCTTTCCATCATACTTTTTTTGAAATGCTGGGAAATTTTTCTTTCGGCGATTATTTCAAGCAGGAAGCGATTGAATGGGCCTGGGAATTTTTGACCAAAGCTTTGAATATGAAAACCGATGACCTCTGGGTTTCCGTATATGAACAGGACAGCGAAGCTTATGACATCTGGCATAAGCATATCGGTATGCCGCAGAACAGGATCGTACGCCTGGGCGCACATTTCAATTTCTGGCCTGCCGATGCTCCGGAGCTGGGGCCGAACGGGCCCTGCGGGCCCTGTTCCGAGATATTTTTTGATAAAGGCAAAAATATAGGCTGCGGCAGTCCTGACTGTAATCCTGACTGTGATTGCGACCGTTTTGTCGAAGTCTGGAACCTGGTCTTTACCCAGTTTAACCGGATCGGCAAGAATGAACTGGAAAAGCTGGGCCAGAAAAATATTGATACAGGTATGGGCCTGGAGCGTATGGCTTCTGTGCTTCAGGGGAAAATGAATAATTTTGAGATAGATATACTGGCCCCGATAGTAGAACATGTGCGTAAGGATCTGAAAACAGAACTGACTGACCTGAAAAACAAACAGTTTGTCCATGCTATTGTAGATCATTGCCGGGCAGCGTCTTTTTCCATCAGTGACGGGGTTTTCCCTTCCAATGAAGACCGGGGTTATGTAGTACGCAGATTGATCCGTAAAGCAGCTTATCATGCCTGCAGCCTGGGCCGGAAAAAGCCTTTTCTTTATTCTCTGGTGCCGTTGTATGCGGAGATGATGAAAAAGCCTTATCCTGAACTCTGGGACAAAAAGGAAGATATCTCAGCTGTGATCAAAGCAGAAGAGGAGAAATTCCTTTCTGCCCTGGATACAGGAAAAAGCCAGATGGTTATGCTTCTGGAACAGGCCGGAAAAGAGAACCGGACCGAGCTTAAAGGTGATGAAGTGTTCAAACTTTATGACACTTTCGGACTTCCCCCGGATACGATCAAAGATATTGCTCAGGAAGCTGATTTTACTGTGGATGAAGAAGGTTTCAGACAATTGCTGGAACAGAGAAAAGAACAGTCGCGCAGTTCATCCATGTTCGATTCCGAGATCTTTGCCAAAAACGAAATATCTCTGGAAGAAAAAACCGAATTTAAAGGGTATGACACTTTAAGCCTGGACACAGAGATAGTGCGCGTTCTGGAAGGCAAAGAAACGGTTTCTTCCCTGGACAGAGGCAAAAACGGTATGGTTGTTCTGTCGGCTACTCCGTTTTATGCTGAATCAGGAGGACAGAAGGACGATAAAGGAGTTATCAGGACAGAAAAAGGACTGTTTGCCGTTGACCATGTATACAAGGTCAAGGATGCTTTTATCCACTCCGGCAGAGTTATCGAAGGCAACATAGCTCAGGGTAAAGCCTGTGCTGAAGTGGACCGGGACAGGAGAAAAGCATTGACGCGGGCCCATACAGCTACTCACCTTCTTCAGTCTGCTTTGCGGTCTTTGCTCGGTACTCATGTAGCTCAGCAGGGATCTCTGGTCGATGTTGACAGGCTGAGGTTTGATTTTACTCATTTTTCCGGCTTAAGCCGGGAAGAACTGGCTGAGGTGGAAAAACTGGTAAACAGTTATATACTTAGGTCTGATCCTATAGGAAAACGGGTTTTGCCTTATGATGAAGCAAAAAAAGAAAAAGCTCTGGCTTTTTTTGAAGAAAAGTATTCTGATTTTGTCAGGGTGATCAGTGTGGCTGATTATTCCAAAGAATTCTGCGGAGGCACTCATGCCGATAATACTGCTGAGATCGGTTCTTTCTGCATTCTTTCCGAATATTCAGTATCCAGCGGCATACGGCGGATCGAAGCAGCGGTAGGTAAAGAAGCTTATCGTAATTTTGCTTATTTTAAGAATATTACTGCTCAGGCCGGAGAAATACTTAAAGCCGGAGAGGACCGGATAATTGAACGGATCGGAGCTTTACAGAAAGAGCTCAGGATCGCCAGAGAAAAAGCGGATCAGCTGCAGAAAAACATGCTTGCTGCCAAAGCGGAAAAAGATGTTGAGTCTAAGATAGAAGATATTGAGGGCGTAAAAGTACTGGTTCTCGGTCTTAAAGACAAACAATTTCCTGATCTGCTGCATCTGGCTGATGTGCTGCGCGGCAAAATAGGGTCAGGGCTGGTACTGCTTCTGGCTGAAAATAAAGATTCCCGTATATTTGTTTTTGCCGCTACCAGAGATATGGAACAGAAAAAGATTACCTGCAAAGATTTTGTTTCCGCCTGCAGACAGGACCTGGATCTGCGCGGCGGCGGCAGGCCTTTATTGTGTCAGGGAGTTGTCGCTGCCACGGACGACATTGATAAATATAAAGACCGCTTATTAAAGAGTGTGAAGGAGTATCTGCAAAAATGCGCATCTTAAAAAATCTTACTAACCTTGAGAACGTTCTTTATACCAAGCGAAACCACAAAAAGTCCGTGGCTGACAAAGTTTCTTTGATCTTGAAAAATGTCAGAGAAAAAGGGGATGACGCTCTGGTTTCCTATACCCGCCAGTTTGATAAGATCAAGCTGCAGACCAAAGACCTTAAAGTCACGGAAACCGAGATCTCCGGAGCGTTTAATGAGCTTAATTCTTCTCTGATATCTTCGATTAAGGTGGCCATAGACAATGCCACCAGATTTTATAAAGCAAATCTGCCCAAAAATACCAGGATCAGGGAAGCTAACGGAAAGACCCTTTCCACCCTGCATGTGCCTCTGGAACGGGTGGGTGTTTATGTGCCTGCAGGCCAGAGCCCTCTGGTCTCCAGTGTTTATATGGCAGTGATCCCTGCTCTGGTGGCAGGGGTCAAAGAGATAGTGATGGTCTCTCCGCCTAATCAGTATAAAACCGTCAATTCTTTTATCCTGGCAGTGGCTTCTCTGCTGAAAGTAAAAGAAGTCTATAAAGTGGGCGGTGCCCAGGCTGTTGCTGCCCTGGCTTACGGCACAAAGACCATAAAAAAAGTGGATAAGATCGTGGGCCCGGGTAATGAATTTGTCACTGAAGCTAAACGTCAGGTATTCGGAGAAACCGGTATTGATATGCTGGCCGGACCTTCGGAAGTAGCTATTATCGCTTCCAAAGATTCTAACCTGGAATATATTATTTCAGATCTGGAAGCTCAGACAGAACACAGGAACGGTCTGGGCATAGTGATCACTAATTCCAAGACCATTGCCAATGGCTTGCGCAAAAAAAGACTTAACGGGTTTGTGATCAGGGTCAGGAATCTTGATGCTGCCTGTGCCGTGGCTAACCGCATTGCTCCCGAACATCTGGAGATATTGACCAAAAAACCTTCGGAACTGGTGCGCAAGATCAAAAATGCGGGAGCGATTTTTGTGGGAGAATACAGTCCGGTATCTCTGGGCGATTATATAGCCGGGCCCAGTCATGTCCTGCCTACTAATAATACGGCCCGGTTTTTTTCCGGACTGAGCGTGCGCGACTTTTTAAAAGAAATACATGTGATAAATTATACTAAAAAAGCCTTGAATGAAGAGTATCCTGCTTTGGAGAAAATAGCTTCTCTGGAGTCTATGACCAAGCATATTGAAAGCGTAGCCAAAAGACTGGGCATTACTTCTAAACCGGAAAGCGCGAAAACCGGAGATGAAGCTCAGTCCAGGAAAGGAGACAAATGAGAAAGGCAAAAATAATAAGAAAGACAGAAGAGGTAAGCCTGGTCCTGGAACTTGATCTGGACGGAAAAGGTGAATATTCCATAGATACAGGTATTGAGTTTCTGGACCATATGCTGTCGCTTTTTGCCAAACACGGTTTGTTCAGCCTTAAACTGCGCGTAAAAGGGGATCTGGGCGTAGATATACATCATACCAATGAAGATACTGCCATAGCTTTGGGAGAGGCTTTTGTCAAAGCTCTGGGCGCAAAAAAACAGATACAGAGATTCTCTTCTGCTTTTGTAGCCATGGACGAAGCTCTGGTCCGCTGTGTTGTGGATATCAGCGGCAGGCCTTATTTTA
>Ga0272443_10004580_pt1 | contig 14928 bp, 14 predicted proteins | sample SSMAcet12_FD_193581 | JGI IMG/M metagenome (GOLD analysis project Ga0272443, IMG submission 193581) | Marine sediment archaeal communities from Little Sippewissett salt marsh, Falmouth, MA, United States - SSM-Acet-12 | ecosystem: Environmental > Aquatic > Marine > Wetlands > Sediment ...
GAAGTTAATTTATCAGCCCTCTATTATCACTCAGGAGCGTTTAGATTCTCATCAGCGAGGAGCGATTGGGGCGGGCTATACTTTGATTGGGCCTCATAAAGATGATTTGCAAATTCAGTTGCGGTTCCCTCAAGTTGCTGATGAAGAGCCTTATCAGGCTTTGGAGCTGTATGGCTCTCGCGGGCAAAAAAGGCTGGGAGTTTTGTGGCTAAAGCTGGCAGAATTGCAATGGTTGCGACGCGAGGCTGAGCAAGAACCGGTTTTATTGCTAGATGATATTCTGTCAGAGCTGGATGACCACAGCCGTGATTTAGTTTTGTCTTTGCTGGGGAGGGGGCAGTGCGTGGTGACTTCCACAGAAAAAGAGTTAGAAAAGGAGTTGAGCAATATTTTGCATAAAAAAATGCAAGTTGTAAAATTGAACAAACATACCAAAAAAGGTTGATTTTGAGTTATATTTGAGTTATATTATTCAATAAAATCAATAATATTATTCTAAAATAAAATGAAAACATGTTTTGTAAATTTAATAATTGACGAAGCAACTTATATAAATATTAAAGTTTTTTATCCAAGAGAGGGAGATTTAAGAGCAGCCTGTGCTAAGCTGGCAACTACCTTAAGTGGCAGAAAAGTTAGTGAACAAGAAGTCAATTTTACTTCAATCTCCATTCCTCATGATGAGGTTGATGACGAGATCCATTTTCAGGGTAGAGAAAGGAGATAATTGTGAACAACTTTGTAGAGGCTGGCCAAATATTATAAAGTACGATTTAAATATAAAGATCAAATAGAATGGGAGGATCAAGGGAAAGCTCCAGGAGATTTCCCTTTTGGTCATGTAGGTAATGTTTATACTCATGAAATCAAAGGCCCAATTATTTATAATGGAAGTGTTCCAGGCATAGAGTTTGTAAGAATGTGCTTAGAGGGACACATTCGTCAATTTCGTGAAGATTATTTTCAACAAAGAGGTGGGGCAGTTCATGTTTTTAGTTATTCTATTTATAAGTAAATTGTTCCATTACCCTCGGTATCGCCCCCACCAACTCACTTGCATTAAAGAACGGTCCTACTTTTTCAAACAAGAAATCTCCAGCAGCTTTATTAACAAAACTACCCCACAAACAACTAGTTTGAGCATCATTATTGGCATATAATCCTGCAACCAACCCCGCCAATACATCGCCAGTTCCGCCTTTGGTCATGCCGGCGTTGCCCCCGTAAACTTGATAAACTTTATTTTCAGTTGCTCCAGTCACTACTACATCAACCTTTCCTTTAGCTATAATATTAACTTTATTTAAAGCTTGAGCTATTTCTAGCCATTTTTTGTCTGTGGTTAGCAACTCAGTTGAATTAATTTTTTGTAAAAGTTGCTCTAATTCTTTTTCATGCGGAGTAATAATGCACTTCTCATTGAGCAACTCAGGCTCAACCATTTGCAAAGCCCCAGCATCAATCACCCATTTTTTATCTGGATATTTATTTAATAAATAATTAGTAATCTTATAGGTGTTGTTTTGCCAATCAGATGTTGTTAATGGCTGAGTAAAATCGTCGTTTAACTCAGAGATGTTTTGTCTTTCCATTCCTGGTCCAATTAACACACAATCGGCTTCATTAATATAATTTTCAATTTCAGTTCTGGGGACAACGATGCCATTCCAAAAATTTTGTTTAGCTTCTTGAATGAGTTGATTGTTACTGGGAATAGAGCTGTAAAAAACCATGTCAACGAATTTAGATGCGATGTCCAGGCTCCAACGGCTGGCCGCATGAAACAATTCTGACCCACCAATAATCATCAGCTTGCCGTTGTCGCCTTTGTGAGAATCCTCCTGAGGCATTGTGATTTTAGAGCAAGAGTTTTTTAAATCCTGTATAGTTTGAATTTTTTGATAATTATTCATATTTTGAATTTTACCATTTTTTAATCACGCTAGTTTACGAACACTAATTTGCGAATTATTTTTTTGGCTTAATTTAAGTTAAACAAATTTTTTTATAAAATTTAGTAATTCGTGAATTTATTTTTGCTTGTTTTGCAAAAATAATTTAAAATACACAATACAATAGTATAAGAGTATAGAGTATAAGGAATTAATTTCCAAAAGATGTTTAAACCCAAGTTTGATATTACCAATAATTTGCTCACTTACATTAGTGCCATTGAGTCGGCTAAGGCCTTAATTGAAAATTCGCCTCTAGTTCCAGCCTGGGAATCCAAATTTAAAAAAGATGCAATGGCTCGCACAGTTCACTTCGGTACGAAAATTGAAGGCAATGATTTAACAGAGGATGAAGCAAAAAGAGTTGTTCGCTTGGAATTGATTGATGATCCTGAGGAAGCAGCGCGTAAAACCGGTATTACCGCCCGGCAAAGAGATGTTCAGGAAGTAATTAATTATCGTAATGTAGTGCGCTGGATTGATGAGCAGGATATGGAAATTTCTGCAAACTTGTTTTCTGAGGATACCTTAAAGCATTTGCACAGCTTAACCATGAGTCGTCTTTTGGACGAGCATGATATTGCCCACTATAGGAAAAAACAAGTGATTGTAAAGGGAGCTGGGGACTATGCTGGCAAGGTCGTGTTTCGTCCGCCCGTTTCTGTGGAAGTGCCTTACTTAGTTGAGGAGTTTTTTAAATGGTTAAATCATCCGAGCTCACAGCAGCTCCATGCGATTTTTCGTGCAGCTATTACTCATTATCAACTAGTTTACATTCATCCTTTTATTGAGGGTAATGGTCGGTCTGGTCGAGCTATGGCTAGTTTAGTGCTTTATGCTACAGGTTATGATTTTAAAAGATTTTTTTCTATTGAAGAGTATTTTGATCGCAATGTTGAAAATTATTACAGTGCTTTGCAGTCTGTCCAACAAAGTGAAAATAATGACATGACTTATTGGCTTGAGTATTTTTGTTATGGTTTAGCTCTAGAGGTAGAAAGAGTGAAAAATCAGGTGCAAAAGTTGTCTAAAGATTTGAAATTAAAAAAAGAGTTGGGGCAACAGGTGGCTTTATCAGAAAGGCAAATTATTTTGCTGGAGTTGTTGCAAAAGCAAGGCGAGGTGGCTTCCTCTGATGCTCAGGATGTCTTGCCAAATGTGTCGGTTGACACGATTTTGCGAGATTTGAAAGATTTGATGAAAAAAGGCGTGGTGAAAAAGCATGGGGTGACTAAAGGTGTGACTTATTCGTTGGTAGAGTAGTTTTTCTTTGTCGGTGTTTCCTTTTAAGCGATTCTGTTAAAATAATCTAATGACTTTTTTCCGTTTTTCTCAATATTTACAAAAATTAGAGCAAACCAGTTCCCGTTTGGACATGACAGAACAACTGGCGGAAGTGTTTGCGGAGTTAGAGGCAGATGAAATTCCGGCTGCTTGCTATTTGATGCAGGGCCAGTTGGTCCCCCGTTATAAATCTCTGGAATTTAACATGTCAGATAAGCTGACGATGCGGGCTATAGCTCAGTTTTTATCTCAAGTAGATGAAAACAATCATTTGCCAGACACCAATCTTTTTCAAGAAAAAGACAATAGTCTTTATCAGCAAAAAATTAAAAAAGTTTATAAGAAAAAAGGCGATTTAGGTTTAGCTGCGCAACAGCTTTGTGATGAGTTACTGAAGGATCGGCAAATCAAAATAGAGAACCAGTTAACAATTTCTCAGGTTTATGAGGAATTAGTGAAGATTGCTCAAGATGAAGGAACCGGTTCTCAGGATAGAAAAATCACACAAACAGCTGATTTGTTGAAAAATTTGCAGCCGTTGTCTATTCGTTTTGTCGTCCGAGTGATGAACGGAAAATTACGATTAGGTTTTTCTACTATGACAATGTTGGATGCTTTATCTTGGGCTCAGCATCAAGATAAATCAGAACGGAAAATATTAGAACAAGCTTATAATAAAAAAGCTGATATTGGTTTGTTAGCTCAAGGTTATTTAGCAGCAAAAAATGATCAAGAAATTAAAGAGTTTTTGCAGTCTTATCAAGTTGAGGTTAATACTCCGGTGGTGCCGGCTTTATGTCAGAGATTAAATAGTGCGGCTGAGATTGTGGAGAAAATGGGCCAGGTTTATGCCGAGCCTAAGTATGATGGTTTGCGCGCTCAGATTCACATTGACAAATCTCAGCCGCACAAAAAATACCAAGTTTACACGCGGAATATGGACAATGTCACTCACATGTTTCCCGAATTAAAAAAATGTTTAGATCAATTCCAGTGTAAGTCATGTATTTTAGATGCGGAAGCGATTGCTTATAATGCTGAAACTGGCAAATTGCAACCATTTCAGCAGACGATTACGCGTAAGCGCAAACATGGTATTGCTGATCAAGCAGAATCTGTGCCCATTCGTTTTTATATTTTTGATGTTTTAGCTAAGGATAAAGAGTCGTTAGTTGATGTGGAGCTGCAAAAACGTAGAAAAATTTTATCTGATTTAATTATAGAAAATCAGACTTTAAAAGTAACTGATTACATCATTACTCAAGATCCTGAAAGATTGCGTCAGTTTCACGAAGCACAGCTGGGAGAGGGTTTAGAAGGAGCTGTAATGAAGAAATTTAATTCTCCTTATCTTGGTGGCCGTAAGGGCTGGCGTTGGGTCAAGATAAAGGAGATGGAGGGAAGCCGGGGAAAATTAAGTGATACCTTGGATTGTGTGGTGATGGGTTATTATCGAGGCAAGGGTAAAAGAGCTCAGTTTGGGATTGGAGCTTTTTTGGTCGGGGTCTTGTTTGCTGAAAAAAATGAATCTGAGCCGCAAGTGAAAACGATTGCTAAAATTGGCACGGGTTTGTCTGATGAACAGTTTAAGCAAATTAAAGTCATGGCTGATGCGGTGGTGGCTGTTGAAAAACCAGAACAGTATGATGTGCCTAAAGAATTAAAGCCAGACGTTTGGATTTACCCAGAGATCGTGGTGGAAATTGCTGCAGATGAGCTGACGAACTCGCCGGTACATACAGCTGGACAGGCTCTGCGATTTCCAAGACTAGTCAAGTTTAGGGAAGATAAGTCTTGGGGGCAAGCGACAACTCTAGATGAACTAGAAAATATTGAAATAACTTAATAAAAGATAACTTAGAATTTTTTATGAAAATCTGTTTTTTTGCTGAATCATTTGTCCCTCGGATGGATGGTGCCAGTACTGCTACTTATTATTTAGTTGAGCAGTTGGCTAAGGATGGTCATGATGTTTTGCTTTTCGCTCCGCGAGTTAGAGGCTGGAGAAAAATTCAAATTCCAGGAGTAAACTTAGTTTATTTGCCTTCTGTACCAGTTTTGGTTTATCCAGATACTAATTTAGGGCTACTTACACCAAGATTGGTTGTTAAAATTAATAAGTTTCAGCCTGATGTAATTCATGTGACTCATCCTGGCACTTTGGGTTTGTTAGGCACAATGTTTGCTCGTTTGCAAAAAGTTCCTCTGATTGGGACTTTTCACTGGGATTTAAGTGATTTAGATTTGTATGGGGTGAAATATTTAGCTGAGCCACTAGGCAATATAGTGTGGAAAATGCTTAAAGATTTTTATCAAAAATGTGATCTGGTAATTTCTCCTTCAAAACAGGTTTGTCAAGATTTAATCAAACAAGGTTTTCAAGTGCCTGTCATCACAATTAATAATGCTATTAATAGTAATGTTAAAAATGTTGATCAGACCCTTTTAGCAAAAGCTAGAGAGAAATATTTACAAAAAAATAAAAAAACAGTTATTTACATTGGGCGTTTGGCTAAAGAGAAAAATTTAATTAATTTGTTAAAAATTTGGCAAAAAGTACAACAAGCAATGTCAGGACAAGTTCAGTTTTTAATGATAGGAGATGGTCCGCAGCGAGATAAATTAGAAAAATTAGCAAAAGAATTAGAATTAAATATAGTTTTTACAGGAGGTTTTAAACACGAAGATTTGATTCAGCAAGGCTTATACACCCTAGGTGATGTTTTTGTTACTTGTAGTAAATCTGAAGTTCAACCCATGAGTATGATCGAAGCTATGCAGTTTGGAATTCCTATTGTGGCGGCGCAAGCCACAGGTATGGCGGAAATGGTGCAAGAAAATGGGGTTTTAGCAGATCCTGATAATTTTACTGAGTTTGCTCAAAAAATTGTAAAAATTTTACAAGATGATGTTTTGCGTGAAAAAATGAGACAAGCTGCTTTAGCTCAAGGTCGTAAGTATGACGTAGCTGAAGTGGCGAAAAAATACACTCAAGTTTATCAAGAATTAATTAATAACTAAATTTTATGATTTATTTTTTTGGTTTAGGCAATCCAGGAGAAAAGTATAATAAAACACGGCATAATGCTGGTTTTATGTTTATTAATTTCTTAGCAGAAAAGCTATGGGGTTTGCAGGTGAAGTTTTCTGAGCAGTCTAGATTGTGGGCTCAAACATTAAAAGAACAAAATTTGCTTTTAGCTAAGCCAACAACATTTATGAATGAATCTGGCCAGGCTGTTCAGGCAGTGACTGCTTATTATAAAGATGGGGCCGCGGCTCTGGGTAAAAATTTAGTGGTGGTTCACGATGATTTGGATTTGGAGCTGGGCACCTGCAAGTTGCAGTTTGGCCGCGGCCCCAAAACTCACAATGGTCTGCAATCTGTTTATCAAGTTTTAAAAACTGACCAGTTTTGGCATTTGCGCCTGGGGATTGATTCTCGTGGGGGTGATAGATCCATTCCCCCGTCTAATTATGTTTTGGCAAAAATGACTAAAGATGATTTAATAGAAATGAAACAGAGTTTTGTCCAAGCTGCCCAACTTCTTCAGCAACAGGATTTGCTAAATTGATTTTGGCTTCAAGGAGAGGTTAATATCAGATATTTAAAATGCATTTTACCCTTGGTTACATTTTTCACCAACGTTTGAATAGAAAGCACCGCAATTTGCGGTGGCTTAATTTTAGTGTCTTTTTTCGTCAGGTGGCAGCTAAGCTAGCCACTTTTTATTTGCCTTTATTTTTGTTCCAACTAGTTGAAGAGTTTCCTCTCGATCATTGGCTTTTTGTTAATAAAACAAAAATTCAACAAGGGATGATTCTTATTGCAGCTTTTTACTTGATTGAGCGTTTGGCTATGATTGTGTCGGCGATGCCTTTTGCTAAGCTAACGCGTAAGATTGGGCATGATCGCATGTTGATCATTGGTTTGTCAATTTTTATGTTGGATCTCGTGGGGCTGCTGTTTTTGAAAAAAAACACGCAGCTTTTTGTGTTAGTGGCAATTTTGAATGGCTTAAAAGTAACCTCTTATTGGCATTCTTATCGTACTTTATTGGAAAGAAATTCTTATAAAAAAGATGTGGGTAAAAATACCAGTATTAAGCGAATTTTAGATAATATTGTCGGCGTAGTTACGCCGGTTTTGGGTGGAATGGTAATTGCAAAATGTGGCTATGATTATTTGTTTTATGCAGCTTTGATAGCAATTTTGATTTCTATTATAGGGACTTTTAATTTAACAATTAAAGAAGAGTTGGATGAAGTAGGCTGGGGAGAGTATCTCAGCTGGGTGAAAGAAAAAAGTTTTCTTAAGTTGATGTTTAGTCAATCTGGAATGATTTTTAATTCTATGGTTTTAATGTTGTGGCCTTTGTATGTGTTTTTGTTAATTGGGGATGTTGAAAAAGTCGGAATTTTGTATTCTTTATCTGTATTTTTAGCTATTGTGATTAATTATTTTGTTGGCTCTAATTTAGATAAAAAAAGAAAAAAAAACAAGATTCCTTATTTAATTTCCGGGGGGGTGTTGTCAATTTTGACTTTTCTTAAGGTGGGGGTGGTTCAATTATGGAATGTGGTGGCAATTGATTCTTTAGATCGTTTAGTTGGCAATTTTCACTGGCTAGTTTTTGATGCTGCGATTATGAAGCGAGGTAAGGGGAGCCAGGAGTTTTCTTATTTTGTTTATCGTCAGATTAATCACTCTTGGGCAGCTTTAATTTTTTGGCTGTTATTTTTAGTTTTTTTCTTTTTATTCCCGATAGGTTGGACAGGTGTGTTTTTATTAGGGTCTGTCGGAGTGCTGATGAGTTTGTTGGTGAATGAGTCAAAAGAATAGATTATAGGTAGTTTTAGTTATTTTCATAAATTATTAATAGATTTTTGTTAAAATGCTAAAAATAGTTATTTTAGAATAGAGACATGGCAAAAAAAAAGAAAAACAAAGGCTTTTCCCAATTAGGAAATTTATTTGATCAATATCAAGTGAAAAAAGATTCTGGTCATGTGACCAGAGAATTTCAAAATTTTGGTTTGCATTTAGCTAATAAATTAGATGACCAAACTCATAAAGGTTTGTATATTAAAATGGCAAAAGAAGAAAATAGAGGAGTTTTAGAAGCTGCTTTAAGATTTGTGATTGATTCTGATGCTGATAGTAAGGCTAGGTTATTTATGTGGAAGGTTAAACAAATCAAACAAGAGAAACAACGAAAAAAAGAGTAAAATAAAGAAGATATGAAAGATCGTTCAACAATAGTTTTTATTTTAGTGTTAGTGTTAATTTCTGGTTTAATGGGCTACAATTTTTTTAAAAAGCCCTTTCTTCGTCAGCATTTGCTACAACAGCAGCAGCAAAATCTTATTTCTACACAGGAAGTCGTTCAAAAGTCAGATCCAATTCAATATTCTGCTCAAGAAAAAATTTCTCAGCTGATTGCTTATCCTTTGACTATAAATCAGGAATTAGTGGCAGCCATCCCCGATGCAATCGAGGCAGAGGAGATGGAAATGGAAAAGGGCTTGGAAGGATTTGATCAAGAAGATAATGAATCGGCAACTGTTAGCTCTGATTTAAACCAGAAAATTGTTCAAGCTAAGGCAAAATGGCAAGCTTTGCAATCTTTTAATCCTGGTTTTGTAACTTTTTTTGGTGAGCAGATTAGTCAGGAGCAAGCTTTTTTAACAAGTAAACATATTGTTACATTAACTAAATATAAAAAATTAAAACCTTTATTAGCTGTTGACCATGAGGGTGGGCGGGTTCAACGTTTATCAGGGGCTGGTTTTACTCAACTGGATAGTTGGCAAGAGTTGTGCTCCGAGCCTAAAAATCAGTTGGAAGCTAGTTTGTCTGCTTCAGCTAAGGAATTGGCTGAAGTGGGCATCAATGTGGTTTTTGCTCCAGTGATAGATATTTCAGCTCAACAGCCGGTAATGGGAGATCGAGTTTGTGCTGATGCGATTGATACTTTGGCTGCAGCTGAGATTTATGTGACAGAGTTTGCTCAATATGGAATTATGCCGGTTCTAAAGCATTTTCCTGGTATGGGGAATATTCAATCAGATCCTCATACAACTCAACCTGAGATAGAAATTGGTCCGATTGACACTAATATTTTTAATGATTTGGTAGATAAGTATGTTAATATTGGAGTGATGACTTCCCATGTGAGATTAAAAAACCGTTTGGATGGATTGCCCTGTTCTTTAAGTAAAAAATGTTTGAATTCTTTTGCTCAGTATTCACCCGAAGTAACCTTGTTTACTGATGCTTTGGATATGGCTGCGGCAGATTTTATTCCTGAAGATGAACAAGCAACAGTGTCAGCTGGGATTCCCCCTGTTAATACAAGTGATTTAGCTTTGAGAGCAGAACAAGCTTTACGTGCCGGGAATTATGTGTTGGTTTTTGGTGAGGGGATCACAGCTGATGACCTTAAGTTAGTGCGTTCATATCTGTTAAATATTTATCAGACTGATGAAGAGTTTAAGCAGATTGTTGATGAACGTTTTGCCCGTATTCTAGATTTTAAATATACAAATCAGGCAGCGATAGGTCCTGTAATTAATGACTAAAAGAATAATTTTTACTCTAATCTATGCAAGCGTAGGATTGTTGCTTGGTCTGAATTGGTCGGCGCGAATTTTATTTGTCATTGGGGTTGTGTTAGGTAGTTTGTTTTTGATGGCTGATGAGTTGTTTTTATTTCAATACTATTTTGAGAAACAGATACCGGCTGAAGAGCAACAACTTATTACCCGCTCAGCTTTATTTGGTGTTGTCTTGATTCCTCTAGCTTTATTTGTGATTACTTCTACGGGCAGTAGGCTAGGAGAAGGTTTGATTATGGGGCTGATTTTGAATTTAATTGTGGAGATGGTTGAGTACCGTCGTCCTGAGGCTATTTTTCAAGAGAGATTTCTAGCTGAGACAAATATTAAAGTAAAGCAGCAGGATGTTAATCTTCTTATTGTTGGAGCAATTTTTGCTTTTGTTGTTGCTAATTTTTTATTAATTTTTAATTAAAAAATGAAAACTAAGCAGTTGCTTTTGTTAATTGGAGCTGTGTTGATAATTGCATTAATATTTTTTTGTGTTTACTGGGATATAAAATTTAAAAATGAGAATAATAGACAGATTCATGATCATGAAGAAATTAAATATACATTATTAAATAATGAGTTTATCTTTGAGGTAGTTACTACTGATGAAAGCCGTACACAAGGCTTAAGTGGTAGAAAAGAGATGCTTAATGATGGTATGCTGTTTATTTTTGAGAAAGAGTTACGACCTTATTTTTGGATGAAGGATATGAATTTTCCTCTGGACTTTTTGTGGTTAAGAAATGATTGTGTTGTTGAGTTAACGCCTAATGTAGGCATTGAAAATAAAAAAAAGACTTTTCGCCCTCAACAGCTAGTAACTTCTGTTTTAGAGACAAAAGCTGGTTTTATTGATCAATATAATATAGAGATCGGAGATTGTCTTAATTTTGCCTCGTATGGTTATAGATAACTCTTCAATAGTCTAATAAAACAAGGTAAACTAAAAGTATGTCGCCTGTCCAATCAAAGCAACAATTATTAGCTAAAATTAAAAACCAGTTTAGTGGACAAGCCAGCTACTCTGGTGTTAGTCAAGACAAGAGTCAGGCTGGATCTAATGATTTTTCAACTCAGCAATTAGCAGATCCTCAGTTTTCTACTCAAGAGAAGTTAGATGTTTTAGATGGTGTTTTAACAGAAATAGAAAATCAACCACCGCAGCAACCAGCAGCAGATGATCCTATTGCTCAAAAATTGTTTAAGCAAGCTCAGCAACTTAATAATCAAGCAACTCAGGCTGTTAGTCCTTCTGTCTTGCCGGTTCAACAAAATCAGTCTCCAGGATTAGGGATGGTGGGACAAGCTTTGCCTCAAGCTGCTACTCAGCAGTTTCAGCAGCCTCAGCAGCAGTTGAACCAGCTGAATCCACCTCCTCAATATGTTGCTCCAGCACAAAAGGAGAGAGTGGATTCTGGTCAATCTCCAGTTGAAACAGGGGCTGGTTTACAATATGTAGAGCAAGAAAAACAGCCAGAAATCCCTCCAGAAGTGGAGAAGTTTGTTAATAAAATTGATCAAGAAAAAATTGAATCACCAAAAGAAATTGTCGTAGCAGATCAACAACAAGACATGCAAAATCAGCATTATGCAGCAGAGCCAGTGGTAGTCTTGCCCATTACTCCTGAGTTAGAAAAGAAAAATAAAAACAAATCACCCAAATATAGCGTTCGTTGGTTAATTGAATGGAGTCAAAAAATTGTTAAAATGTTTGCTGGCAAAGTAATCTACCGCCATGCTGAGTAATAAAATTATTAAACAAGATCAAAGAATAAAAATGTTACAAAATAATCAAACAAACTTAAATTATTAATGGACAAAGTTGATCAATTAACAGCCATCATGTTTTCATTAATCGGCAGCATCTTAATGTTGATTGTGATTGCAGTAATTATATCTGGTTTTGTTTATATGGTGATTCAGTGGCTTAAGCATCGCAATCGCGAGGAATACTCTTTAAGTTTTGTAAATTTATTAGTTAAGTTGCCAAAAGATAACGAGATAAAGATTGATGCAGCTGAGCAAATGTTTGCTGGACTATCTTCTTTAAAAAAAAGTGGTTTTTTTTCTTTTTTTAAAAGAGAAGATTTAGTTTCATTTGAGATTATAGCTTTGAAGGAAAGCATTGCTTTTTATATTTCTTGTGCGCGAGAAGTTCAGGATTTAGTGGAAAAGCAGGTCCATGGAGCTTATCCTTGCGCTACCATTAAAGAAGTTGATGAAGTAAATATTTTTAATGAAAATGGGCGTGTTGCTTTTGCCTCTTTAAAGCTGGATAAAGCTAATCATTATCCGATTAAAACTTTCAAAGATTTACCTACTGATGGACTATCCTTAATTACTTCAGCTATGTCTAAAATGCAAGATGGGGAAGGTGGAATATTGCAGATACTGCTTCAACCTACAGGAAATCGTTGGCAAAAAAGTGGACGTAGCTATATTCAAAAAGAAAAAGAACGGGAGGCTGATCCTGACAAAGCTAAATACACTCATGATCCTAAAGAGATGGAAGCTATTAATGACAAAGTGAGTAAACCAGGCTTCCGTGTTTCAATTCGGATGGTAATCTCCTCAAGCACTGATCATTTAGCAGAATCTCATTTGAGTAATATCAAGGGGGCTTTTGCTCAGTTTACTTCTGCCTTTAATAAGTTTAAAGGGGCTCGAGTTTTTGTAAAACATTTGTTTATGATTGATTTTCTTTATCGTTATATGCCTTTGTTTAATCGCAACACAATGATTTTAAATGCTGAAGAATTGGCAACTATTTTCCATTTTCCTAATAAAACTGTAGAGACGCATCATATCAAGTGGTTAAGTGCAAAAAACGCGCCGGCGCCGAATTTGATCCCTGATAAGGGATTACGTATTGGGACTTCTTTTTATCGCGGGGAAAGACGTGAGGTGTTTATGAATCTCAAAGATCGACGTCGGCATTTGTACATTATCGGTAAGACTGGTACTGGTAAATCTGAATTTTTGAAAGAAATGATTTTACAAGATATTGAGATGGGACATGGGGTGGCTGCGATTGACCCTCATGGTGATTTTGTTGAAGATATTTTGGAGTTGATGCCTCCTGAACGAGCTGAAGATGTAATCTATTTTAATCCTTCTGATAAAGAGCGACCCATGGGTATGAATATTATGGAAGCTCACACTGAAGAGCAGCAACATTTTGTGGTTGGTTCTATCATCAACTTGATGTATAAACTGTACGATCCTCATAGAACAGGTATTATTGGGCCGCGGTTTGAGCATGCTATCCGTAATGCGATGTTAACGGTGATGAGTAAAGAAAATGCCACCTTTATTGAGGTGGTTCGTGTTCTTACTGATGAAAAATTTGTTCAGGAATTGTTACCATTTGTGAAAGATCCAATGGTGAAGCGCTACTGGACTGATCAGATTGCTCAGACCAGTGATTTTCATAAGTCTGAGGTTTTGGATTATATCGTGTCAAAATTTGGTCGGTTTGTGACTAATAAAACCATGAGGAATATTATTGGACAGCCTCAGAGTGCTTTTGACTTCCGTAAGGCTATGGATGAGAAAAAGATTATTTTATGTAATCTTTCTAAAGGAGTGATCGGAGAAGAAGATTCTAAGTTTTTAGGTTTGATCCTAGTCCCAAAAATTTTGACTGCAGCTATGAGTCGTCAGGATGCACCTATGGATCAACGGCCCGACTTTTTCTTATATGTTGACGAGTTCCAGAATTTTGCCACCCAAGATTTTGCCACGATTTTATCTGAGGCACGCAAGTATCGCTTGAATTTAGTGGTGGCTAACCAGTTTATTGGCCAGATTGACGAAGAAGTAAAAAATGCAGTGTTTGGTAACGTCGGTAGTATTATCTCTTTCCGTATTGGTGTGACAGATGCTAATTTCCTTCAACATGAATTTACTCCGATTTTTAATGAGACTGATTTGACTAATATTGAGAAATACCACGTATATATGAAAACGATTGTAAAAAATGAGCCTGTGACGCCATTTAGTGTATCTTTAGAAAAAGATATAGATAAGATTAATGCACGAAAAAATTTAAAACTAGCACAAATGATTAAACAATTGTCACGTTTAAAATATGGTAAGGATAGAGAAGTGGTTGAAGCTGATACTAAGAGAAGAGCTAAACTTTAGTTAGCATTCTCATCAGAGTTGTTATATTTGGTTTCCCAATCTTCTACCACCTGCTGGCAGTATAAATAACGGGCATATTCCAAAGTTCTGCCTTGTAAAGAGCCTTGCTCTTTATCAGCTTCAATATTTTCCCCCAAAACTTGTTGCACATGTTCTTTAGATTCTTGAACTCGACTGCTAAGCATTTTTGCTTGTTCTACATCCTCATTGCTGAAAATGTTTATTTTTTTATGATTGAAATTTTTAAGAGGAGTATGAGCGAGTTTTCCTGTCTCTCCAGCCCAATAAACACCGCCCAAGATGCCTATAAGAGTAAGGATAAAGCAAAGAATAGTTTTAAGGTGTTTAGTCATTAATTTAAGTATATTATTCGTAGCGTAAAGCTTCAATTGGTGATAGCTGTGAAGCTTTGCGAGCTGGAGCAGCGCCAAAGACTATCCCTACTATTGTAGAAACGCCAAAAGCTAACAAAACTGCGTCCCAAGTTACTTTTGCAGGAAAGTAATTTTGAATGATTAAGGAACCGCCAAAAGCAATGCTTAAACCAATTAGACCACCAATTATTGATAATAAAGCAGACTCAATTAAAAATTGTAATAAAATTTGATTCGGTGTAGCTCCAATTGCTTTGCGCAAGCCTATTTCTCGAGTTCTTTCTGTGACTGAGACAAGCATTATGTTCATAATTCCCACCCCGCCAACTACTAAACTAATGGCAGCGATTCCTCCTAAGCCAATAGTTAACATGCCTAAAATATCATTAATAATTGATAAAATTTCTGACTGATCATAGACACTAAATTCATCTTCGTCATAGCGTTGTTCCATTACTTCTTCAATGGCAGCGATGGTTTCCTCTATAGGGATTTCTGGTTTGGCTTTGACCACAATGTCAAAAATTTTATCACTGTCGTAAATTTGTTTCATGGTTTCAAAA
>Ga0272443_10004581_pt1 | contig 14927 bp, 16 predicted proteins | sample SSMAcet12_FD_193581 | JGI IMG/M metagenome (GOLD analysis project Ga0272443, IMG submission 193581) | Marine sediment archaeal communities from Little Sippewissett salt marsh, Falmouth, MA, United States - SSM-Acet-12 | ecosystem: Environmental > Aquatic > Marine > Wetlands > Sediment ...
AAACTGTTCATCAGCGTGTGATTCAGCTGTTAGTGAGGGACCTATATATACTCTTAAAGTGTAATCTTTTGTTCCATCTTTTGCTAGATCTTCAACAATTACAGTATCATCATTTTGACCTATATCTGTCCAACCACCGCCATCAGGTATCATCATAACACTATACTCATCTACATCTAGACTGCCATTGGTTCCAATTGTCATAGCTCCAGAATCATATACTGCTTGGTCTTGCGTAACATCAGCAGTAACAGTACCATTGTTAGTTAATTTTAATAAAACAGATTCATAATTACTAACAGCTATTGAACCGAAAGCAGGAGTCGTGTCATTAACATCAACATCTAAATCACCAGTTGCAGTAAACGTCCCTGTTACTGTATTGTCACTTGCAATACTAAATGGGGTAGCAAGCAACATAACAAGTGCTGAGATCATCAGTAATATCATTATTTTTTCTTTCATATGCTTTTCACCTCTTCAACCACCCCACAGGATAGGGATTTTTCATTTACCGTCCTGTCCGTTCTAATTCTATGTATGCTCAGAAGCAGTTAAAATCACCTCGAAATCTTCTTTTTTACTTACAGCATCCATTGATTTTGGTAAGTATAATCTTACTCCAAATTCAAAATTACCTGGAGCAAAATTAACTTTAAGTGTTCCATTATATGGACTTATTTTTATGTTATGTTCTGTAACCCAACTATCATTAGTAAAGTTAGCACATATTTGATTATAACCATTTGATACCCAATCTGTATAATTAACAAATGTAAAGTTTGTATTATTTATTCCAATATCTACATCTATATTAACCGTGCCATTTTGCCAAAATTTGAAATTCTTTGTAACTGAATTACCAACACCTAATTCACCTATAGTCCAAGTTGTTTCATTTAAATGGCAATCTATATCAGTTTCACCTACTGTAATTGTACCATTAGAATATTCTAATGGAAGATACATAGATTTATTAGTTATTCCAGGTTCCATTGCTTCAAGGAAGAATCTAATATAAGCATCGCCTGAACCGATTGATGTGAATGATATATTAACACAGCTGCCAGATTCATTTACACCTCCTTGAGATGATGGAAATACAAGATTATATAAATCAGTTATATTACCTCCATCATTGCTAATATTACCATCTGAAAAGAAAACATCTTTACCAGAAAATAAATCTCCTTCTATAACTGAATTTGCCTGCAAACGATTATTATCAAATTCTATAGCAAACTCCCAACTAACTACTCCTTCCTCTTCTTGCTCTTGTGTTAAAACAGGTGTCAAATTAACATGTACTGTAAATGTATCTCCATAATTAACACTTTTACTTTCAATTGATAAATTACTAATTGGTTCTTCTACATCAACTTTTCCGCCAAATGTTTCAGTATACCAATACATTGTAAAAGTGGTAGCATCTAAAACATTAGAACCTGAACTCCATTCAGCTCCAGTTGAATTCCAGGACCATGCTTTATAATAATATGTTTTTCCTTCTTCTAAACCTGAATGGACTTCAGAACCAGAAGATGCATTTATACCTGTATCATTATGGTCACCACGGTTCCAACTTGTATCATTAACTGAATCCCACTCTATATATGTAGAATCAGCTTCATCATCATCAGTCCAAGTTATGGTAATTTGTGTTCCATCAGCAGTCGCTCCTGTAAGAATAGGTGCATCAGGGGTATAAGTTATTACATCAGATTTACCGCCAAATGATAATGTATCATATTGTACAAATTCTGTAAGTCCTTCTATATCAGCTTTACCACCAAAACTTAATGTACTAGAGCATGTAAATTGATTTACGCCTGATACATCTGCCTTACCACCAAAATCTTCTGTATCAATTAAAACATAATCTCCTGCTGCGGCATTAACAAAAATAAAAGAACTTATTAAGATTAACATAAGCGAATAAAAAATAATAATTATCTTTGTTCTATATTGAATATGCCCTCACCCTATAATAATAATAACTATAATTTTCCAAAGAACTAGGAGCTATAAATGATACTCTTGTTTCATTTATATAAAAATTAGTAGGATAATTAGCTTCATTGATATCTGTATAATTAAATTCAGGAGAAGAAAAGTCAGAGTTGTTATCTATCTCAAGATGATATTGTGATGTGTTTTCTATAATAGTCCAATTTATAGTTAAAGTTGAATTTTGATTAACAGATTCATTTCCTTGACCATTTATACTTAAAAAAGTGATATCATCATCAGTTAATTCAGTCCCACTAATATTTGTAATAATACGACAATATATATCATCTCTGCAATGTGTTTCTGGTTGTGGTACATGACCAAAATCTATTAATATTTCATTTCTAGTTGTATCATCATATTTGTTAATAACACATCCATTACTGTAATGCGTTTGATAACCATCTGTATCTGCAATTTTTGTAGCGTCTCCCCATACTAACCCATCTGTAGATGAATACAAAAACAAGTCACCAATATCTCCATTGTCTATGGTGTTTCTACCCCATAAAAAATACATATCTCCTGTTTGTGCTCCTTCTGGGTCATGTATACTGTTATCTATTCCAAATGACACTTCTTCCATGTCTGTCCATGTAGTTCCATTATCGTGGCTAAACTTACGAAACATACTATTAGTATTTTGTTTTGTTGCATACCATACAATTGAATGATTTTCAAGTTCAAAAAATTCTCCATAAGCGCAGTTATTATTGCTATAATCCCACCGTTCCACCATTTGCCAAGATGAGCCATTATCTATTGAACGCCATATATCTTTTTCAGTTTGAGAACTATGAGTATCTGCTACATAAATATAACCATTTGACATTTTCTTGATATCTGTTACTGTTTCTTCCCATCCTGTATATATAGGGTCAGTCCATGTTGAACCATTATCGTAACTTAATCTTACAGCACCATTTACTTGAGCGCGATTAAAATATGCTCTTATAAGTGTTCCATTATCTGAACATTCCATTCCATTCATTACCCAATTTGTATTAAGTTTTTGCCATTGGTCTTGTGTAGCATCTCCCCATGTTCTACCACTATCTGTACTATTTTTATACTCATTTATTGGGTATCTATATGAAATAAATATTTTTCCATTAGGTGCTTCAACACTCGCTTGACCACTATGCATATCGTCAGATGGGCTACTAGTTACTAAAATAAGATTTTCTGTATCACCATTGCCAGGTGGATATAAATCATAATTATCGTCTGCATGTATACATGCAACACTTACTATAAATATAATTAAAGCAAGTAATATACATTGATATTTTTTCTTAATTTTTTTATATTGTATAAACCCTCACCTATTTGTTATTAAAGTTGATGTCAGTAAGAGAAAAATAATGAAAAAGGATATCTTTTTTCTCATCAATGCACCTATTCATAATATCCTAAATATATTTTCCAAGTTGTAGCCGTCAAACTATAAAATATATCAGTAGGAGAATCAGCAGGTATAGCAAGTTTAAATACACAAAATATTGATGTGTTTTTATCAGTTAAACCAGCACCATCAAATGGATTATCTCCACCACCAGCAGGCCATGTACTACTATTAATTGATATATTTGCTCCGCCATCTGTAAAAACACCATTTCCATTTCCTAAATCATGTGTTGGCACACCATATGATGAATTATCAGATGATACATATAATGTTATATTAGATGCATTTATCCAAGCGGTTGTATCGTTTAAATCTCCAACCCAAACTCTTATTTCTGTTATGTTATCACTTGCGTTGATTGTCATATTTATTTCTAGATATTCATTATAATCACCAGAATCATTACACCATACTGTATTACCTGCTGTACCTGACCAAGTTACTATATCTGAAGGTAAACCTTTAATTGTATATACAGATGCTCCACTTAATCCTGCTTGTTCTTCACCTAATGTAAAGAAACCCCCATCTGTTGAGTTGCTAATTGAATTATATTCTGTTATCATCCAATTTGATGAAATATTAATACAATAAAAACGGAATTCATCTATTGAACCTAAATAACCATTTGTTTCAGGCGCTCCATTTTTAAGTAAACTACCAATTGCAGGAGTTCTTGCGTCTACATCATCACAATAATTACTTATAGGTGCTGAATTTGTTAATTCTCCTCCTGTTGTATTAAGAGAACCATTTCTATATTCATATTGGTGAGTTCCATTGTTTACATAATGCATACAAACATAATAGCTATATGCTTGGTCTAAAAAAGCGTCTGCAGAAACATCATCATAGCCATTTGTTGTTTCATATCTAACACTTATAGCTGTTAAACTAATTGTACATTGCAAACGTGATTCATCAGTACCATCATCGTCCCTAGCACCGTATATATATCGTGTTGTTTCTGGTTTTCCATCATCTGGTTTAAGCCATACCCCAACAGAAAAAGGACTGCCAAACAATGTTCCCATATTAGGACACACAACATAATCAGCTGCATCACCTAAATCCATAGCATATCCAAAGTCATCTATTACTCTTACAGGTGAACCACCTTTTGATGTTATATTGTGATTATTAGCTGTGGAATCTTTCTGTGATGAAAGGTCACTATCATGAAAGTGATAAACTGCTTCAAAAACATTTGTATCCCATACACCTTGATAATTTTGTTGATCTGTATCATCATTCCCATAATACATATACAAAACAGTATCAACGCTACTAGACAAAGAAGTAACATTAACCCAAATAAAAGCATCTACTTCTGAATTTCCTGTATCCCAGTTCCAATATTCTATTTCATGTGCAAATTGTGTTGTATTCGTTGAATCAAAAAATGCTATATCATAACCAGAATCATTTACACAATGAGCAAATAAATCAGAATCATCAGTTATATTCATTGCTACTGGAAAATTAGTGAGATCTCCTGGAACTTGATCGTGATCTAATGTTATTTTTTTAGCATAACTAAAATCTTCTGCAGTGTCAGCTTTTACATTAATATCAATTATAGGGTTGATTATAAAAACAGCGGTCAAAGATACTAATATTAGCATCATAAAAACAGATAACACCTTTACTCTTGCCTCAACATTTTTTAAAATCTTTCTTATTTTTCTTAACATATATTTTTACCTCTTTTTTATCCTTCCAAATATTCATTATCAACTGTAACCTGATCACCTGTAGTAGTATAACCATCTTCTGGGATTGTTTCCCATTCATAACCATTATATTGTTCTACTAAAGTTATACTTACAGGCATATATTCAAGAGTTACAGTAACATCCTCTGAAGGATCATCAACACTAAAAACATCAATTTGTTGTGTAGAAAATCCAATTTCGTTATAAACAACGTAAAAAACAAAAACTCCAACTGACAGTATCAATAACGACACTGATATAACTAATACTATATTAGGCAAACTTTCATCAAACATATTTCTTTACTCCTATAAATAAAAGAGAAAAATCTGGAGGTAATAAACCTCCATAAATTCTGGTTGTTATTTTATCGGACATAGTTATATACTAGACCGACAATGCTCATTATAGCGCCAATTATAAGTACTATGCCTATGATATTGAACACACTATCAGCAGTATTAGATGTGTTATTAATAGCTGAACGGGTTCTATTACCAGCAGTACCTGACTCTGATGGTATGGAATTTACAGTCACAAAGAATGCAAATACACCAACAGCTAAGATTATCAGAGACACGACGACACCCATAATTGCTCCAGGATCGATAAATCCGAATTTCGTTTTCATTATGATCACCTTACATAGTTATAAACGAGACCAACGATGGACATAATTGCTCCTATGATTAGAACAATGCCGATTATGTTAAAGACTGAGTCAGCTGTGTCAGATGTGTTATTTATAGCGGATGCTGTTCTTGCATCGCTTTCTGGTATGCTGTTGATTGTTACGAAAAATGCGAATACACCGACTGCGAGGATGATCAGAGAGACAACTACTCCCATTATGGCGCCTGGGTCAATGAAACCAAATTTAGTTTTCACTTTTTAACCTCCTTTATTTATTTGGCACCTATATTATTGTTAATAGTATAAAAAGGTAGACCAATATATATCCAGCACTTTTTTATATATATGCATCTATATCTACTGAAAGGGTTCCTATATATATCAATATTTATAACAGAAGAGATTTCAACTTTTGGATTTCAAAACCATTAAATACATCTTTTAAGATATAGTTATGAATGTGAAATGTATGAAAAAAGGTAGTAAACATTCCATAGAAACCAGGCGTAAAATGAGTAGAATACCAGAATCATTACTTAAATTTGTAATGATTGAAGAAACTCCACTATATAAACAAAAACAATGGATTTATAAGAAATATTGGACAGAAAAGAAAACTATAAAAGAAATTGCAAAAGAGTGTAATATATCATATCCAACTATGCATCATTGGTTCTGTAAACTTAATATACCCAGACGAAACACATCTGAAGCAAATAAAATTGCTCTTAACAAACCAGAGATAAAATCTAAATTATCAAAAAGAAGAAAGGGTAAAAAGTTATCATTAAAACACAGAAAAAATATGTCTAAAACATGGAAAAATAAAGCAACACCAATTTTTGATTGGGATTTCTACTTTGAAAATGGTTGCATGAAAAGTAATTATCCATACAACGATTGTTTTAATTTTAATTTTAAAAAGAATATAAGAGAGTTGTACAATAATAAATGTGTTATTACAGATATGAGTAATGAAAAACACAAAAAGAAATATGGTTGCAATTTATCAATACATCATTGGACATATGATAAAGATGAAACAAACCCATTCTATTTTGTTCCTGTAACTAAAAGTATAAACATACAAGCAAATCATAACAAATCTCAATGGATAGACTTATTTTGGCATATTGCCGAAGATAAATATTGTGAATTATTAAAAAGTAGTTAAATTAACTATTCTGAACTTTCCATTAAAAAGTTAGATTTTCTCATTTTTATCTTAAAACTATAATCACCGCATCTTTCAACATAATAGGTTGGTTTTAAAAATATTATACCTTCTTTGCAATAAACTGTATTATCACGTTTGTACACATCAGGAATAAAACGAGGGAATAATCTCATAACAGCAGAACTATCTGTTTTAGCAAAGTTCTCTTTCTCCAAACGATCTATAACTTTCTTCATCTCTTGTTTTACATCTTCTGGAGTTTTCATTCTTATAACTTTGATAATTTTATTCATGGTAACCTTCTACCTATTTTCAAATCCATCTGAAGTATTATTATCCATATAAGATTGATAAATATAAAAGCTAAAGATAATGGAACCATAGAACCTTCTGTATAATATGTATCAGCAGGTACTTCTACATATAGATGTGCTGCTAAAATAATAATCCACATTAAAATTGATGTTGCTGCAAATATAATTGATTCTTCAAATATGCCTAAAACAAATAATATAAACCCCATTCCAAGTAACATTAAAAAAACACTTTCTAACATTTATTTACGCCTCCTTCTTTTTCTCCAAATAATTATAGGTAATACACCAAAGACCATAAGTAATCCAATTATATCATAACTTCTCATACTTCTTCTTTGATAATTGTATATTGGACTTTCTGTGTATAAACCTTCTATATCAGTAATATTAACTCTCCAATACAACTTTTCACCAGATGATATATTAGGCGATGTTTGTGAATATTCACCATTTGATACCAATGTATAATTTCCTAACTCTTGCCAAGAACCACTATAATTTGTATACCAAGTTATATTCATTAAAGAAGAATTATGGGAAAAAACATTAACTGTTAATAATAGATTATCAGTATTAAGAATAACTGAATTGTTGATTGGATAATAACTTATAATAACAGGATAATATGTTGGAAAAGTTGTAAGAATATATGTTCGATTTGACCACATATAACCATTAGTAATATTCACACTCCAATAATAAGTAGTATTAATATCTGAAACCCAACTTGTGTTAGTAAAAGTATATGTACCATTCGTGATACCTAAAGATTGATTAAATAATATAAAATTTCCACTACTATTTTCGTATAAATATAAATCCATAAGACTACCATTCATATCATAAACATAAATAGAAAAATTATTTATTGGCATAGTAATATTGATGGCACCATCTTCAGGAAACTCATTATCTTGTTCAACTAATCCATAAACAGTAGGATCAAAATATGATGTTGTAGAATTAGTTGCTATTCCATCAGAACAACTAAAACTATAATTGTGATCTCCTCTACTTAAAGTTGTTGAATATGTATAATTTTTACCATCTGTTGTATTTATATCTGTTATATCTGTTTCAATCATTAAATATTGAATTCCATCTATATAAACAAAAACATCAGTTGCAGTATCATTATCAGCATCATTGAATGTTATATTATAATAGAATGTAGTAAGAGTATTACCAACAGTTGGTGTTACAGATGGATTTGTTAAATATGGAAAATCATTTGATATCTCTGTTAAAACTATAAGATGATTTGTACTTGATACATTAATTGTTTCGTTATCAGTTACCTCTACTCTCCAATACCAATCGCCATCCATAAGAGGGGTGCAAGTATAATTTGTTGTTGTATTAACATCAATTACTCTTAAATTAGGGCTTGTAAATGTTGGATTGGTATCTATATACCATACATACCAAAGTGTATCATTACCTCCAGAACCAGTCCACGTAAAATATGTTGTATTTGTATTTATCGTTTCATTATCAGTAGGATGAATTAATAAAACAGAAGGATAAGAAATAGATATTATCCAAGTAACAATAACAGTCATATAAACAGCAACTGAAACAAAGCTGATTAACATTAATATAAATAAAATAGAAATTATCTTACGCTTACGTCTTGCTTTACGTTTTCTCTCATTGGTTTTGTTTCTTATCTCGTTTTCTCTTATCATGATTATGCCTTATATTAATTAAAGCTAAAATAAAAAGAAGTATAATAGAAATGTTGATTATTAAACCAAAAATACTAATTTTTTCTTCTTTTTCTTCAATATTATTTTCTTCTAGAAAAGAACCATATAAATATATCTTACATTTAGAAATTCTTTGACCAAGTAAACTTGAACCAGATGTATAATTCTCATAAGTATTTCGCCATTCATTATCAATCTCTTCTATTGGTTTCTCCTCTAAAATTTGTACAACACAATTTTTTGTTTCATTAATATGTATTTGTATCTTGATTAATTGAATCCAACCTAAATGAAAATATGGTGCAGTTGGTGATAAGAGAATATTACAATCTTCTGGTTCAACAAGTTTGATATCTACATTTTCTTCTTCTGAAAAAACTAATTTTGCTCCTTGATAATACTTTATGCCCCATTGAGCATAAACAAACATTGATAGATTTATAATATTTCCTTTTTCTATACCATATACAGTAAATCTTGATGGATAAACAAAAACACCATAACTACCAAAATCATTACTTTCATTTTTATAAACTTTTTCAGCCCAATAATCCCAATTAGGTAATAATTCGGGTTGATAATAATCTTCTCCTAAATGTTCAGCTGTTATTGATTGATATGAAAATAAATCTTTTATATCAAAAAAATCTGAAGGAAAATCAGGTAGTTCTTTGAATACTTCATCAGAAAAAGAATAATCTGGTCTACTATTAGCTAATACCGTTGTTGAAAATAACATTATTGTAATAATTATAATGATTAATTTTTTCATTCTACATTAAGAACAAACTGAAAGTGAGGAACTTTAGTTCTATAAATTCTACCTCCTGGGTTATAAAGCTTTCCGTAATATTCATGTTCTGTTGAAAAATAGTATTCTTGATTTATCTCAAAACAAGGTGGCTCAATCTTTATTGCTACAATATAAGTACCTGAAGGGGTATTATCTGAAATATCAACTGATAAATTTAATAATCTTACCCAATCACTTGGAAATCCATCATATTTTATAAAATTATTATACTCATCTGTTATAACTTTATATGTTGGTTCTAAAACAACCAACCAATCATTTTCTCTTACATTATCATATTTAAGTTTGTGTCTAAAGCTTTGATATAATTTATTATCTTCATTTGTTATTGACACTTTCAAATATTTTTCTGCATCTTCGGGTTGCTTAAAAAGAGTATCTCCTTTTATGTTTATTGCTTCATCTGGAAGATATGGTCTTATTATAAGTCCTTGATATGCTTCTGTTGCATAACCTGTTTTGAAATATGTATTCACAACTATACTTGAACCTTTATCAACATTTGCTTCTTTTATTACAGGATAACATCCATAACCTTCTGGTATCCAACTATTAGGATCATTATTAAGATATGTTGAATTAAATACATATTCCCAACCAACATAAAATTCAGGTTGCTTCCAATAGTTTGATGATATGCGTGCGTAATCAGTTATTTTACCATCTTGTATAAGTTGCACTATAGAATAAAAATCTTCAGGGAAACTTGGAAGTTTTCCAAATATCCATTGATATTCCTCATTGCTCATACCCGGATATTTTGGTCTATAATCATTAGTAATATTATTATATACAGGAGGACGATAATCAACTCTTGTTATACTAACGCCGCCTGTATAATCATATATAGTTTTCCCTTGTTCATGTGTGATTCTATCCCAGTTGAATGCTACACTATCTTGAGTTAAAAAATATGTAGCAGTTGCACCGCATACTATAAATATAATAGCAACTACTATTATTTTTTCTGCATTCATCTTTTTACCTTCTATCTTTATACGTTTACTGAAGTTACTTTTAGAGATAATGTATCTTCTCCTTCAGCAGTTTCTTCTACTTCAACTCCTGTAGAATAGAACCAAAAATCTTCTCCATCTCCGATTGCTATTGATGGCGATACTGTTTGATTACTTGATGATGCATTATCTGATCCAGCGGGTCCTTCCCACCAAAACAATGTTGTATTATCAGGTGTATTTACACTACAGTTTACATATTGTACACCAGTAGCAAAACTTGCATTGAATACCATATGTATATCAATTGCTGTATTGCCATTATTTGTAATATTCAATATTGGTGTTTCAGTTGTTTGAGATCTTGCTCCTACTCCTGTAAAATTTCTATCACCACAGTCGAATACTATCTCTGTTTCTATCCCAGCGAATGTCAACGAAAAACTTGTATCACCAGGAACAATCCAAGTAACTACTACATCAGTAGAATCACCAGTTACAGCTCCAGCTCCAAATATCATAACCATACATAAACCAAATAGTATGGCTCCAATTTTTTTATTTCTTATATTCATATTTCTTCCTCTTTTTTAATCATTATAAAGTTCAGACCAAATCTTCACACTTTCTGAAGATGATTGTGCTGTTACACTAACAAAATCCATCCACAACCATATCTCTTCACTTTCTGTAGGTAAGAGATTTGTAACTATTTGAGTTGTTGATGGATCAATTGCTATATCTGCAACACCCGGATTAGGTGCTATATCAGATGTAGCCCATTTCATAGTAATGCCACTCCCAGGATTTCCAGACCAATTGATACTGAAATTCAAAGGGACATTACCTGTATTAGATATATTAAATGAAGGTGTTTCAGAAGTTTGATTATCTTCTGATACATTATATTTTGTTGTTAAACCTACACCTGTAATACTCAAAGTCCATTCGTTGAAATGTAAATAATCTCCTGTTGAAGGAGTTACAACTGAAAAACTCAATGATTGTGCAGAAACATCTGGATTATCGTATGAAATTGTTGAATTATAATTTGTTCCATCATAGGCAAAAAATTGATATATATAATCTGAACCTATTGTTAATGTTGTTGAATAAGAATAATTAGCACCTGTAGTATTATCTCCTGATATCCAACTCAATGATTGATTTGTATACCAATCAGATTTTGAAATATTTACTTTTAGGTAACCATCTGTTGGATCATCTCCATCTGAATCTACCCAAGTTATATTAAAGTAAAATAATGTATAAGAATCTACACCAGTTGTTGGTTCAACTTGAGGATTTATTAATTCAGGAGCAGAATTTTCTAGAGATGTATAATTACATATTGCATCTGGTTCACTTGGAGCTATTTCTGTTTCTATTGCACTTTTAGCTATACTGTAAAACTCGTAATAACCAGTTCCATTAGGAAAATTAAAATTCCAACTCCAGGGACTACTTAAATCAGGATTACTTGCATCTGACCATTCTACCCAAGGTATACCAGCGGTTATTCCTGCATTATATATATCCTCAAAATCTGAACCTGTTAATAAAGGACTTTCATCTCCCCAATATATCATATCTTGTATTCTACCATCAAAGTTACCAGTCACTTGTAATTCGTCCCAACCATCACCATCACTATCACCAATACAAGGAGTACCTGTGTGCGACGACAAACTTGTTCCAGTATTAAATCCTCCTGTTTTGTTTGCAACTTCCGTTCCATTAAGATACATATGCATTTCTTCCTCTGAATAATCAACCCAAATGCCAACGTGATAAAGAACTCCTTCTGAAATTGGATAGTACATCGTATCTATGTTTGCAGATTCTCCTATTACAAAATAAAGTCTATCTTCTCCAGCTTCTTCATGAACATAAAGAACAATAGAATTTGTACTTCCACCTTCTTCCCATATAGCACGACCATTGCTTGTTGTATCAATTGTATCTGCTATGAACCAAACAGACATAGAACGGTCATATGTTGTACCATCATTGATGTCACCTTGATTCGGTATATCTGTATCATCGCCATTATAATCACCACAATATGTAGCAGAGGAACCTGGTACAATTGGATCTACCCAATCAGGGTCAATCCCACCATTTGAATCTGCGCCATCGGCACTATCTGTTTCATCACCGTCTAGTTTCCACCAATAGTCAGGTGAAAGATTAAGTATTGTCTGTTCATAATTACTTCCCCAACTTGTATTGGTTTCATTATATCTATAATAAAGAGTAACATTACTCGGTGCACCACCAATAGATGTTGCAGTTATAGTTAATGGATTAGTTGAGGTATCATAAGGAGTAATTTGATCAACACTTGTATCTAATGGATTTGGAGCTGTTATATTACCATTATCAGTTGTATTATCTAAACATACCCAATATACTGTTTCTCCGTTGTGGCTATTAGAAACTCCATCTCCATCCTGTTCATTATATCTAAATTCAGGTGTATTATATAAGTCTCTTGCTTGACAATATTGTGGGTCTTGAGAACCTGCATCACTATTTTGCATTACTAATACCATTGGTTCTGTTGCTGAATGGGAAAAAGAAGTCCATGCTGAATTAGATATAACAGCACTTCCATACTCGAAATCTTCAAGTAAACATTCATCTAAATCTATCGCCACCCATCCAACATCTTCATGCCCACTTCCAGAATTACAATCATCAGTAGAATAATGCACCCCACCTTGAAATGTAGCTGCAGTACCTGAAGCAGCAGCTGCCCCCCAATAATACGCAGGTAAATTTCCACCTTGTCTATATGTTTGAGGACATAAGAAAACTGCTGCGTCACCAGATAATGTTTTTCCAAATGATATAGAATCTGTATTATCTCCTGTAAGACCCGATGATACATCATCTTTAACTCCAGCATCTATCCAATCATAATTAGTTATTGCAGAAGTATTAATTACCCAATATGATAAATTATCTGTAACTCCTGGTTCAGAGCCAACTGGAGGTTTAGAGCTTGTACCATTATCATACATAATAGTGCAATTAAATCCTGTTGTACCAACCCAATTAATTACAGGAATTATACCATCGCAAGCATCATCAGCTCTTGAATCCCCATCATTTATACCACAACAATCATCTTCTTCTTGACCTGCTCCCCTATTATTTGTAGTAGGAGAAGCTATGACTACTGGTATAGAATCATAGGGTCCATTTCTAAAGGTTATATTATGCCATTGCATTTGTTCAATAACAACTACTCCCATTTCACCAATAACAGAATCTCCGGGACCAGCAGAAACAGTTGGTACAAAAACTAAGAAAGTTAAAACTAATAAAAAGGGTATAACAATAGATATGATTCTGGTTATATAAGTATTTTGCATATTCATCTATTAATCTATTTCTACCTTTATTACATTTATCCTTGCCTTTCTACAAATGCCTTATAGAATATTACAGCTATCAAGAAAGACAATATAACGCCGAATACTGCAACGATATGAGTAGGGAATATTATTGATACAAACAAACCCACAAGTATAAGATATGTTGATACCGTGCCAATACTTCTTTCATTTGCATATATAGCAGCGCCAATAAATCCTAATATGATACCCCAAGTAAATTCACCGAATACTGAATAGTAAGGATTAAAAGCAGCTTTAATTATTCCATCAGTTGTAAGATTACTTAAATTTAACTGTATAGATGAAAATATCATATGAAATATAATTAACGCATAGTAGCCCATGGTCCTCTCACCAACTGTATTAAGAATGATAAAAATGCTATTCCTAAAATTGTAACAAATACTATAACAATAAAATTTAATCCAGTATTAGAACCAGATTCAAGTAACAAGGAATAAAGAATATCAAGTGTATTTTTAGCAAATCCCCAATAAAAACTAACAAAATAAGCATAGGCAAAAGCAGCATCACCAGGAATACCTGTAAAAATAGATAAAGCGCCTCCTATTATTGTACCCCCTGCTAATGCAAGCAACACATTTCCACCAAAAACATTTAGTAAATCTGGCTTGCGCACTTCTTTTAAAGCATCTATAGATAAATTTTCATCACCAGGTGGTGATGATGCTGTATATAAATCCAAACTTATAACTATTGATAATGATACATTAAATAATAATAAAAATACCATGATATGATATGCGTTCATCTAGTATCAACA
>Ga0272443_10004582_pt1 | contig 14923 bp, 16 predicted proteins | sample SSMAcet12_FD_193581 | JGI IMG/M metagenome (GOLD analysis project Ga0272443, IMG submission 193581) | Marine sediment archaeal communities from Little Sippewissett salt marsh, Falmouth, MA, United States - SSM-Acet-12 | ecosystem: Environmental > Aquatic > Marine > Wetlands > Sediment ...
AACGACCTTGGGAATTTTGCTTTAATCCTTCTTGCGAAACAAACAAAAAAAGAATTGAAGAATATAAAAAAAGGCAAGCTGAAGAAGGTGAATAATATTTTTATATAAATGCCCTATCTGGGCGTTTATGTTTGTTTTATAGAACACATTTCTTTTTAAATCTCTTTTGTGATTTGTTTGTATGCCTTTAATAATTAGCCCAAAAACAACTGATAAGGTATTCCAAGCTTTCAATTGGACATTTGATCTAAAGAAAATTAGAAATTCAAAGTTTTGGCATGGGAACTTCAGTGATTCTTTTTATGAAGATAGAGATGGATTAACCAAAATTATCTTCACTGGTTATTCTGGTGCTGTTGCAGGATATTCATTAATAGAATATGCCCAACATTACTTAGAAGAAGATCCAAATCCAAGTGTATTTTTTGTTGGGAGTGTTTATGCATTCAAAGATTCACCATTGGAACCGGGAGATCTTGTTTATGCAAGAGACACATTTTCTCCTGACAGTTTTGAACAAAGTATTTATAAAAATGCTAAAGGAAGGGGGGTTGCTGATGTGACATTGCCTGATTCAAAATTATTAAAAAAAGTGTTAGATGTCGCTCAGACCAAATCACTAGATTTTCAACCAAGTAAAGTGCATTGTCAGATTTCTCCTGGTTATTTTCCTAATTTTAAGAGACCAATGCAATTAATGGATGATGCTATGTGGTGGAAAATATCTCTTTCTGAGATTGGTGAGAATGATTGTGATTCTGGGGAGTATGAAAGTGCTTCTGTTTTAGCCTGCAGTAGGCTTTTTGGAATTCCTGCTGTAGCTTTATTTGATGTAAAAGATAAAAGATATTCAGAATCAGAATATAAAATTGCCTCCCCTGAACAGAAGAGAGACTCACTGAATTTGATATTGGGTGTTATAAGAGAATCTATTCTTAGATAACTAATCCCTGTTTGGGCGTTTACCCACTAAAACCAATCTCTCAAAGTTTTTTGTTTTCCAATTATGTCCAGCAACTTACTTTTATCTAAAAGTTTTTTATTATCAAAACCAAACTTAATCATTCCAATCTTCCTCGAAGATTCAACTAATTCCTCAATAGAACTAAATTCTAATTTCCTGCCTGCAAGAGCTTTTCTTACAGATTCGCGAACAACCCAAACTCCTAAAGCTGCCCAGTACGACGGAGTTTCAAGCCGAATTGCAATCACACTTGCCTGTCTTTTAATTTTTTCCAAATATTCTAAAATCGGAAGCCGCGCAGCATAATATCCTCCAGCAGTCGCACTTGCATAATTTTTCCTTCCTGAAAAAGTTTCATAATCTGTCGACGCTTTAATTTCTTTTGTCGAATTCCAAGAAGAACCAGGAAGATAAATTTCAAAAAGTTCATAACTCCAAACCCCAGGAAAAAACATCAAAAGATAATGATTGCCCATAAACGAGCCAAAAAACATTTCATAATTTTCAATCCATTTATACTCGCGAATATTTTTCAAAAGATGTTTTCCCAGCGTATCATCTGTCGCCGTAATGCTCCACCGCGTAGGAACAAGTTTCTTATCTTTTTTCAAACCTAAAACTCCAACAGAAAGAATTTTCGACAAAACATATTCACTAAATTTATTTTTATAAAGATACTCCAAACCTTTAGTTGATTTAATTTCGTCGTTAATAACTTTATCTACATGTCTATCAATTTTAACATTCTCTGTAATCCGCGCTTTCTTCAACTGCGCATTCATTCCAAGCGGTGTAATAATTTTATCTTTATTTCTTCCAACATTAATATTTTTCTTTAATTCAATTTCAACATCAACAGGCTTAGAAGAAAGGACAAGTTCCTGCGCAATCTGAACAAACTTATTATTCATCCGCGAATCCTGAACCTTACTCTGAAACCGAGAATTAAGTAAATTATCCCGAAGCCGCACAACCTCATGAATAGTCAGATTCTCTTTTGCCCAATAAGCTGCATCGTCGTAAATCCACGCATTCTCATCCCATGAAAGCGGCGACAAAATACCCACATTCACCAACGGATATTTCAACTTCGAACCAATAAAAACACTCGGCGGAGAATTACTATCTAACTTAGAAACCTTCCCTAAATCTTTATACTTAAACTTTACCTCTGAAATTTTCTTCACAACATCAAACATAATATCTTCTGCCATAAAACCCTAACACAAAAGAAGTTTATATTTTTGATTTATTACTTAAAAGATATTACTAAAATCAAATCCACCTCTTCTTGAAAATTCCTTTGTCTTTTATCACAAACTCCATTTCTTTTTCAGGCAAATTTCGGTGCTTAAGTAAAACTGCTTTTCTTTTTCCTCCCTCAACAACAAGTTCAATAATACACTTGCTCCAATATTTAAACAAATCGCCTCCAACAATACTAACCTCTGCTTTTTTTCCGCTCTTCCATTCTTCCTCAGATAAAAATTCTTTGTAAACTTGATTAGTAATAATAATTGGCAAACCTTGATTACGCGCAATCTCTGCCAAAACTCTCATCTGCCTTGCAACTTCGCGATTCACCTCACGAATAATATCTGTTTCTTTATCTTTAATCGCGTCGCCAAGTTCAAGCCGATAAAGCATTGCCATAGAATCAACAACAATTAATCCAACATGATTTTTCTTAACATTAATAAGCAAAGTATCAAAAATCTTTTTCTGCTCTTCAAAACTCTTGGGCTCCATTAACAAAATATTTTTCAAAACCTCTTCATAAGTTTCCCCCACAATTTGCTTAACTCTTTCAGGACTAAATCCTCCCTCACTATCAATAAACAAAACTTTTTTTTCATGCTTTGCCTGACTACACGCGGCAAGCAGCGCAAAATTCGTCTTCCCACTCCCCGGCGGCCCAGCAATCATTGTAATAACTCCTCCTTCATAACCTCCAAAAAGCCATTTATTCAAATCAAAACTTCCTGCAGAAATTTTTTCTGTCTTCTTTTTCATAATAAGAAAAACATATTCTAGTTTATAACAATTATTATAAAAGAAGATAATCCTTAAAATTCATGCTCAATAAAATTCAGAAAAAAAGAGTTATACTAGCCCTACAAAGAGATCCTAGAAGGCACACCCCCACAAAAGATACTTGGCAAAAAAATATCTCAAATAATCCTCCTCTTCAAACAATTCCGAATAAAGATGAATACTATGCACACTATGAAGCATGCACACTAGGAAATAAACCTCTAACATGGTATTCATTAGAAGAAATAAAAAAAAGTGGTTGGACAGGAAGAGTGTGTATGAGAAGTAAAGTGGGAATCTCAAGAAAAAAAGTTGAATATGACATTCCCTTAAAAAAAGTCCATAAAAGAATAAACGCTTGGAAAAAAGCTGGAATTCCAGAAAATGAAATAGCTTACAATCAAAGCATGCCAAACCACCATCTTAGCTTGCAAGGAGAAGTAATGAAAACTCAAAAAGGATTATATTTAATCTGTACAACAATAAAAGAACCAATGCTAAAAGCATTTGAAAAAGAAAGAATAAACCTCGAAGGATTAAATGCAACAAGAACATTAAAAGGACACTTATGGCCTTCAAGCCACTCTGACCTAATAGCACTAATGGATATGTTCCCTGAAAGCGTAGTAGAATTCAGTGCATATACTGTTCCTGTGGGAAATATTCAAGGAAGAAACACAATCATCTGGGAAGTTAGAAATTATTAAGAACCAAATTAATAAGGATTATTGTTATAAAGATCTTATTTCAACTTTTTAAAATCAATTAAAATTTTATCCAAATCTTTTGTTATAGAATTAACAGCGTCCTTAACTGCTTTACTCGCAGTCTTGCCTTTTGTCTTAACTTTCAAAATAGGTTTTTCTGTCGGATGCTCTCTTTTCCACGCAACAAAATTCACCTCAGAATCTTGATTCAAATAAACCCGCAAAATCTCAACCATTGTCAAACTATCTACTTGAACCTCCATCTCATTTTTCTCACTTTTCAAAACCTTAATTTCCATAATAAGAAATCTGCAAATTAGTTTAAAAAACTTTGGGTCTTAATTTTCTTAATCCTATTTAACAAGCCCCAACCTCTTTGCTTCTGGAGTAATTAAATCCTGCAATGCGATTCCCTTCAAACCAGTACCTCTTTTCTTCCCCACTAAACTAAGACGATATTGAAAAGAAATATGTTGCTTGTATAGTTTCTGTCCTTCAGGAGTCCAATCTGTTAATGCCCTTACAATATCTCCTTTATTTTCAAATCCAGAATCTCCTGGTTCAATACTAATAGAACTTTTTTCTACCAACCCTATAAAATCATCCAATAATTGCGGATTAGGAACATAATCTCTATTCATCTTCACCTCTTTCCTTTTTTCCAAAAATAAATTCCCTAAAACTAAATTTCTTAGATTTCTTTTCACCTTCTTCAATCTCTTCATCTAAAATTATTTCTTCTTCAAAATCAGAATCAGAAAAATCAGAATTTTCTTCAACTTTCTTTTTCATTTGCTTTAAATCTCCAAGAGTTATTTCTTTTGTTGAAACTCCTTCAAACAAATCTTTTGGCTGTGCAGGAATATTTTTCCGAGCAATATCTTTGATAATTTTAATTCCTAAAAAACTTTCAAGCTTATTTACAAGGCGATAATCATCTTCAGGCAAAATTCCTTTTTCAGCCATCTCAATCGCAGCCTCAGATTCAGAAATTTCTTTTGCAAGCTGTGCCTTACTTAATTTCCTACTTCTCCTAACCCTCATAATAATCCAATGAAAATTATCAACTAAATCCAATCGCGGTTTAATTTCTGCCTTATCTTTTATTTTATCTTTATAATTCCTGTCAACAAGTTCACGCAAACTAATATCTTGCTCAACCATTTTCTCTCGTTTCTTTGCTTCTTCAGGATGAAATTTTTTCAAATGTTCTTTAGAATTAATGCCTGCCATACTAGATAACCTATCATAAATTGTCCCACCTTTCTCCCCTTCCTTAAGTTGAAATGTCGTAGGTTTTTTAACAACAGGCAAGTCCTCATCACTCAAACACTTAGCGCAAATTTTAACAATCCCTTCTTTAGAAATCACATCAAAAAGCCGAGCCCTAGTATCCTCAATGCCACACCTAAAACATTCTGTCATCAATTTCCCACAAAAACCATCTTTTTTAAGATTTCTATACTAAAAAGGGTGTTTTAAAAATCACAAATCAAAATAATCAGAAAATTCATTAATATTAGAAGGGCTCAAAATATTAAATTCTTCATTAATCACAACGGTATTTGGTGAAGAAACTCCATACAAATGCTTCATAAAAACAATAATATCCATGTTCAAATCATAATCAAAAGAATAAATCATAACTTCTCGGTCCTTCTGAGATTTAATACTATCTAACATCTTACCAATATTTTCTGCAGTATTACCATAAACATCTTCGTTAGAATAAAAAAACAAAACAAAATCAACATCTTTCTCGCACTCTTCAGAATATTTTTTAACCGCTAAAAAATGCTGCACTTCCAATAAAACATAATTCTTCTTTTGATTTAAAACATTTTCATCAGTTTTTCCAAATCTTTGCTCTAAAAGAGAAATCAAAGCCCCAGATTCATCTAACTCATTTGAAAAAAGAGCAAAAGCATTTTCATTGCAATTTTGGAGCAATTGTCCTGAAAGCTGTGTTTCCAACAAATCTATTTTAAGAGTATTTTCAATTCCTGAAACTTTCTGATAATTTAAAAAAGAAATTAAATATCCTTGCATAAATGCAAATGCCAAAACCGCAATAGCAATAATCAAAGCGATTAAAACACGTGGCACATTTATTTTATTTCCTTCCCGTTCCATTTCAAATCCATGAAATTTTCCTTTTTATAATTATTGCTTACCCCAACTAACTTTCCCAAGAACAAAATAATAAAAAGCAGAAGTAAGCCACCAAAAAGTAAGAAAAGTAGAATAAAAAATAATGAAAAAAACCATTCCAACAAGAGCATTTGAATGTTCTCTTACTCTTCTCTTAGCAAAAAGAAGATAAAATATAGAAATACCTAAAAAAATCAAAAGAATAATTGAACTTGGTTTACTAAAAAAATAAAATAAAAATCGCTCTATTGTAAACCAACTTAAATCAAAAACTCCTGAAAAAGAAAAATTAACACTCTGCAAATAAATAAATTCATTTTTTAAATTAGAAAGTGTGGAAAATAAAATATAAATTGTAAGAATGATAGAAATAAGAATAGACAAAACTGCAACAGGCAAAACAATCGTACCCATATGCCCATACTTTTTAGAAAAAAGTTTTCTATATTTTAAAAGAAGATGAATCCATCCATGATACCACCGCCTTCGCTGTTTCCATAAACTTTTAAAATCCGTCGGAACATTTGTATAAACAACAGAATCTTCACTGCATTTTAAAGAATATCCTTTTGACTGAATTCTCAAAGCCATTTCCATATCCTCGGTCAAATGACCATCACAATCAAACAAACCATATTTATCAAAAAAAGATTTTCTATAAGAAGAAAAAGCACCCGGAGTAACATGAATTGCGTTCATCGTAGAAAAAGCTTTTCTTAAAAAAATCCCAACCAAATATTCTGCCTGCTGCAACCGCCCTAAAAAACCCTTAGGTTTGTAAACTGCCATCGAAGGCGTAACACACATAACTTTTTCATTAGTAAAATAATTAACCATTTTTCTTAATGCATCTTTTTCAACAAAAGAATCTGCATCCATCGTAACAATAAGTTCCCCTTTTGCCTTGGGAATTCCAAAATTAACAACATGTGCTTTCCCCTTCCCCCCATCTTTGCCTCTAAAAAAAACTTTCAAACGTTCATCTTTAATACTCTTTGCAATTTCATAAGTACCATCAGTACTCCCATCATCAACAAGAATGATTTCCATTTTTTCTTTTGGATAAATTAAATTTAAAGCAGATTCAATCGTCCTCTTAACAGTTTTTTCTTCATTAAGAACTGGGATCACAATGGAAACTGTAGGTAATTCGCTATCTTTAAAATCTCTTGGCTTCTCATATTTTCTCGACGAAAACAGCGACAACGCATAATATGAAACGGCAAACACCCCAATAAATGCCGACAAATAAATCAAAATATCTTTTAACATTTTAACTAAACTCTTTTGAATTTTGAAGATTAAAATAATCATAAAACTCATCCGACAAACTCAATTCATGAGTGTGCCCAATTTTTTTTCTTTTAAGTAAACCCAAATCAACAAATTTTTTAACATGATCATACGCCTTGTTCCCACGAATTTTAATAATTACAGATTGTTTTATCGGCTGCTTGTACGCAATAATCGCCAAAGTTTCTTGTTCAGCCTTTGTAAACTCGCTCGATCCAGTCGCAATCTTATTAATAATATCAGAATGCTCTGGCCGCACATCCATTTTCCACATATCACTTTTTTCCACAATCATTAAAGCAGAACCAACTTTTTCATATTTTTCCTTGAGTTGTTCTAAAAGATCACTAATTATAATTGGATTCAAATCACTAAGGCTAATAAGGTCATTCATATTAAGAAATCTTCCAGAAACAAAAAGTATCGCCTCTAAAATTTTCAAATTTTCTTTTTCTTTTGCCTGATCAATCTCCTCGGCAGTCTTACTATTAATTTCCATTAATTAAGAAAAAGTCCAGAGTTTTTAAGGATTATTGAAAATAAAAATTATTTAACAAGAAATCAGTATTAACTTATCCAAATCCCGATCAACAAATTCTCCAGAATGGGCCCCAGAAAATCTAATATCATTTAAATCAAATTTATAAAAACTATTTTCTTGGTAAGGTAAAACATTTCCTACTGTAGTTGTTAAAAGCAAACTAGCTTCCTCATCAATTCCCTTAAAGTAAAGCTTATAACCTTCTAAATCCTCTGCCATAGATTTATAACCCTCTAAAAATTCTATACTAATTAATGTTCCCCCAACTTCTGATTCCTCCAAATCAAGTTGTGGAAAAAGAGAACCATCAGCAGCTTCTTTATCAAAATTCCCAGCTAATCTATTACATTCCATCTCTTTATTTTCAGAATTCAAAAAAAACACTACAAAAAGGAGTATAATAATTAAAACAACAACACTAATTATAATAAATCGCCTTTTTTCCATGAATGATAAAAGAGAATTTAATATATAAATCTTACTTTCTTCAAGAAAAAGTCCAGATTTTATTTCCTAAAAAATTAACAATCATTGCAAATCCAATTGCCAAAATCTGCGAGAGCATGTAATATATTCCAATAAACTCTGTAAAAAGATATAAAAATACAAGATTCACAACTAAAGAACATAAACTAACCAAAGCAAATTTCAAATATTTTTTATTAAAATCAGATTTTATTTTTTCTTTAAATGTCCAAATTTTATTTAAAATATAATTATTTGTTAGAGAAATAACAAAAGAAAACATTGCAGAGATTAGATAATAAATTTCAAAAAGATCTGTAAAAATATAGAGAAACAACAAATTCACAACAGTTCCAATAATTCCAACAATTGCAAATTTAAAAAACTGCTCCAAAACATTTTTTTTATAAAAGAAATATCCAAAAAGATTATTAAGTAAAGAAAAAACTTCAGAAAAATTTGCTTTGCTTTTTCCTTTCACTCTATTTGTAAATGTTATTGGAATTTCTTTAATTTTTTTAAAATCTCCTTTAATTAAAATTTCTAAAAGAATTTTAAATCCTCGCGGATTCAAATTTTTATTCTTTATACAATTTTTTCGCATAAGAAAATATCCAGTCATAGGATCTTTAATTTCTGTAAAAACCCTCGATAAAAACGTCGCTCCCCTTGATAAAATTTTTCTTGTAAAATTCCACCCTAAAATTTTACCCCCCCTAACATACCTGCTCCCAATAACCAAATCATTTCCTTTTTTAATTTCATTATACATATCAGAAATCTTATCCACAGGATGACTTAAATCCGCATCCATAACTCCCACAACATCACTTTTCGCTAATTCAAATCCTTCTAAAACCGCTGAAGATAAACCTAATTTTCCACTTCTTCTAATCAAATTAAGAGAATTATATTTTTCTTTTAATTTCTTAACAATCTCAAATGTTTTATCAGGAGAATTATCATCAACAATAATAATTTCTCCTTTAATTTTATTTTTTTCAAATTCCAAAAAAATGCTTCTAACTAATTCAGAAACATTTTCTCTCTCATTATATGTCGGAATCACCAAACTTAAATCCATTTTAGTTTTTATTAAATACAAAACATAGTTTTTCAAACTTTTCTTTTAACCCAATGCCCTCAAATTTTCTTGCAAGATTAGGACAAAAAACATAATCAGTATAAGGCTCTTCGTAAATATACTTTTCAGAACAAACTTCAGGCCCATTAGAATAAAAAACATAATCTTCTGTTTCATAAAATTTGAGATCATCCAATAAAAACAAATCCCTTTTTGTAAAATCAATTGAATCAAGCTTCTTAAAAATTAAAACAGTTTTATTTTGCTCAACTGCTTCAACAATAGACCCATCGTAAAAAGGATAAACATTTTCAGTATAATAAGCAACAGGCACCCAATCAGGAGAAACAATCTCACAATCCTCTAATCCCAAGGACCTAACATCATCAGCAGCATTACTAAATAAAGAATTATAATCAATTTTATAAAAAGCAGAAAAAAATCCTGCAACAATTACCAAAAAAATAATAAACAAAACAACAACTGTGTGCTTTCTAATTTTTTTAAACTTATTTAAAATCAAAAAGAACCCTGCCGAAGAAAAATATGCAACAGGGAGCACAAAATTAAACAAAAATCTTAGTTTTTTTTGGGGATTTGTAATAAAATCATAAAGAATCAAAAAAGTTGCCAAAAACAAAATAACATTTGTATATCGCCCACCTCTATTTTCAAAAATCTTTTTTATGCAAACAAAAATTCCAATTAAAAAAAACGGTAAAAACCAACCAACAACCAAAATCAAAGGGGTTAAAGTAAAAGGTTCATACAAATAACCACGATTCAAAACATTAAGTGTAAGCGAATCAATTACACTCGCAATAAAATTCCCGTACTTAAAATAATTAAATAAAAGCCAAGGGCAAAAAATTAAAAAAGCAAACCCAAGATTTTTCAAAATAATTTTATAATTTTTATTAAAAAAAAGCAGTGGGAAAAAAATAAAAAAATTGTATCTTGCAAGCATACCCAAACCCAAAAAATGTCCTGAAACTTTTTTCTTTAAAACAAACACAATAAAAAGCCCGAGAAAAGAAACGCTGATAAGCTCTGTTCCTGCCATCAATCCATAAAATAAAACATAAGAACTCAAACTAAAAAAATAAAAAATAAAACGCACATTTTCTTTTTTTAACCGGTTCCACTTAAAAACCTCATCAGAAAAAATAACACACGAAATAAAAAAAAGCAAAGACGAAATAAAAATAAAAATATATTCAGAAAATTTTCCTAAAAATAAAAAAATACCAAGAATAAAAGGAACAAGCGGCGGGCGTAAAATTTCAAAATAATTTCCGCCATAAAAAAGATATCTCGCATTAAGAACATAAGAAGAAAAATCCCAAGTTAATTGTTTATGATGTTGAAAAATAAAAAAGCAGGTTGAAATCAAAAAAATGGCAAACAAAAATTTATTCTCTTTTACAAATTTTACAAAAAGATCAAAATATCTTTTAAACATAAAAACAACAAACAAAAATACTATTTAAAACTAAACCTTAAACCGCATAATTCCACCAATTCCTCCAAGATTATTAAATTGCTCGCCTTCTTCAGTTTCTGTTGAAACAGTTTCTATTGTCGCACCTGTATCTTTTGCAAGCTTTGTTAATTCCTTTGCAAGAATCTTTTTCAAACTTTTAGATAAAATTAAAAGATCAACTGCCCCATATTTCAACGCTTTACGAGTCTCTTCTTCTCTTAAAGTTGCTAAATCTCTTTTTTCACCAAGCTGCTGAAAAAATCTTTCTAAAAGATTTTTCTCCCTAATAATTTCCTGCCCCACCAAAATATCTTGCGCGCGCTCAACTAATTCTTTCAAACCATTCTCAGTTGTATCCCCAAGATCAATCCTACCAATTACTTTTTCCTGCAATTGCGTCGGCAAATAATTATTATCCAAAAACTCGTCTTTTGTCGGAATCGGCCCCCCAACTAAAATCCCTTTTAATTTTTTATTTGTATAAAACGCAGTCTTCATTTCGTCTGCAATTCTTTTATAAAAATCTTTAGTTAAACCCTCAGTAATTCTATGAAATCTCTGGCTTGATTGCCCGCCAGCACGAACCTTGCTCGGAATCCCTGAAGTCATTTTCTGAATAACAGAAATGCTTTTACCCTCAAGAATTCCTATTGTGGCATCTTTTCTATCCATAACCAAAAGACCAAAAACTTCCTCAATCTCAAGCATTTCTTGCAAAGCATCTAAAACAAATTCTTTATCGCAACGATAAATTCTAATTTTTAATGGTTTCGGCGGCTCAATTTCCCAAAGTTTCAAATCCTGGTCTCCTTCTTGTTTTGAAATATTCCCACAAAAAAGAGCAAGTCCATTTTTAGGTGTTTTCTTAATTCCTTTCAACTGCCGAACAATTTTATCAAGCGCCTCACCAACATTTTTACGCGTCGAAGTAGATTTAATATTTTTCGCAGTAGATTTTTCAGCCTCAAGCTGTCTCTGTACAGAATTCACATCATAGCCAGCAGGAACATAAACAGTAATCAACTCTGTATGCCGACCCTTATATGACTCAAGCTCCTCGACAATTTCTGCAAGTTCATCTTTTGTTAAAACCATAACACAAACACGACTAAAGAGTTTATAAAATTACTTAACTTTTTGAGCTCTCTCGAGCATCTTTTTATATTTTTCAAAACTAACATAAATCATAAAATCCAAATTTTCCGGAGCATCAACAACCACCCCATAAATTAAATATTTATATTCTCGCGAAGTTTTTTTGTTCACAAGGACAACCTCATAAATATTATTATCTTCTCTTGATTTCCTCCCAAGCTTTACAAAATAATTTCCATAACTTGTTCCAGAAAATTTCACAATCCCTCCTCCAAAAAACGAACAATCAGGATCATTAAGCCGCGGATAAACATGGACAACTCCTTTTTCCCTCGACAAAAAAATATCTGAATTCTTAAATTCCAAAACAACATTAGAATCTATGAGTCTCTCAAGCGTTACAGGATATCTTGACATTTTTAAAAAAATCAAACAAATTCAACTTTAAATTTCCCAACTTTTATCTCGCGAGCATTTACAACATTCTTCAAATCTTCAAGCATCTCTTTTAAATCCTCATAAACAACTTTATCAACATTCAAAACAATTTCAGCATTCATTGGTTTTTGCGCTTTTGTTTTTTCCTGTCTAACCCTTGTTAATAAATCAACAAATAAAGTCCACTCATTCGCATGAGACCTCGCTTTCTCATCATCCCATCCTTTTAATTTCTTATCTGCTTCAGGCCAATTCTCAAGATGAATGCTTTTCTTTTTCTCCCTCTTTCTAAAATATTCTTGATAAATTTCTTCGGTCACAAACGGCATAATCGGCGCCAACATTTTAATACAAGCCAAAAGAGCTTTATACAAAGTATACTGTGCAGATTTTTTCTTGTCACCCTCGCATTGATAAATTCTCTTCTTAACAATCTCTAAATAACTATCACAAAAAAATTTCAGAAAAAATTCTTCAACATTAAATTTTGCCTTAGAATATTCATAATTATCAAATCTATATGTTGTATTTAAAATTATGCGATCTAATTCCAATAAAAAGTTTTCATCTAATTTCTCCATATTTTTAGGTTTCTTAAAATCAAAATCTTTTAAATTCATAAAAACAAATCGCGAGGCATTAATCAATTTGTTAATAAATTTTTTTCCAGTAACAGAAGTTTTGTCTTGATAATCTGCGTCCTCACCAAGTTTTCCTGACGCTGCCCCAAACCGAAGCGCATCAGCTCCAAACATCTCCACAACTTTTTGCGGCTCGATAATATTTCCTTTGGACTTGCTCATCTTCTCACCCTCTAAAGTCACAAATCCTGAAACAACAACATCATTAAAAGGATTTTTTTTATAATGCAAATTCTGTTTTAAAACAGTGTTAAACAACCAAAATGTAATTATGTCGTGCGCCTGCGCCCGCAAATTCATCGGCAAATATTTTTTAACATCTTTGTAGACTAAACTCAAAGCAATTGTCGGCGTCATCGAACTCGTAAACCAAGTATTAAGAACATCTTTTTCAGGAATCAACTTTCCTCCGCAATCGCACTTTTGTTTAGGCGGTTTATCTTTCAAAGGGTCAACAGGCAAATCCTTTTCATCTGCCAAATAAATTTTGTCACACTTTTCACAATACCAAACAGGAAACCCAACACCATAATAACGTTGATTTGAAACAAGCCAATCCCATTGCAATCCCTTAACCCAATTATCATAACGATGCTTCATATGTTTTGGATGCCAATTAAGTTTCTTTCCCCAAGAAAGCATATCTTTTTTCAAATCAAGATAGCGAACAAACCACTGCTTCGTCTTAATAAATTCAATCTCGTGCCCACACCTCTCATGAACATTAACAAAATGTTTAATTGACTTCTGACCCTTCAAAAGTTTTTTTGATTTTAATTCTTCAAGAATATTTTTGCGCGCGTCCTTAATTTTTTGGCCGGCAAATTTTCCGGCAAGTTCAGTCATCCGCCCATCGCGAGTAATCGCTTCCTTAATTTCAAGCCGATAAGCTTTTTGCCATTCCATATCAGTCTGGTCTCCAAAAGTACAACACATAACAATTCCTGTTCCCTTATCCACATCAACGCGCTTGTCCTCCATCACAGGAACTTCAAAATCAAACAAAGGAACTTTTGCTTTCTTACCTTTAAACTTTTTATATCTTTTATCTTCAGAATTATAAAACACAGCTACGCACGCTGGCAAAAGTTCTGGGCGCGTTGTCGCAATCTCCAAATCTTTCCCATCAATTTTAAAAACAATATTATTAAAAGTCGTTTCAATTTCTTTATCCTGAACCTCAACCTGAGCAACACCCGTCTGACACTCTGCACACCACATCGAAGGCGCATCACGTCTCTCCAACCTTCCTTTTTTATACAAATCCAAAAAACTCCACTGACTAATTTTTCTAGAATGATTATCAATCGTCGAATAATACAAATCATAATCACAGCTAATTCCAATATTCTTCCAAGAACTAATAAATTTTGGAAGTTCTGTTTTTAAATAATCAAGACAAATTTTAATGAATTCATTTCTCTCAAAATCCTTTGCCCGAATTTTCCTGGACTTTTCAACAAGCCGCTCTGTCGGAAGCCCGTTATCATCAGTACCAAAAGGATAAAATAAATTAAATCCTCTCATCCGTTTATACCGCGCAATAAAATCCATTTGTGAATACTGAAACGCATGCCCCATATGCATCTTACCTGAAACTGTCGGTGGTGGCGTATCAATTGAAAAAATTGGCTTCTTAGATTTAACATCAAACTTATAAATCTTCTCCTTCTCCCAAAACTTTTTCCATTTCTCTTCAACTTCTTTTGGACTATATTGCGACATAACTAAAACTAAGCGAACAATCTTTTAAATGTTTTCTAAGAATAAATTTTTAAATAAAATAAGATTAATACTAATAATGAAAAAAGAATTTTATGCTAAATCTTTTGAAGAAGATTTTATTCTAAAAACAATCAAAGGCAAGAAAAAAGTAAAATTTCAATCCATACAAAATATCCTAAAAACAAAAACAATTAAACCAAACACAAAAAGTTTTGGAAGAGAAAAAAGACTCGCTTGTAGTTTATTAAATAAAAACTATCTAAAAACTTACCGAGCCCAAGGAATAATTTTCCAAACTTCCA
>Ga0272443_10004585_pt1 | contig 14920 bp, 8 predicted proteins | sample SSMAcet12_FD_193581 | JGI IMG/M metagenome (GOLD analysis project Ga0272443, IMG submission 193581) | Marine sediment archaeal communities from Little Sippewissett salt marsh, Falmouth, MA, United States - SSM-Acet-12 | ecosystem: Environmental > Aquatic > Marine > Wetlands > Sediment ...
AAAATAATTCTTTTTTAACGGCAGCACTAAGGTTAATGATTTAAAACGCTCCTGATTTATCTATTATCAGCGTGCCCCTTTTCCCAAAAAATAATTTATTATTTTTTGGGGTCCCGTTTTCTATGATTTGAAATTTCCTCTGGCGATCACTAAACCCCAAACTTCATTTGCACCAGCTTTTTTAAGTTGCTTGGCGCTTGAATTCAAAGTTGCTAATGTGGTGGCCACATCATCTATGATTATAACATTTTTCCCCTTAAAATCAAACTTTTTGTTAACCTTAAAAGCTTGATTTAAATTAATTAGCCGGCTTTTTTTATCCAAGGAAGCTTGTTTTTGGGTGTATTTGACCCTTTTTAGCAATTTGTCATAATAAGGCATATTAATTTTTTTGGCAATATGTTTGCCCAGAATTTCGGATTGGTTATAGCCCCTTTCAATAAATCTTTTTCGGTGCAATGGTATGGGGATCATAATTGCTTTTTTCAATGCGGGTGGACTTAATTTTTTATATGTTTTCAGCATTAAGCTGCTTAGTGGTCGAGATAAATCTTTGATAAACTGGTACTTATAATAATGGATACATTTTTTTATGAGCCCTTTTTCATAGACGCAACCCGTTATCAAACCGTCCAGGCTTGTTTTATTTTTACAATTGTCGCAGACACTGCCGTACTGGTTTTGTCGGCGGCAGATAGGGCAGCATTGGTGGTTTTTTGTTTTGATATTTTCATAGCATTTTTTACACAGCCAAAGTCCTTCCTGCCCGCAGCCCAGGCAGAATTTGGGGAAAATCAGGTCTAGTAGGAAATTAATCAGTCCACGCATAATTACCTTCCTTAATTTTTAGGGAAGGTTTTTAGCTGGTTAGATTAAGATTATTTTAACATGATTTCCTGTTTTTGGGCAGTGACCTTGATAGTATCGCCTTTTTTATATTTATTTTCCAGTAATGATTTTGCTATCTGGTTCTCAATCATTTCCTGGACATAGCGCCGGATGGCCCTGGCTCCCTGGTCCGGGGCGAAGCTTTTTTCTGTGATCAGGTCAACGGCTTTTTTATCAAGCTTGATTTTCAAGTCCTGGTCGGACAGTTTTTTCTCCAGTTTGGATATTTCCAGCTTAACAATTTTCCCGATTGACTCCTTGTCCAACGGCTTAAAGACGATGATTTTATCGATGCGGTTGAGGAGTTCCGGCCTGAATTTTTGCTCCAGGTCTTTGATCACTTTTTCTTTCATATCTCGGAATTTGACCAGAGCGCTTTGCTTTTCCTCGGCTGTTTCGGCGGCAAAACCCATCGAAGCTGTTTCATTCAGTGAAGTCAGGCCCACATTGGAAGTCATGATGATGATGGTATTCTTGAAATTTACTTCTCGTCCTGTGGCGTCTGTCAGGTGGCCGTCTTCTAGTATTTGCAGGAGTATATTGAATACTTCGGGGTGCGCTTTTTCTATTTCGTCAAACAGCACCACTGAATATGGCCGGCGGCGGACCGGTTCGGTCAGCTTATTTCCTTCTTTATAGCCTACATAGCCGGCCGGAGCGCCGATTAATTTGGAGACATTGAAGCTTTCTGCGAATTCAGACATATCTACCCTGATCAGAGCTTTCTCGTCCTCAAATACTGATTTGGCCAGTACTTTAGCAGTTTCTGTCTTGCCTACGCCGGATGGCCCCAGGAAGATAAAAGAGGCGATCGGACGCCGTGGATCAGACAGCCCGACGCGTGAACGGCGGATAAAATCAGCCATTGTTTTGAGCGTATCGTCCTGGCCGATAATTTGTTGGCCGAGCAGCTCCTCTAATTTTAGCAGCCTTTCTTTCTCGCTGACGATCAGATCCTGTAGCGGCACCTTGGTGATACCGGAGATCACTTCGGCCACGTCTTTTTTGGTAATTTTACCGATAAACTTTTTATTGGCTTGGGCTTGTTTTTGCTTGAGTACGGACAGCCTTTCATACAGGGCATTTTCTTTGGTTTTTACCTTGACGGCCTGTTCGAATTTTTCCTTGTTGACTAAATCGTTTTTTTCATTTTTTAGCTTTTCAATTTCTTTTTCTGTCTGGTGGATCTCTTTCAACAGACCATCACCTTTGTGTTTTATCTTGATCTTGGAAGCGGCCTCGTCGATTAGGTCGATGGCCTTGTCCGGCAGGAATTTGTCCTGCATATAACGCTGGCTCAGGGTCACGGCCGCGTCGATGGCATCATCCGTGATTTGCACCAGGTGGTATTTTTCGTAATTATCCCTGATGCCTGATAGCACTTCTTTGGTTTCATTTATATTGGCTTCTTCGATGATGATGGGCTGGAATCTCCTTTCCAGGGCGGCGTCGCTTTCTATATATTTACGATATTCATCCAGGGTGGTGGCGCCGATAGTGCGTATTTCTCCTTTGGCCAGAGCCGGTTTGAGTATATTGGCGGCGTCCATTGATCCGGCGGCCGAACCAGTACCAATGATAGTATGCAGTTCATCTATGAACATAATGATATTTGGGTCTTTTTTGATTTCGTCGATGATCTGTTTGAATCTGCTTTCGAATTCACCGCGGTAGATGGTCCCGGCAATGACCAGGCTTAAATCCAGTTTGAATATTTTTTTGTCCAACAGTATGTCTGGTACTTCACCGGCGATAATTTTTTTGGCCAGTCCCTCCACGATAGCCGTCTTGCCCACGCCCGGCTCGCCGATCAAGACGGGGTTGTTTTTGGTGCGCCTGGACAGGATATGGATTAGTCTTTCTATTTCATCACCCCGGCCGATGACCGGATCGATGCTTTTCTGGATGGTGCCGTCAGTCAGGTCAGTAGCAAAAAAATCAAGCGCCGGATTTTTCGCTGAATCGTCATGTTTATTCTCTTTAGTGCCTTCCTTGGATTGTTCGAAGATCTGGGTGAGATCAGGAAATTTGGATGTACTGCGCATGACCGTCTCCAATTTTGATTTGAGTTTGTTGAGGTTGATGCGGTTGTTCTCCCATAAGGCGACCATGGCCGGCGTATCAATTTCCAGCAGGCTGTATAGTAAATGTTCTGTGCCGATGTATTTATGCTTATTCTTATGGGCGATCAGACCGGCTTTTTCTATGGCTCTCTTGGTCTCGTTATCCGATAAGGTATTGAGTTCCTTTTTCTGGTCGGTTTCCTTGGCGCTGTTGCTTTTTACCACTTGGCTGCGGATTCTTTCCGCGGTCAGGCCCATCTGTATCAGCAACTCAGCCGCAATGCTGCCTTTCTGCAGAATCAAGCCATAGACAAGATGCTCGGGCTTGATGTGGTCGTGCCCAAGTGATTCACCCAGCTCTCTGGATTTTTTCAGGGAGTTTTTAAGATGGGTAGTAAATTTATCTAAAATTTGTTTATCCATAAAACGATGTAAATGAATTATAGTATAAAAAGACCCCTACTTCAAGTCAAGTAGTGCATTTTGGTATTATATTTATTAAGTTATTTCATCCTGAAGCTGGACAACGATTGGGTGAAATCTTTTTTATAATCCAATGAATAGAAAGTGTCACATTCCAGGCTTATTTCTATTATGTAATCTTTTTTTACGTAGGCTACTTTGTATAGGTATTTCTTATTGTCAATAAATTTAAAAGTCTGTTCGATGTAATATCCGTCCGTGCCGTCAATTGCATATGTATTTTCCGACAAGGTGGTGCTGGCATCATATATAGTATTAATGATATTTTGGTCGTTTTCCAGCCATTCTGCCGCTGTTAGTTCGCTGTCATTTTCCTCTAAATAAATATTAATATTTATTTTATCCGTGGTATTGGGCACATCATAAGTAAAAGTGGAAGAATATCCGTATTTATATTCGTTGTTGCTGTAATTCGTAAATCCGCGTGGTGCTGAATAAGTAAAGGGCATTTTAGAAAGTTCGATGTCCGTTTCTACTAGCCGCTGGGTGTTAATAAGGTTTTGCCGCTGGCCGAGCGGGCCAATACCACTGAAGACAGAATAAATATAAAAACCGAAGACCAAGAATCCGACGATTAGCAGGCTGAAAACATAGAAGCGCCCGTTGTGGGCCGTGGCTTCATACCTGATCAGGTCATCAGGCGGTTTGAAATATGCCAATTCATCATAAAAAGACTTGTAAAAAATCAAAGAGGCGATAGCACTCAATGAGTAGATCAAGGAGACGAATAATATGAGCGTATAAGTGTTAATGTCGTCAAGTAAATAATTACCGCTCTTGCTGACGGTCGTTATAGCCAGAACCATGCCGAAGATGATCAGGCCAAAAATCAGGCTAATAACAAATTGAAACAGCAAGCTATAAAGAAAAATCTTCCAGCGGTGTCCTTTGGCCAGTTCGTTGGCCCTGATCACGGCCGCCATTCCGTATTTGTCTTCATTTATAATGACATAAGGTAGCAGGGTCAACGATATGGATAGCGTGATGCCTGGTATGATTAGCAGCGCGAATCCGCCGATCAATGCCAAGAAGGCGACTACCATGGTATAGAGGTATTTAAAAATCAGCGGGAACATGTCTTGGAAGGCGCTTCTCATCGACCATTCGTCCCGACTGATCATGATGACTGAAAGGAAAAAAACAAGCCCGGTAAAAATCGTAAAAATAAAACTGATATAAGGCCAACTATCAGGCGTGAATACTATGCCGGCCAGACAAACAGTGATTAAAAAATACAAGCCTAATACTTGCCTCCAATTTTTTTTGATTTTTGACAACATTAGGCCAAAAGAACCCCGGCCGATATGGCCAGAGAATTTTAGATTGCCCATGTGTTGTTCTAGCGGATCCTTTTTTTTCCCGCGTTCTTTCTGGAATTTTTCGGCTGGACTGAATATTTTTTCCTCATTCGGTTTCCGTGGCGGAGGTGGGTTAGGGGAAGAAGATTGGGAATATGCCCCAACCAAAATTTTATCAATATCGGCGTTGGACCAACCTTGATTCTTAAGTTTTTCCACGATTTTCATATCAGAAAGACCAGCCTCACGGGCCTGGTGCAGCCATTGATATATTTCCTTTTCCCCCATTTATTTTTTAATGATTTTTATTTTTGTTTATATTATTATTGTAGCATAAAAAAAGTAATTTGTCAATTACTTGTGTTTGATACTTTTAGAGGTTAAGCATGGTAATTACGAAAGCCACTACGGTCATTATTCCGGCAATTATAGCTGTGGTCAGCGTGATTTTGGTGGAAGTGGCGGTTTTTGTCCTTATCTTAGTTTCCACTTCTGGTTTGAAATCTTTCATAATATTTATTACTTACCCTTATATCTTAATGCATTCCCCGCAATGCCGCAATTCTTTCCTCGATGGGTGGGTGCGTAGAAAACATCTTGGCAATACCTTTTTTTGCCTTGTCACCAAAAGGGTTGGAGATATAGAGATGAGCCGACGCATTGTTAGCCCGACGCATTGGCTCTGTATTATATTTATTTATTTTTTCTAAGGCTCGGGCAAGTCCTTCAGGGTATCTTGTCAATAAGGCGCCGGATGCATCAGCTAAAAATTCCCGCTTACGCGAAATGGCAAATTTGATAAGTTGAGCGATGATAGGGGAAATAATCAGCAGTATCAGCCCGACCGCCAGTAGAATTAGTTGCAATTGTCCGCCACCTTTGGAATTGCTTCTTCTACCACCTCCCAAGAAACTAATTCTAAAGAACCAGTTGGAGAGAAGGGCGATGATGCCAACACAAATTATGACTAGGGTCATTACTCTAATGTCGTAATTTTTGATATGCGACAACTCGTGGGCGATAACCCCTTCTAATTCTTCATTCTCCAATTTGTTAATTGCGCCGGTGGTGATAGCGATAGATGAAGTTTCTGGATTGCGTCCGGTGGCGAAGGCGTTGATGGCGTCATCATTGATGATATGGATTTTTGGCATGGGCAGGCCAGCCGTGATGCATAAATTTTCCACCAATCTATAAATATATTTGCCGTCCGCTTCGGTGATTTCCTTGGCCCCGGCCGTCCACAGAGCAATTTTATCACCGGAAAAATAACCGACCAATGACATGATTATGGAAAAAATGATAGCCAAGGCCAAACCGAAATAACCCAGCTCAGTAAATTGCCCGAATATCCAGCCAATGGCAGAAATCATAATCACGAAGAAAGCGATCAATAATATTGATTTTCTTTTGTTGCTGGCAATTTGGGTGTAGAGAGTCATTGATTGTGGTCTAATAAAAGGCCAATAAAATTGGCCTTTTATGCACTATTTAGTGTAAATTTAAAATTGTACCTTAACCGGCTCTTTGGCCTCTTCCTGTTCCAGTTCGAAGAATTCATATTTATTGAAGCCCATCATGCCGGCAATCATATTGTTGGGAAATACTTGAATTTTAGTATTGAAATCTCTGACATTGCCGTTGTAGAATCGTCTGGCTGCCTGGATTTTATTTTCCGTGTCAGTTAGTTCATCCTGCAGTTTCAGGAAATTTTGGTTGGCTTTGAGGTCAGGATAGTTCTCGGCCACGGCAAAAAGGCTTTTTAAGGTACCTTCGAGCATGTTCTCGGCTTTACCCTGTTCTTCCGCGCCTTTGGCGTTGATAGCAGCGGCCCTGGCCTGCGTCACTTTTTCGAATAATTCCCTTTCATGTTTGGCATAACCCTTGACCGTCTCGATCAGGTTGGGGATTAGGTCATACCTTCTCTTCAATTGGACATCGATGTCCGACCAGGCTTCGTCAGTCTGGTTTCTCAGTTTGATGAGGCTGTTATAAACGCCGACTAGCCAAAATGCGATGACGGCTACGACGACGATTATTACCCATAGTATTGGTGTCATAATTGTTTCTTAATTATTTTATTATGGTGTTATTAATAAATTAATCTCCATAGCTTGGACTTCGTTATTTTCATCCAGTGGTTCTGTAGATTTTATAATGATGTCATTCCCGATTCTTAAATTGGATATGGAAATTTCAGATTTACTGCTGGCTTTGGCATTCTGCGGGGCTTGGGCCAGATCCCATTTTTTTATTTCTGTTTTGTCATTATAGATAGCCTTGATTTTCTTTTTTTCTAATTTTTTTTCAGAAGTTTGGGTAGTTACTTCAAGGACAATACTAATATCTGTGATATCGGTGATTTTTCCGGTCCAGTTATAGATTTGTTGTCCTAGTACGGAGATACCAGGGTTATTATTTGATAAATCAACTACCGGAATCGGCGAGGATGCTTTGGTAGCGTTATTCTTACCCAGATTAAAACTGGTGATGGCCACCACAGCCAATAAAACGATGGCTAAAGCTGCTAGCCCTTTGATAGGAAATTTATTAGTACTTGTTTTATTTTCTTGTTTCATTAAAATATGAATTTATGTTGACATTTACCCTAAAAATGTGTTACAATTATATCACTATTTTTAACATTAATCAATTTAATTATCGAAAAAATAATTGATTATGTCAAATAGTGTATTTCAAAATAAATGTTGGTAATTACGGCAAAATTTTTTAAAATTACTTATTAACCATAGTGTTTTTTTTAGGTAAAATAAGAGAAAATATTACAAAATGGGCTATTTTTGGCCTATTTTTTGTTTTTCTGATGTTAATTGCCAGCCAAGTGAGGGCAGAACTTTATCCCCCCATGGCCGAACCGCCAGGAAATAATACATCCGGATTTATTGATATCAGCGATATTGATCAAGGCAAGCAAGGGCCATTACGCTTGGGTACAGGTGATGTTGCCTCGCAGTTTAACTACCAGCTGGAAGTTTTAGGGGGTGGTGCGGCCGCTACCAGGGCGGAAATAGATAATGATTTGCAGGTGGCCCAAAATGCTAGTGGTCTAAATCAGGCTTTTTTTGTAGATTCTGTAAATAACCGCGTGTGTATTGGAGATTGCTTTAATACTGAAGGTTCAAAATTAGAAGTAAGCGATAGAGGAACATCCATCAATTATACTGAAACCATCGGTAATGCCTTAGCCGTTTATAGTGACCAAGCTGAGGCATTTTATTCACAGGGAGCAACCGGGGGTTTTTATGCGCTATCTGATGGAGTGGATAACTATTCTATTTATACTTTAAGCACCACCGGTACGGCCTTGACTGGCAATAATCCATCTGGGACATATAGCGCTGTCGCTGGTGTAAGTACTGACGGAATTGCCATTTATGGAACAAATTTGAATTATTTTGGTCTGTGGTCTGCTTATTTTGACGGACGACTTCAAGGCAATACCGATATAAGTGCTGCTAAACTAGTGACCAAAAATAAATTACCAACTTTATTTGGACATACTTACGGCCAAGTAGTGGAAAGCTTTGATTTCGGTAATAGTCAGGTGATATACCATGATGGTACTTATTTATGGTTGGCTAGCGGTAGTAATATTATCAAAGTTCGTGCCAGTGACGGATTGCAAGTTTATTCTAGCCCTATTGGTACAGGTATTAGTGAAATTGTTTTTGATGATAAAAATTATTGGGTGGTTTATGATAGCGGTATCAGCAAAATAAATTCTTCAGACGGTACAGTGGAATGCACAGCAGCATTATCTAATCCCAGCGGATTTGTTTTCACCGGACGGGAATATTGGGCTACGGCTGCAGGTACAGGAGAAATCATAGAAATTAACGAATCTTGTGGGCAGGTAGCAGGCTCTACTTATGAATTGGTAAATGAAACAAGTTTTACTCTGGGTAAAGCGATTTATAGCGGCGATTTCATTTGGGCGCTGGCTACCAATAATGATTCTAATGCTGGTTCAGTCATCAGCTTTAATCCTTCAAGCGGAGATGCCATCCGTTGGGACGGTTTAATCGGTCGGGGACCGGTGGACATCTATTATGATAATTACTATTTTTGGACATTGAACGAAGGCAGTGATACAGTCAGTCAGTATTACATGCAGAAAAACAAGGTATGCAGCCAGTTAGCAGCTGGTGACAGAACCTTTTCTTGTCAGACTGATACTGATTGTGAGGATGCAGGTCTGGGCTCATGTACTTTTCATAAACCACAAATATACGTAGTCTACCCTATTAATTATGAGAGCAGCCATACGGAAAATAATCCAATTAATTTTGTTTTTTCTAGTGAGGATATCTGGATAAATAATAATTGGACGGATAGCGGCGGGTCTAATTTTTCCGAGTTGATAAAGATGTCACTCTACAATCCGGGTCAGACCGAGACGATTGCCGTTAGCGGCAATAGTACGGGCTTGGTGTTTGATCAGTCATATTTATGGGTATCCACTTCGGATGATGATCTTTACAAAATATTTTCCGGCGTAGGATACGGGCATGATGATTTGTCAGATACTTTGGCTTTGCAGAGTGGCAGCTATACTGACCAGCGGGGCAGCTTCGATATCAGCGGGCATGCCAGGATTGACGATACATTAAATTCAGAAGGTGATTTGACGGCGACTAATAATATATGGGGAAAGATGGGACCAGATGATCTTATTTTTTCTACCGAATGGGAGCCAACTTCCGTAATGCCAACACCGCCAAATCCCTGCCAACCAGGCCAATCAGATTGTTTTGCTACTGGAGTTTCATCGCTTATTCAGGCCAGTGACGGTTATATTTATGCCGGTACTTTTTATGATGGCAATGTTTATCGCTCCAATGATGGTGGTATGAGTTGGGAAGATACTGGTGTTTTACCAATAAATAATGATGAAGTAACTTGGGTCGAAGATTTAATCGAAACCCATGATGGTACAATTTATGCGGCTTATGGAAATGAAATCGGCGTTCCTGATGATGGTGCTCGTGTTGCCTACTACGATGAAGTGGGAGGAAATTGGATTGCCACCGCAGAAATTATTGATCCGGCGATTTCAAATCATGCTTATTCATTAATAGAAGTACAAGAAGGAGCACAATGGGCAATATATGTTGCCGTGCATTCAGTAGATTATTTATTTAAAACAACAGACGGAGGGGTTAATTGGAACTCAACTTCCTCTTTTCCGGCAAGAATAGGCGGTAATGATGATGTTGATATTTTATTAAATAGTAGTGATGGTTTTATTTATACGGGTTCAAAGACTAGTCCGTATGTTAATAGATCAGATGATGGTGGGGTAACTTGGGAAAATATGACTGATATCAGTACGGTTGCTGGTATTTATTCGCTTTATGAAGCATCCGATGGTTGTATTTATGCAGGCACAGACCAAATAAGCGGTATAGGAAATGGTCATGTTTTTCAATCTTGTAATAATGGCCATACTTGGCAAGACACGGGAGTATTAACTAATTCAGAAGCAATATACTCAATAATTGAAATTGATAATGTGTTATATGCCACTTCTAAAGGTTCTGACGGAAATGGTCATGTTTTTTGGTCAATGGATTGGGGTGATACTTGGGTAGATACATCAATTCCCGTTAATTCTACTGAGGTTATAGAAATTATCCAGGGTAGTGATGGTACGTTATATTTAGGCGCACGAAACGGAGGTTTTTATTATGCGGTATACAGAAGTATGGCTCTTGATCCCAATACAGATTACCACTGTCCAAATGGCCATTTTGTTAAAAATATTAAATTAAACGGTTTAAAACAAGTGATTAGGATAGAATGTGGCCCATTATAATTTTATGAATTTTAAAAATACAAAATTCAAAAAAAATAACAATAAATTAATTTTTAAAGTTTGTCTAACGACAATATGTATCTTGTTGTTGGCGGTGATCGGCTGGGAAGAGGTGCGGGCGCAGTGGGAAGTGCCTAGCAATTTGCCGCCGGACAGCAATATTTTTACGCCCCTGAACGTCGGACCATACAAACAAGCCAAAGAGGGAGGGCTATTGTTGGATCCCTTGTATAACCCTTTTGGCGCTCCGCCGGAGATCGAGTATCCGCTGGAAGTGAGAGGCACCAAGAATGTATATATCAATGATTTTGAGATTGTACCAGGTGGGGATTTGGTAGTTGACGCTGATACTTTATACGTGGATGGAGAAACCAACCAGGTGGGCGTGGGTACGACTTCATTGGAAGAGATATCCGGCCTGGAAGTTCACGGCGGCAGCATGGAAATTGGTTCATCCGCCGCCGGTGTCAGTGGCCCGGGTTTGACCCTAGTCTCTAATAGTAGTGATCCGCTGATGACAGTAAAGTCGTCCGGTTTCCAGACGACCAGCGTTTACGGCCGCGGGGAAAGTGACAGTATCGGAGTCTACGGCCTGAACATTTCCGAAGGTACGGGCATCTTGGCCCGCAGCAATGACGCTTCAGCCGTGTCTGGCGTGGCTGATTCTGCATACAGCCTGTCCGACCCCATTATCGCTGGAATTTACGCGACCGCTAGAGGCCTTGGATCCTGGGCTGGATATTTTGAGCAGAGGTTATTCGGAACTGATGAAGTAGTCGGTAAGAAATTCCTGCCCAACCGCCTGCAGGCTTCGCAGATACCATATACCAGCGCCTGGGAATCTGAGAAAGTAGCGGATAGCGAAATTTTACCTTTACGTTTTTACGCCTGGGATGGTGAATATATATGGGCTACTACTTGGGGTTATTATGTTGGTGATATTTATAAAATTGATCCAGACACATTGGAAATAGTCACGCATTTTGATTTTGATGAATCCGCCACTTATGATAACCATGGTGTCAGAGGAATAGTATATGGCGGTGGATATGTCTGGGTATTGCATAATGTTTGTGACGGTGGAGGTTGTGAATTTAAGTCAGCGGTAACTAGGATCGACGTGAATACATATGATATCGATTTGATAGTTCTACATGATTTTGGAGATAGTGATTATTATTCCATTGCAAATAATGCATATTATGACGAACGCACTCCAGGCGGGCCATATATATGGGTTGCCAGCATGATAGAAAGTGGACAGATGCATTCAATTTCACAAATCCGCATGAATGGCACGGTAGTTAGGACTTTTTCATTTGATGCAGCGGCTAATGGCGGTAATCAGTGTATACACGAAAGTGATGAAAGTTGCACTGACACCCTTGACAATGACGGCGACGGTGGGTATGACAGTGGCGTTTGTACTTATGCAGCCACCGATCAAGGAGATTGCAACTCCAACGGCGGCATTTGGGCAGAGGCTTGTTCTATTCGGATTTATGGCAACTCATCTGATTGTTCTACCAACGGCGGCGTCTGGTCGGAGACTTGCAGTTATGATGATTTTGATACGCAAAGCGATTGCGAGTTGTGCAGTGCTCCGGGAGATTGGGATGGTGCCACTTGTGTTAGCGATAGTAATTGTACTACGGAAGAGACTTGCAACGGCACGGCCGTCTACGGCGCTTGGCAGAGTGGCGATTTGCAATGTACCGTGGGAGAAGCTTACGGTACTTGTGATAATCCTACATATGATAATTGGAGTGAATGTTTTAATAATGGAGGAAATTGGACTTGGCATGACCATAATAACGATGAGAGGATAATCAAAGGTTATTTAGCTAATCCGGCAGGAATGGACATGGATAGTGACGGCAATATATGGTTAACATTTACCGGTGCGCCCGGATATGGCAGAGATGGTTCTGGTGGTCAGGGTTATGCTAAATTCAATGCAGCAGATCCAGAAAATGCAGCAGATCAGTATGTATATTGTACGGGAGTGGGATTAAATCCGACTGATATCGCTTATGATGCGGGTAATGACCAGATGTGGATGACTTTTGCCAATGGAAATGGTGGTAACGCTTTTTCGTATGATGATAATAGAGGTTTGGCCAAGGCAGATGCGGGTACAGGGAGTATCACTGAATTTCTCAGAAATATATTTGGAATGGCTGGAGATCCTGAAGATACAATAAAATACTATTCACGCTCACCTGGTGGACCTTCAATCTGGGCTTCAAATTCCGGACGACTACAAAAGGTTAATCCCGATGATAACTCCATACTGCATACATATTATGAGACGGTATGGACTATGGATATGTATGAATATATTTTTGATGAACGGGATCGGGATAATCCAGTGATTTGGCAGTCTACTGAGGGTGATGGTGTCATATTAAAACACACCATGGATGATCCGCCCGGTTATTCCACTACTACCGATTTGATTCGGGGGGCTAATGTAGTTTCAATGGTGACTGACGGCACATATATTTGGGCGGGTACGGGTAACAGCACCATCTTAGCAAAATATGATGCAAAGGATAGGAGTAAAGTAGCAGAATATGACATTGGTTTTATCGTCTATAACATGGTTTATGATGGAGAGGCAATCTGGATCCCTTACTATGAATCTGGTCAACGCTTTAAGAGGCTGGATGCGGCCACGGGTCAGATTGATGATTATGAAATTATATCGGGCCTAGGAAATATTGATCCTTACAGCGCGGTATTATCGGGCCGTTATATCTGGTTTGCTGATTATGATGATGACCGGATGGTTAGGATAGATATGCAGGATTGCGATCCGGGCACTTTGCAATGCACTGACACAAGCCAGTACGCAGTAGGCAGTCCGCGGGAAATAATTTTTGATGGAGATAATTTATGGATTTCCCATGATAACAATACATTATCCAGAATGAATCAAGCAGGAAGTGTAACGGCTAATCTCGTAATTTCAGAAATTGCCGGTGACAGAATACATGCCATGGAATATGACGGCACTTTTATCTGGATTGGCACCGATCAAGTGGACGGGGATGGCAACAGCGTCTTCAAGATCAACCCATACGGACTGGATAATAATACCGATGAGGCTGGTTATTGCAGCAATAATAATACCGTGGCCTGTAATGGTAGCGACGGATGCGCCGGCATCTGCCAAGCCTTGATAGAGGGAAAGTTCCCGGTTTATTACCAAACGGATAGGAATGAGGCTGAGGTTTCTACTTTGACTTTTGACGGAACATATATGTGGGTTACTCATTTAGGTTTCAATGATAATGATACAAGCGGCAGTGGAGTCTGCGATGACAACATTGATAATGACGGCAACGGCATGTGTGATTATGACGGGGCTGTGGGTTATCCGGGCTGCTCCGGCCGACCTGACCCGGGCTGTGAAAACGCCGGTGATACAAATGAAACATTCAATGAGAGGGATAATTATGGTTATAGAAATTATCTTACTTACATCAATGTCGCCACAAATGAAATAGTGGAAAGTTTGCCGATCAATACGGAATTTGAATCAGACGACAACACTTCATCGGCCGTATTCGACGGACAGCATCTGTGGCTGGGAGGAAGGAATTTTGACAACCATTCAATGGTCCAGGTATATACGGGTACGGGTTTTAACCGGACAGATTTGGCTAATAATATAATCCTCCGAGACGGCGTGGCTCCCCAGCCTGAGTTCAAGCAGTCTGGTGGATTTTCCCTGCGTGGGGCGGCCAATGTGGGTAATAAATTAATTGTCAGTGGAGATTTAGTCGTGCAGAATAATACTTGGGGAGGTAGTGCTGATAACTCGGTGGATTTCGGTGACGGATGTGCTGACGGGGAATTTGCCAAAGGTATTAAGAAATTTGTGGGGGCGGAATTTGGGGATGGTGGACGTGTGGATGCTGATGTTGATGAACCAATTCCGCCGGAAGTTAATTTTAGTGGACAAGGGATAGATTTATATAATAATAATTTATATATCACTGGACATGCTGGGACAGCAATTGATACCTATGATTGGTGGTCTGAGAGCTTAGATGCAATGGATGGATCACGAAATTATGGTTTTGTGGGTGCTATGCCAAATAGCCCAGTTATAAAGTCTTATGGACGCGCCGTGGCTGCGGATGATACCGGTGCATACTCTGTGGGTACTGACGATGGGTTGTCAGATGGCACTTGGTTTATCGAAAAAAGGCATCTGGATGATGGGCTATTATGTACCACGGCGGATCCGTGTTCTGGAACTGGTTTTGGTGATGGTGGCAGTGGTACTATCACAGTCGCTACAACTGCCAATGAGCCTTTAGCTGGTTGGGACGGTGTTTATG
>Ga0272443_10004587_pt1 | contig 14911 bp, 15 predicted proteins | sample SSMAcet12_FD_193581 | JGI IMG/M metagenome (GOLD analysis project Ga0272443, IMG submission 193581) | Marine sediment archaeal communities from Little Sippewissett salt marsh, Falmouth, MA, United States - SSM-Acet-12 | ecosystem: Environmental > Aquatic > Marine > Wetlands > Sediment ...
GACGAGCCGGGTATCAGTCAAGGCAACCACAAACGAAAAACTCGGCTACATCGGTCGCCAGGAAGGCGCCGCAGCTCACGCAGTCTGCCTGATTGAAGAAAAATAATCAGTGACCAGTGATCGGTGGTCGGTGACCAGTGGTCGGTGATCGGGGACTGAGAACTGAGAACTGAGAACCGGAAAAAAAAGCTGATTGTCTCGGTTGACTGGTTCAATATCTCCTCATATCTGGCCTCGCAGAATTTTCACAGGAAGAAACCCTGCTGCGCGGCGGGCCGGACCTACCGAAGAGATGACGGCGATAAGAATCCCGAAAACAATGACCAGCAGATGCGACTCAGGCGTTTCGAAAAGGTTGAGCCTGTCGCTCTGCAGTGTCCCTGCTGTGTTTGCCTCGTAGCGGATCGAAGCGATAAGTGTGCAGATAAAATGCCCCAGCGGACTGCCCAGCATCACCCCGAAAAGCCCGATAATAAAACCCTCCACCATAAAGATACGGGTAATGCTGTTCTGTTGGACCCCCATTGAGCGCATAATAGCGATATCCTTGTTTTTCTGAAGAACGACAGTCGTCATAACAGATGAAACACCAAGACCGGCGACGACAAACACAAAACCGACAAGAACAAGGGTAATGCGCCCGTTTCGCTTATAAAAATCAATGACGTTTTTATTGGTTTCATCCCAGCTCTCCGCACCATAACCACTCAACGATTCAATTTGCGTCGCAACCTCTCCCGCCCGGCTGACATCGGATGTCCGTATCCCGATACCCGTCACCGCATTGGAAGCGATCCCCTCGATGCGCTGGGCAAGAGAGAGATTGATGTATGCCTCGCGCTCATCTTTCGCGTTGAAACCGGTACTGAAACGGCCGACCACGATAACAGGATATTCCTCGCTGCCCTGACTGATCAGGACAAGACGTGAATGATAGCCTGCTTTCAGCTTTTCCGCCAGCTGGTCACCGAGAATAATTCCGGAAGGTGTATAGTCAAGTTCCTGCAACGCATTTGGTTCAAGAAGCTTGCCGCGAAGGTTTGCTATACCCGACTCTTCTGCTGGGAGCACCCCTTTAGCAATGCAGGGAGTAAAACGGGATTTATTGCGAACGATCATCTTGCTTGTCACATAAGGCGCTGCAACCTCGACCGTCCCGAGTGCTGCGATCCTGGAAACGACATCGGGATAGTTTTTAATCGTCTCCTTATCCCTGGTCGTCACATTTTTTTCCACCATGGCAAGCCGCTCCTGGCCATAACCAATAAGATTATCAGGCAGAAGAGGCGTTATCTGTTCAGCGCTCACGATAACGTGAGGGGCAATATCAATGATCTTATTAATGACATTCTGGGTCGAACCGTTTGCCACGGCAATCGTTGTAATCAGCATGGCAGAGCCAACAGCCACACCAAGTGCAGTCAGGAGACTTTGTCGTTTTCGCTCCCTGAGATGAACCCAGGCTATCTTGAACTCGTCAAAAAAGGTCATGCTACCGGAAAAGCTTGTCACACCGGCACGCAGACAGAGGAAAACCCTCCTTTGCAGCCGCCGCCGTTAATAGATACTCCTTCTTTATCCTATGACAGAAAACACAATATCCGAAAAGAACTGCTCATCGCGTAAAAAAACCCTCGCCAGAGACCGAGGGCTATGAATTCAGTTGAAAAATCAGACCGCATCATCTATCTTGACATACAGTAATTCAACCCTACATCACTAATCTGACTATCGACAGGAGATACACACCGTGAAAAAAATTGGCATTCTCACCAGCGGAGGAGACTGCGGCGGTCTCAACGCAGTCATCAAAGGGGCAGCATTCATGGCCCTCTCCAAAGGGATTGAAATGTATATTATCCCCAACGGCTACGCAGGACTATACAACCTTATCGACAATGAAAAACTCGTACTGCTCGACCAGGCACGTCTGGATCAGTTTTCCGGAAACTTCGCAGGTTCGGAAGCAGGCCATTCGAGGGTGAAAATCAAAGCCATCAGTAATCCCGAGAAGTACAACCGCATCAAAGAGGGCATGAAAAAGTTCGAACTCGATGGCCTCGTGGTCAGCGGAGGTGATGATTCGGGCAGTGTCATGGTGGACCTGAACAGCAACGGAATTCACTGTATCCATGCCCCAAAAACCATGGATCTCGACCTGCAGACCTACTCCGTCGGTGGAGACTCGACCATCAACCGTATCGCCCAGTTCGTTCAGGACCTGAAAACCACCGGCCGTACCCATAACAGAATTCTTGTCACCGAAGTATTCGGACGTTATGCCGGCCACACCGCCTTCCGAAGCGGTATCGCCGCCGAAGCCGACTGTATCCTCATCCCTGAAATCCCGGTCGACTGGGATGTCGTCTACGAACACATTGTCGGAAGATTCACTCGCCGCATCCGCCAGAGTGACGTCAGCGCAGGCACCTATACCATCGTCGTCGCTGAAGGCATGAAAAACGCCGACGGTACGGACATTATCGATGAATCTGCAGGTGTTGATGCCTTTGGCCATCAAAAACTTGCCGGCGCCGGTAAATATGTGTGCCAGGAGATGAAAAAGAGGTTAAAAGCCGACCCGGATATGCCAATTTTCATGAAAGAAACCGGCATGTTCGTCGAAGGCATCTACGAAATCCCCGAAATCCGTGAAATTCATCCGGGTCATCTTGTCCGTTCAGGAAACACCTCTGCCTATGACGTCAACTTCGGCTATGAAGCAGGGGCAGCAGCGGTCATACTCCTTTCCGAAGGCAAATCCGGTGTAACCATTTCCAAAGTAAAAGGACGCAAAATCGAATACATTGAATCCACCAAGGCCATCGAACAGCGTTTTGTCGACCTTGACCAGGTAGCGCTGTATGAGTCGATCGGGGTCTGTTTCGGGCGTCATGTCGCCGCTTATGAGCCTATCCTCAGAGAGGTTGACGGGGTCTATGACAGGATTTACTGACAATCCATTCCCGGAGCCTCACACCAATCACATTACGAGAGGTCCCGCCCGAAAATGCGGGACCTTTCTTTATGTAACCGGCCGCTGCTTTTTTGCCTCACTGCCGGGAAAATCCCCTGCAGCGGCTTTTAAAAAACGTAAAACAATCTATCTTTGAAGATTGTATTCAGGTATTTTTCACATCAATGAGCGAGCAATGAACAAGTCCGAAAAAATCTGGATGAACGGGGAACTGGTTAACTGGCACGACGCCAAAATTCATATTCTTTCCCACGTCATTCATTATGGTTCTTCCACGTTTGAAGGGATCCGATGCTATGACACCGACAAAGGCTCTGCAATACTGTTTTTTGACGAACATATCAAGCGCCTCTATCAGTCATCCAAGATATACCGTATGGAAATTCCATACTCGGAACAGGAGCTGAAAGACGCCATTATCGCCACCATCAAAGCAAACGGTCATAAAGCATGCTATATCAGACCGCTGGTCAAACGCGGTCAGGGCGCGCTCGGCGTCAATCCGGCCCTTGCATCGATTGAAGTTGCCATTGCAACCTGGGAATGGGGCTCCTACCTCGGCGAAGAGGTCCTCGAGAACGGTGTTGATGTCTGCGTGTCATCCTGGGCAAGATTAGCGCCGAATACGCTTCCCACCTGGGCTAAAGCGGGGGGCAACTACCTCAACTCCCAGCTTATCAAGATGGAAGCCCTGATGGATAATTATGCCGAGGGAATCGGTCTCGACGTCCACGGCTACGTCGCCGAGGGTAGCGGTGAAAACATTTTTGTCATTCGTGACGGCATTATCTACACGCCGATGTCGGGTCAGTCTATCCTGCCGGGCATCACTCGCAATGCCGTTATTCATATCGCCAGAGAGCTTGGCTACGAGGTTCAGGAAACCCTGATCCCACGAGAAGCGCTCTATATTGCCGATGAGGTTTTTCTGACTGGAACGGCTGCTGAAATCACACCGGTCAGAAGTATCGACAAATACGCTGTAGGAGATGAAAAACGCGGCCCAATTACCGAGCTGCTGCAATCAAAATATCTCGACATCGTCAAAAAAGGGACCGATCCCTACAACTGGCTCACCTTCATATAAGAAGTGATGCACTGCTGATGCCAGGGGGCGCACCGTTTTCTGTGCGCCCTGCTGTTGCATATCGGCAAATCACCATCTCAAAGAAACGGTGCTGAAGAGGCCAATAACTCAGACTGAAAACACACTATGAGCTGGGACAACATCATCGGTCAATCGCTGCAGGTCAATATTCTCAAAAAATCTCTTGCTGCCGACCGACTGGCTCATGCCTATCTCTTTTCCGGTCCTGAAGGCATCGGAAAAGAAGCCGTAGCTTTCGAACTGGCCAAGCAGCTCAACTGTTCACAGCGCTCTCCTGATCCCCAAAAAGGGTCGTGCGATATCTGTGAAAGCTGTCTTCAGGCTACCGCCTTTCTCCACCCGAACATCGAATACGTCTTCCCGGTAGAGTCCGTGCTGCTCGACCAGATCGACCCGTCGAAAAGTGAAAACAAAAAATTCAGCGAAGCAAAAGCCCGCTACGAAGCGCTTATAGAACAGAAAAAGCGGAACCCCTATTTCACGCCCGTCATGGAACGATCCATGGCAATTCTTACCGAGCAGGTCAGCGATCTTCAGCAGAAAGCAGCCTTCATGCCCTCTGGAGGAGGAAGAAAAGTCTTTATCATCTCCCAGGCCGAAAAACTCAATCAGTCTGCAGCAAACAAGCTGCTCAAGCTGCTCGAAGAACCTCCAAAACACGTCCTGTTCATTCTCGTCTCATCCAGACCGGAATCCATTCTTCCGACCATACGCTCACGCTGTCAGATACTCAAATTCTCGAGGATAAAACCAGCCGAGATGGAAGCATGGCTTTCAGCAGCCTGTCCCGCTGCAGATGAGGATATCCTGCGCTTCATTGTCAGCGCTTCACGAGGCAACCTGGAAAAAGCGCTCGACCTGTCACGCAGCATAACAGATCAAGCGGCAATGACACTTCCGGGACTCGAACTGCGCAATCGAGCTATCGACTGGCTGCGCAACCTGCTGACACCCAGGCGCCTCCAGGAAGCGATCCGCGAAACCGAAGAGATGGCAAAAAATCTTTCCCGTCAGGAGATCGCATCCATGCTCGCAAGCCTCCTCCTCTTCTTTCAGGATATCAACCACCGAAGGATAGACCCCCGCTGGGAAGGGCTCAACAATCCTGATCTCGAATCATCGGTTATCCGTTTCGTCCAGAACTTCAGAAAGCCGGACTTTTACGAAGTATCGGTCGCGACCGAAACGACCATCCGCTCCATCATGCGCAACGCCAACCCGTTTCTCACCCTCTCGGCATACGCCATTCGGATAAAACAGCTGATTGCAGGATAGAGACGGTACTGAGTTCTGAGTTCTGAGTTCTGAACAGAACAAGCTCTCGCGTTGGTGAAAAAACAAACGCCTGCCTGAACGCAGTGGTGATAACCATGCATAATCAATACTTGTCGATCTTCATCGGCAGTTGTAATCAGAGTTGAACCAGTTGCTTCGTATAACGCTGAAGAGGTTCGGGCCCCGATTCATGAAGAACCACCGTATCCTCGATCCTCACACCGAACCTGCCGGGAAGGTAAATACCCGGCTCAACGGTAAACACCGTCGTTGGATGAAGATAATCCTCCGATGCGGACGAGACCCTGGGCAACTCATGCACTTCAACCCCGACCCCGTGTCCGAGACTGTGACCAAACGCCTCACCGTAACCATGAGAAGCGATCGCGTTTCTGACAATGGCATCGAGCTCCTTAGCCGCCATACCGCATCTGATCGAATCAAGACCGAGCTGCTGAGCATCGCGGACAATGGAATAAATCTTTGCCGCTTCATCGGGAATCTTGCCGAGAGCAAATGTCCTTGTCTGATCGGAAGCATAGCCATTGCAGACACAACCCATATCGATAACGATAAGGGAACCCTCTCTGATTTTTTCAGGTTGCGGTCGGGCGTGAGGCATTGCCGAACGGGGGCCGCTGGCAACGATGGGTTCGAATGAATCCCTTTCAGCTCCGAAACGACGGTGCCAGTACGATATTTCAGCTGCGATATCCAGCTCGGTCACCTCGGGAGAGATCATCGGCACAATTTTTTCAAGCGTCTGTTCAGTGATCCTGGCAGCCTGCCGTAAAGCGCCCAGTTCCGCTGCATCCTTGATCATCCTGAACTCGTCGAAAAAGCCGCTCACCGGCACAATAGCCAACCGGTCAAACCTCGCCCTGAGACGCTCAAACTCCCCGACGCTCACCACATCCTTCTCAATGCCCAACCGCTCCGGTCCAGGAACGCCGCTTTCGGCGAAAGCATTCAGAAATCCCCCGTCTATGATACTGCATTCCATGGAATCAACCTCTTCAGCCACCTGTTCCCGGTATCGGAAGTCGGTAAACAGCACCGCACGATCGTGGCTCAGCAGCACCCTTGCGCTTGAACCGCTGAAGCCGGAAAGCCAGCGTATGACATGAAGATCGGACAGAAGAAAAGAATCAAGTTGAAGGTCCGCCATCTTGCGGCGGATAAGATCAAGTTTCCAGAGATGAGTCATATGAAAATAACGTATGAGATTTTGGCGTCATAGCAAAAGGCGACAGACACATATTGAGAACCAAACCATTCACGGGACAATTTGAAACCATTGCCCCTCTCAGTATATTGAATACCGGACAGCGCCTCGTGAACGTCTGTATGAGCAATCATCGGCCTGTTTTTAATGTACGATCTTAAAATTTTTTACCATTCGTCATTGCACTGTTTTCCATGCAACAGAACGCATTACTTCAACAGCTTCTTGCAGATAACGATCTCAGCTCCGCTGAGATGGAAGCCTGCATAACCGCCATCATGACCGGCGGTTTTTCAGATATCGCTATTGCCGCCATTCTTGCACTCCTCCAGAAAAAAGGGGTTAAAGCAACGGAACTCAGCGGAGCATATCGCGCCATGATGACACACGCCATCCCGATCGAGCTTGACGAACATGCTGTCGATACCTGCGGAACAGGCGGAGACCACGCAGGCACCTTCAACGTCTCTACTGTTGCCGCAATCATTGCCAACGGAGCGGGCGTCAGCATAGCAAAACATGGCAACCGCTCGGTTACAAGCCGCTGCGGCAGTGCCGATGTCCTTGAAGCTCTGGGCTACACAATCGACCTGAGCCCGGAGGCAACCATGGAACTGTTCAGCAAAACCCGGTTCGCATTTCTCTTTGCTCCACTCTATCACCCATCGATGAAAGCCGTTGCCCATATCCGCAGGGAACTCGGCATCCGAACGATTTTCAACACGCTCGGCCCTCTTGCCAATCCGGCCTGCGTCAAACGTCAGGTGATAGGGGTCTATGATCCGTCGATCATGGAGCTCTATATCGAAACCCTTATGAAAACGGGCTGCCGCCACGCAATGGTCGTCCATGGAAAAACAGAAAGCGGTGCCCCACTCGACGAATCGAGCGTCTGCGGAATCACTCATATCAGCGAGCTTCACGAAGGAGTGGTCTCCTATCACAGCGTCATTCCCGAGGAGTTCGGACTCTCCCGATGGAAAACAGCCGATCTGAAAGGCGGCGATCGGGAAGATAACGCAATGATCATCCGCAGAATCCTCGACGGTTCGGCATCTCAGGCTCAAATTGATGCGTCGATCTACGCCGCCGCCATGGCCTGTTACGTCTCCGGCAAGGCGACCTGCATTGACGAAGGATTGTGTCTTTGCAAAGAAAGTCTTGAAAACGGCGACGCAGCAAAGAATTTCTCACGTATTCTTGATTTGAATCGTGAAATTGCAGACAAACACCGCACTGCGGTCAACTAAATGCTTACATTTCTGCAGAAAAACTCGTATAATTGTTGCTTTGTTTTCAGACGAAGAGTCAAAGAGTAGACAATGAACGGTCGCAACGCAGTCAACAGTAAGCCCGAACAGCATCTTCGCTCGCAGCTCCTTTCCTCCGGAGTCAGTTCGGCGAGAGAAAAAGTGATACAGCAGGCACTGGATAATGTCAACAGGCCGGGGTTCAAAATAGAACCGTCTGCGATCCTTCCCCTCATGAAACCGGTCACCTGGTTCCCTCCGATGTGGGCATTTGCCTGCGGGGTGGTATCCACCGGTGAAGATATCAGCTCAAACTGGTCCATTCTGCTTCGAGGCATCATCCTGGCAGGCCCGCTGATGTGCGCCATGTCGCAGACCATGAACGACTACTTCGATCGCGAAGTTGACGCCATCAATGAACCAGAAAGACCTATTCCTTCGGGAAAGATTTCTAAACAGGCCAGCTGGCTCATCACCTTCGGTCTGATCATGACCGGCTTTCTGGTCGCATGGTCAATTCATCCCTATGTCATGATTATCGCTTTCGTCGGCGTACTCATGTCGCATGCCTATTCCGGTCCGCCCCTGCGGGCAAAAAGAAACGGCTGGTTCGGCAACCTCATCGTCGGGCTCGCCTATGAAGGAGTTGCGTGGCTGACGGGAAGCTTTGCCATCACCCAGGGGGTCCCGGCTGCGGAATCAATCGCACTGGCTGTCATTTTTTCAATCGGGGCTCATGGAATCATGACCCTGAACGATTTCAAATCCGTTGTCGGCGACACCATCCGAAAAGTCGCATCCATACCCGTTCAGCTCGGCGAAAAAAAGGCAGCTGTTCTTGCCTCTGTCATCATGGATATCGCCCAGCTTGCCGCGATCAGCATTCTTCTCTACAAATCGTCGTACATCACATCGGGTATCGCTATACTGCTGCTCCTTCTGCAGCTGCCTATGCAGAAAATCCTTGTCGATAACCCCAAGGAAAAGGCTGTCTGGTACAATGCATTCGGAACCCTGCTCTATGTGCTTTCAATGATGGTCTGCGCTGTAGGAATCAGGCCATGAGAAGCGACAATATTTTTCAGTTTCCAAAACTATTGCTATATTCCGAATCATTTTTCTAACACCTAGAGGAAGTTACCATGTCTAAAGTTTGTGTACTGACCGGGAAACGGCCTAAGTACGGCAATACAGTCTCGCATGCCAACAATCATCGTCGTAAACGTTTCGAACCGAATCTGCATACCAAGAGAGTCTGGCTTGAAGAGGAAAAACGTTGGGTAAAAGTAAAGGTATCAGCAAAAGCACTGAAAATCATGTCCAGACAGGGCACCGCTGAACTTGCAAAACTTCTCAAGTAACCACGACGTTTGCTGTCTGCTCACAGAAAGTGTTTTTTACAGGGCTCAATTTTTCGGGATTGAGCCTTTTTTTTGTCTATGAGAAAAAAAATCATCATCTATACCGACGGTGCGTGCAGCGGCAATCCGGGCAAAGGCGGATGGGGCGCACTGTTGATGTTCGGAGAGCTCAATCGTGAAATCTCAGGCTACTCGCCTGCCACGACAAACAACAGGATGGAGCTCATGGCCGCAATCCAGGCTCTTGAGGCTCTCAAGGAACCCTGCGACGTCGACCTGTACAGCGATTCGAGCTATCTGGTCAACGCCATCAAGCTCGGCTGGCTCAAGAAATGGTCCTCCGGCGGCTGGACAACCGCGTCCAGAAAACCAGTGGAAAATCAGGACCTCTGGAAAAAGATTCTCCAGTTGATTAAATTGCACAACGTAACGTTCCACAAGGTCAAGGGCCATAGCGACAACGAATACAACAACCGCTGCGACTATCTCGCCCGACAGGCCATCAAAAACAACCGGTAATGGCAGATCATATGCAGAGCCCACCCACAAAAGCTCCTGATAGCAGCACAACCAGACCGCCCAGAAAAAAACCCAGCCTGCTGGTTATCACCGTCATTCTGGGAACCATCGGTCTCGTCACTCAGATGCTCTGGGTCAACTGGCCCAAACAAAAAGCCCAACCCGAGCCACTCAGCGCAGAACTTCGTGAAGTGATTGATCGGCTGCCCGGCATTTCAGACGCTCTTATCTACATCGGACTCAAGGATATCCGCCAGACACCGTTCTGGAGCACCATGGTGCCGGACTCCATAAAACAGGTCAACTGGCTGCAGTTCGATACGACCCTCACACGGGTCATGAACGAATCCGGTTTTCAGCCATCACGCGATATCGATACGCTCCTTGTTGAATTCCAGAGCAAGAACTCCAGAAGACACAAATATATGAGCGTGATCTGGGGAACCTTTCCCGCCGGGCTCGACGAAAACCACCTCATAGAGCAATCCGGGAAAAAGGAAATCATTGCAGGACAGACCTGTATCGGTCTGAGCGATGAACTCTGGATCTGCCGACCGTCTGAACGCATGGCACTGGTAGCCAGTTCAGCCGATATTATGGAACGCTTTCTGCAACCCCATTCAAGTTTTCTCGAAAGGGATTCGACGACAACAGCGCTCATCGACAAAGCCATCTATAAATCCCATCTCTGGTTCACGCTTTCATCCCCCAACTGGACAATCGGCGCACTCCAGAGCCTGACATCGGGCAACAAAGATATCAACACGCTCGGCAACCTCAACAGAATTCGTCAGCTTGCACTCTCCCTGCGTTTCGATGACGGGATCAGCGGGCAGACCGAATGGGTCTACAAGGACCGTCAGACCGCCTATTTTGCCTCAACATTCCTCTGGAGCGCCATAAAGCTGTCAAGTACAGCAGGAACAAGAACATCGGAACCCGTCAAGGCTCTGCTGAAAAGGCTCCATGTCATGCAGAACCTGAACTCCGTTGTCATAAAAACAGAGCTGCCTCTCGATATTTTCACTCCCGGCAACCAGGACGCAGCCGAAAAACCGGTGGCGCAATAACCTCTCAGGGTTACAAAGGCTGACCAAAAGGTCAGCCCTTCTCCGTATCGCTCTTTGCTGGTGGATGAAAACAGATCAACTTCCCTTTCCATACCGCTTCCACCCCTCCTGAAATCCTGATCCTCCTTCCCGGCTGTGTTCCAAGCAACGCACAGAGACTATCGATAACTTTTGATGACGGCTCAATGCAAAGCTCCTGAAGAGCACGTTTGAACAGCTCTTTACGTTCAAACGTCGTCAGCCTGGCAAGATCTGATACACGTAAACAGTCATCGCATAGCCGTAACCCGTCGTTCTCCTGCTGCAGTTTTTCAAAGTGCAGTTCAAGAAACTCCTCAAGTTCCCCGGCCTGCTCCGAGATACGTCGAAGAGAAGGCAGCAGCTTGTGCTGAAAACGCTCTTCAATAACAGGAATCACCCTGTGACGGATAAAATTACGGTCCGGTTCGATCCCGAAGTTGCTGGCATCTGTCCTGTAGGCAATATTTTTTGCATCAATGTAGCTCATGACATCCTCCCGACGCATCAGCAGCATAGGCCGGATCAAGGTACCGTGATGAGCCCGGATGCCCTTCAGACCGGGAACCGATGTCCCGCGGAAAAGATTGAAAAGAATCGTTTCCGCATTATCATTGACATGATGACCGGTAGCGACTCTATCGAAACCACAGGTGCGCTGCAGCTCCGAAAAAAAGCCATACCGTTCGATTCTTGCTGTTTCCTCAATCGATTTCTTCCAGCTTCCGGCATCTCGTCGGGTATCAAAGTGCCTGATGTGACAACGCAAACCCAGACGTGCGGCCTCTTCCGCCACCAGGGACTCGTCAAGATCGCTCTCTCTATCGCGAAGGCCGAAATGACAATGAGCAATCTCCAGAGAAAAATGCAGCACCGGCCTGGCCGACTGAAGCAGATGCATGAGCGCCATTGAATCCGGTCCCCCGGAAACAGCGGCCAGAACGCTTGAACCTTTTTCAACAAGTTTGCGTGTCGTCAATTGCTCAACAAACGCTTTTTCTATTGGGGTAAGATCATTCGACATGGCTGCATGCGTATCGAAAAAGATGAACAAAAAAAGCCTGCACTGTCAGGAAGATAATCAGGGTCCGAAGATCCAGGGTGACAGCGTTGCGATATTCTCAATAAAATGTATTTTTCGTTTCCTTAATGCAGTATTCAATAAATAAACGCGAGTGTCACTGTTCATGTTTGCACGATACGGCCGGACAACCCTGACAAAAACACTTCTTCTCTGCCTGGCAGCCTTTTTCTGCGCGCTCCTGCTGCCAACAGTCGTCCAGATCCCCGTCATGACCCTTTCGCTCCTGATGGTGCTCTTCAGCCTCTATTTCTTCAGAGACCCGTCAAGAACTCCTGTCGGCAACGCATCGGCAATAGTGGCTCCTGCAGACGGAAAAGTGCTCCTTATCAGAAAAACGGACCACCCGTTTACCGGAAAAAATTCCACCCTGGTCAGCATCTTCATGTCCCCGTTCAATGTCCATGTCAACAGAATCCCCATCAACGGAAGGGTAACCCATCTGGAGTATCATCCAGGCAAATTCCTCATGGCATTTGATCACAACAGCATGAGCGATAACGAACGCATGGATATCGGCATTGAAAACACTCAATCCAAAGTATTCTTCTCCCAGGTATCGGGGTTTCTTGCCCGAAGGATCGTCTGTCATCTGACCAACGACCAGAACGTCAGGGCAGGTGAAAAGTTCGGCATGATCAAATTCGGCTCCCGACTCGACATCATCCTCCCCTCTCAGGCAGAAATCGCGCTTGAAGAAGGAAAAAAAACACGCGCAGGAGAAACAGTTGTTGCCCGGCTTCCCAATATAACTACATAGCGATATAGCAGACAAAGAGACAAAAGCGTTTGTTTAATGGCTTGGTAATGATTATATAAATAGTCGTTATAGACAGAAGTATCTTCAAGAGATTTAATATTCCCGGAGGACCAGCGATGTTTGGTTTAGGCGGTCAGGAACTCCTGCTTATCCTGCTTATCATTCTGCTTTTGTTCGGTGCCAAAAAACTGCCCGAACTTGCAAAAGGACTCGGCAAAGGCATGAAAGAGTTTAAAAAAGCTCAAACAGAGATCGAAGATGAGTTCAATAAAGCGATGAGTGATCCCCCTGAGAAAAAAGAAAAGGAATCACCTTCAGACAAGGGCTGATAAAAGGAAAACAGTCCGGCAGTTCAACTCCGGACTGTTTCGCTTTGCGCTCCTGTCTACCCCGTTTTCTCCCTGTCATACTCCCATAACACTAAACGTTCAGAACGATGCACCCCCACCATCTTCTGCAGAGCGCGCTCTTGCTGTTTTTTGTCATTGGCTGCAAGGACTACCCCGATGACGCCATTTCACCCTCTGGCCCGTCACTGCTCCTTTCCGCACCCGAGGGTCCGGTCATCAACGAAATACACTTCGACCCGCGACAATCATCGACTGACAACCTTGCAGATCAGCCGGATTACGTCGAAATTTACAATCCAGGCAACGCACCAGCAGACCTGACCGGCTGGACAATCGAGGACTGCCCTTCGGCTTCAGGAAAAAGGTACAGCTACCATTTTGCCGATGCTCCTTCGCCCGCCAATATCCTCAAACCCGGAGAGTACGCCATCGTAACACCAGACAACAGTCCATCCATCGCAGCTTCGCGGCTGGTCGGATTTTACGACTACCTCGAACGACGTCCGGATGTCAGCATTTTCCTTGTAGAGGGAAAGGTTTTTTCCTTCAACAATGACCGCGACTGCGTCACGCTGAAAAACAGCGAGGGAACTCTGATAGACTCCGTCGCCTATGAAGAGGGATGGCACAACCCCTACATCAGGGAAACCAAGGGACGCTCCATTGAAAAATTCAACCCGCTCCTGCCATCATCGTCGCCCTCGAGCTGGACATCATCCGCCGACAATGACTACGGCGGAACACCCGGAATACGCAACAGCGTCTATCTGACACAGCATGATCTGCAGAGAATACCCGTAATCAAGGCGATCCCCGAACAATTCTCAACACGCCAGGAGAGCATGGCGTTCGAAATCGATCTTCCCTATGGAGCATATCAGATGTCACTCGTCATCTACGACAGCAACCTTGCAGAAGTAAGGCGCCTGGCAAACGGGCTGCCCGCCGGACCGTCGACCATCCTTGAATGGGATGGCCGGAACGACAACGGCGAAACTCTCGCATCAGGGATCTATATTGCACGTCTCAATGTGAACGGAACCACCTTGTCGACAACGCTTGAAACGACGATCACGCTGATCAGTGAGGGCTAACCAGGCCTCACTGCAGTGTGCCGCATCAACAATTCAGCACGGCACTCTTTTTTATCCTGACTGCGAAACATTATCTTTTGGGCATATGGAATGATAACCACGCATCCGGACCATGCTGACACATCTTTACATCAGAGACTTCGCGCTGATCGAGGAACTCTCTCTTGCATTCTCTTCGGGACTGACGATCATCACCGGTGAAACCGGGGCAGGCAAATCCATCCTGATGGGAGCGCTCAATCAGGTGCTCGGGGTCAGAGCAAGCACCGACCTGGTCAGGTCCGGAAGCAAAAAAGCGGTAATCGAAGCTACCCTTACAGGATATGACCGCACAAGAACCGATCAGCTGCTTGAAGATGCAGGCATCGACTCGGGAGAAGAGATCATTCTGCGTCGCGAAATTCAGCTCAAAGGCCAATCCCGCTGCTTCATCAACGACACCCCCTGCACCGTGCAGGTACTTCGCCAGATCGGCGATCAGCTCATCGATCTGCACGGGCAGCACGAACATCAGCTGCTGCTTCATCAGGAGACGCACGGAGTCATGCTGGACCAATACGCATCCATCGAAAACCTGACAACCCAGTACAGCATCGTCTACCAGCAACTGCAGGAAGAGCGCAAAAAGCTTCTTGAGCTGACAATGCGGGCAGAAATGCTCGAAAAACAAAAGGGAATGCTGGAATATCAGCACCAGGAACTCATGTCGCTCAATCTCAAAATCGATGAGGAGGCCGGTCTGGAAGAAGAGATCCTGTTGCTTGAAAATGCTGAAACACTCACAGAACAGTGCGACACGATCAATTATGAACTCTACGACAAC
>Ga0272443_10004588_pt1 | contig 14908 bp, 13 predicted proteins | sample SSMAcet12_FD_193581 | JGI IMG/M metagenome (GOLD analysis project Ga0272443, IMG submission 193581) | Marine sediment archaeal communities from Little Sippewissett salt marsh, Falmouth, MA, United States - SSM-Acet-12 | ecosystem: Environmental > Aquatic > Marine > Wetlands > Sediment ...
TACAGAAGGCCGTATCGCTGCCAAGGCCGCCGTGCGTTTTGCTGTCGAGAATTCGGATGCTCCGAATGTCGATGATGCAAAGGTTGACGAGTTGAAGAAGACGATTCTCGCACCTCTGGATAGGTTTGAGGAGTCCAAGGCTTATACCTCAGATCCCGATGTCAACCCGAATTACATCAAACCGAAGATGTTCATGTATCGTCTCCAGAAGATCATGGACGAATACGCAGGTGGCGTAAGCGTTCACTTCAAGACGAGCAAGGAGAACCTCGAGAAGGGTCTCGAGCTGTTGACATTCCTGAGGGAAGATGCCGATAAGCTGGCAGCCGAAGGTTATCATGAGTTGATGCGCTGCTGGGAGAACGTACACCGTATGTGGCAGGCCGAAGCACACATTCGTACAATCCTGTTCCGTGAAGAAACCCGCTGGCCGGGTTACTACTACAGGTCAGACTTCCCGGAGATGAAGAAGGATTGGCAGTGCTTTGCCAACTGCATTTACCATCCGCACAATGGCGAATGGGAAATGGTCAAGCGCGACATCAAGTACGTGTACCCCGAAGCTGCAGATCATGAGCTTCTCGGTGGCTAAGCGATAGATTCGCGAATTTAGCGACCTCTGCTCTACCAGGCAGGGCAAATATCCTCCAGGTGCCACGGCAGGCGCCTGGAGGTTTTGCTTTTGAGGACTGTTTCGACTTGACAATTCGCGTATCATTAGCTAATTGGAACCTTTGTTTGTATGACTGGTTGAAGAATACGCTATGAATGAAAAAGACAAGACAATATGCCCGCACTGCGGAAAAAAGATGTTGAAATGGGCGCCCCCTGAAGAGACTAGCTGGGGACCAGCCGTTCAGTACGTGTGTTTTAATGATGAATGCCCTTACTTCGTTAAGGGCTGGGACTGGATGCAAACCCATTTCGCGCAGAAGCTGTCATACCGTCACAGGTATGACCCGCAAACCGGTGAAACCGGTCCCGTTCCCGTGTGGTCGTCGACAGCTCTCCGTAACTGCATCGTAGAGCAGGACCAATAGAGGTGTGCAATGAAAGAGCTTGAGAATCTGAAGAAAGCGATCTTAGACGAATATCCACGGCTCGATGAGAACAGCTCCTTTACTTTTCACTGCCACAAGGGAGTTTCCTGTTTCAACGAATGCTGCGGTGACGTGAATATCTTCCTTACGCCTTATGACATTATAAGACTGAAGTCGCGGCTGGGGATTACGTCGGGCGAGTTTCTCGCTAAGTATACGATATCTCCATTCGATGAAAAGCTCAGATATCCGGTAGTTATGCTCAGGATGGAAGAAAACGAAAAGAAGTCCTGCCCATTCGTTACGGAAGATGGCTGCTCGGTCTATGAGGATCGCCCCTGGGCATGCAGGATGTTCCCACTTGGGCTCGCCTCACCGAAAGATGGAAGTACACAACTTGACGATGAATTCTACTTCCTGCTGAAGGACGGGATCTGCAAAGGTTTTGAAGAGAAGAAGACCCAGACCGTGTCCGAGTGGATCAAGGATCAGGGAATTGACGATTACACCGAGCTGGGCGAAATGTTCAAGGACATTGCTCTCCACGACAAGATGCAGACTGGCGACGCAATGTCTCCCGAAAAAGTAGAGATGTTCTTCATGGTCGCATACAATATCGATCGGTTCAGAGACTTCGTCTTCAAGAGCACTTTTCTCAAGAAGTTTGAGATTGATGAATCAACTGTCAAGTCCATCGAGAACGATGATGTCGAGCTTCTGAAGTTCGGATTCGGATTCCTCAGGTTTGCGCTCTTCGGTGAAGACACCCTGAAGATCAGAACGGACGTACTCGAAGACAAGAAGCGACAGATCCAGGAGAAGATGCAAAAGAACAAGGCATCCAATTAGATTCGTTTACTGATCCCGGGATGATTTAAAGAGGCTGGACATTGGTCCGGCCTCTTCCGTTTTGCCGCGATAAGAAACGGCGGCACAATCATCACAAGTGCCGCCGTGGAATCATCCTATTTATCTAATAAGTGGCTCTATTTGAGCTGTATCCGATTTCCTGCCGACTTCCTGACAGGCGACAATGAAGGCAACTGAAGTATAACTTCAGCGCCCGTAATCGTGTCTCCGCCCACAAGGTCTACCATATCTTCCGAGTTCCAGAAGCCGTCGGAATTGATATCCCACCAGCCAGCCGGTTCATCATTGTCGAGGTAACTGTCGCCATCGACGTTGTCCCAGCCGGTGATAATACCTTCAATGGTATCGCCCTCCATGAAAACGAATTCGATCGCGAACTCACCTGTCCCCGGATCAGCGAGGAATCCTGTTGATTCGAGAACCACTATGAAGCTGTCGTTGTGCGATGTATCGACGAAAGCGATCGGCTGTACGAGAGTCTCCCCTGGTAACGAAATCGTACCGGTAACCCTTGCAACAAGTCCGAAATTCGCTGTGATTGTACGATCCGTATTCATTACAACGGTTATCGAACTGTCTCTGCTCGTGTCAGCCCCGGACTCGCTCGTAATATTCCCAACCCAGCTATGGAATTTCCATTCGTCAATCGGGAGATTGGCTATTTCAACCACATCGTTCATTTCATACTCATCTTTCAACGGATCAACTGTAACACCGCCGCCGCCGACCGTGTCAATGTCAAGCGTGAACGTCAATGAAGAAAGCGTAGCATTTACAGTATTCACCTGATTCGCCACAACACTGACGGTCTCCAGCCACTCTTGATAACCGTTCTTGACCAGTCTCACGGAGTGATTACCCTCTTCAACATCAAACAGCGTATCATTGGTAACAGTCTGTTGATCCAGGCCGTCAAGGAAAATCGCTGCGCCGGTAGGTGTCGAGTTCACGACAAGCGTCCCAACTTCTGCGGCAACCGGTAGCAACGTGGCGTTAACTGTGGCCTTCTCCCCTGCAGGCACTCTCGTGCTACCTGTCCAATCCTGATAATCAGTCTTGGTTAGCTTAACAGTATGAGTACCGGAGTCGACATCATCGAAGGTGTATGGCGTCTGCTGGCTCTGATTGACATCGTCGATGAAAATCTGCGCCCCCGATGGCGTGGAGTTTACTTCGAGCTGTCCTTTCGTTGAAGGTGGAGGTGTCACCCCATTGCCCTCATCGTCGTCAGAGCAACCCACGTACACAAGCATGCATAGTGCCGCTATAATGGCCATTGGAAGCATTGATCTCGCAAACGTCTTCATTCTTACCTCCGATGCTACGACTGTAGCAAATACTAAAACAGGATTTCGTCTTGACTCAAACTAAGGGCTGTGGAATATATGCAACTTACTTATCTTCAAGTCAAGGTAGATTGTAACCAATCACTCACATATTGAGTTATCGTCAACTATTGCAGCATCTTCTGCCTTAAGTTTGACAAATGCTGCCAAGTCTTTCCCTAATCACCTCGCCCCTTTGAGGATCGAAGTAGTCGAACTCCGCTCCAACACCTGCCAGAAGTTCATCGGCCTTGATTTCGCTTTGATATCCGAGTGCCTTCAAAGCCATTGCGGAGTAACCCCTGATAGCCGGATCGGAAGCGGAGAGAGCCAGTTTGAAGGCTATTTTCAATGAAGAGAACCGTTCTCCGTATGATGTCACCAATCGCCACAAAGCATAATACGTGCCTCTCTCAAACGGCTCCTCCTTGATGAAGCTGGGGAGTATATTCCCGAATTCATCAAGCATCTCGGGAACGTTCACGAGGATCTCACCGATCGCCTCCGGTGCGTACCAGCAAATGCTTCCCGATTCATCGTTCATCGTCCAAAGCAGCCGGCGAAGTGTTCCCCGGACTTTCTCCAAGTCAATCTTTGCCTCAACACCGGCAACCAGGCCTATGCAAAGTGCTGCCCTGTGACAGATGACAGGTTCTTTGTCGTAGAGCAAACGCATTAGAGAGCTGCCGACCTTGGAACTGGAGCTGACAAGGTCCGTAATCTCGTTGTACCGCTGATCCGCGAGTTTCTGGCGTATCTCACGTTTCAGCTTGCGGGTTGACATGTTACCGACCGTCTCTGTTGTCTGTTTCATCTGGGTGTCCCGTCAGAAAGTGGTGACGTCCTAAGAAGACGCTGTTGTTCTAATAAGTTCACTAAATCTGGCGGCAATTGACGCTTCTGAAAATCTCCTGCTGGCCGATACCCGGCATGACTTTCTTAATCTTTCCAGTACATCTCTCTCTGAAATCAGCCGCTTCAATACTATATAAAGCGAGTCAGCATCCCCGGGTTCCACAAACAGACCGTCAATACCATCTTCGCCAATAATATCGGTGATTCCGCCGGACTTGGCACCTACAGCCGCGCAGCCGCACATCATAGCTTCCGGGAGCATCAAACCGAATCCCTCCCGCTCCGATACGAGCACGGCAATTTCTGATCTGCGGTACTTATCCGCAAGCTCCGTCTGCGACACAGGATCATGAATCTTAACCTCGGATGAAAGCCCAAGATCACGGATCATTGCTGACAGATTCGCCTTCTCTGGCCCATCTCCGAACAGGTCAATGCTGAACTCCAACTTGTCCACTTTGAGCTTCGCGGCGGCCTGCAAGAGTTTGTCCAGATGCTTCTGAGATGTCAATCTCGATGCTGATATGATTGATCCTTTGCGCGGAGTGACGCCCTCATCATATGAAAACGCCTCTTCACTGACGGGCATAGGAATAACTTCTACCTTATCGCCAAGACCGGGTACTCTGTCTCCCATTGAACTGACAAGCTGATCTTTGAGATAGGATGACACGACAGTGATGTGATCTGCCCGAGCGAACACACCGGAACCAAGTGACCGGATCATCGGGAATTTGCTCAGGAGAAAGATATCCGTACCGTGACACGTAAGCAGCAATGGTGTCCCGGATTTGTGAGATGCCTTGGATCCGGCCCACCCCCCGGGTATCCACCAATGAGCCCATATCAGATCGTAGGTTTCACCGGCTGATTCCCGAATTGCAGCCTTCCTGTACGATTGAAAGAACCTCAACACCGAGACAGGTCTTGACTTGATGGCGTGATGCATTTCGCCACGGTATGCTAACGTTTCCGATTCGTCCGATCCGTAGCGAAATCTCAGCAGCTTCCTCGTCTGATCGCGGTCTTCTTCATCAAGGCCCTTGTCGTGAGGCACCAAGACCGTGAAACGCGAGGAGCCATCAAGCGATTGCAGGAGATTTCGAAGGAAGACTCCCGAGACATCTCCGGGAAATCGGGGATAGTTATGGGTGAGGACAAGAACAGATTTACGACTGTGGTCTGTTACGTTCACTGCCTTCGGGTTCCCGTTTCTTGCCTCTGTCCCTGCCTTGAGTCTTGAGGCGAGCTACTGACTCAGCCAACTTATCTATCTTCTGGCCCATTTTCCGGAGTTGCTCAATCTCGTTCTGGACATAGATCAGCGATTCAGCGACAAATCCCATTCCCATTGAAGCAATTCCGGAGACTATCAAGAGCATGACAAGATACAGCAAAGGTCTGAAACCATCGTTCATCACAAAACGCATGTATATTGCCACCCCTCCGACAATTACACCGGCAAGGGCAAGAAGAAACCCGAGGGAGCCGAAAAACAACATGGGTTTACGCATAAAGGATATCTGGTACTTCACCGAGAACAGGTCTGTCAATCCAATAGGAATCCTGAGTATACCGAACTTCGACCTCCCGAATTTGCGGGGATACAGTTTAACCCTTACTTCTCCAACTTTGAAACCACGAGTTGCCGCTATCACCACGAGATATCGATGCCACCCTTCTCGAAGGGAAGGCATTTCCTGATACACCTCGCGCCGGAAAGCCTTGACGGAATTGAGGTCATGCACCTTGACTCCGAATAGAATGCGGGAGAGAAGGTTGTAGAAAAACGAAACGAATCGCTTAAGACCGTATCTCCCCTTCTTCCAACCGCACACGACATCATAACCATCCTCGATCTTGGCAATCATCTTAGGTATGTCGTCGGGATGATACTGCATGTCCGCGGGCCAAAACGTGAAAATCTTCCCCCTTGCTGCATTGAATCCCGTCTCAAGCGCAGCAGTCAAGCCCATATTTCTCTTATGGGTCAAGACCTTGAGAAATCGGTACCTCCGAGACTGCTCCTTGGCAAACTGGAGCGTCTGGTCATCCGACCCATCGTCCACGATGATTACTTCAGCGGGCAGTCTTGTTCGCCTGATCATCTCGGCGAATGCATCAACTAATGGGCCTATGTTTTCAGCTTCATTGTAAGCGGGAACGATGATAGAGACCCTTCTTATTGATCGGGTCCGCCTCATTCTGACTCTTTCCATCTAATCCTCTGTCATTTCGCATCAGGTTCCAAGTGCAATCTATCGCCTCGTGTAACGGCAACAGGCCATACGTGCAACCGCTACTGCACTCTTGCCCTTATCAACTAAACTCTTCTCTGCCCGTAACCTTCAAGAGATCTGAGGCGTTACGAGAAGATAGCTATTTGAAGTCGAGTGTCAAGAGGTCTATTTCACTCGTGCGTGCAGTTCAGCCAGCGATGCAATCCTGTTTTTCACAACAATATCGGCAGCGGACCGGTAACGGCGGCATAGCGACACGATATCCGGTACAGCAACACCGCATTTCTCGTACAATTCCGGTCGCTCAATCGTCTCAAACTTGTCACCTTCAAACACGAGACCCCCGTTACTCATCAGGAGAATGTCATCGCAGGCATCGAAAAGGAAGTTCGTATCATGAGATACAACGAGCTGAGTTCGACCGTCCCCTTTTACACTCATCAAGACGCGCCGGAACGCCTCTCGCGAGGCACTGTCAAGCTCCGCAGTTGGTTCGTCATAGATTGTCAGTTCGCGCCTGAGAGCGATGATGGACGCAAGCGCCACTTTGCGAAGCTCTCCTCCCGAGAGACGAAATGGCGAACGACTCTCGAAACTGGCAACATCCAGTCCGACCATTTCCAATGCCCAGTGCAGCCCATCGTTCAATTCTCTGTGATTCACACCCTGTTGTTTGAGCCCGTAACATACCTCTTCACGCACAGTCGGCAGAAAAACCTGCCTTTCTGGAAACTGGAACAGGTATGACACCGTCTCAAGGAGATCATCGACGGCACACTCATGATCGCGTATGTTTATAGTGCCGGAGGAAGGGTCGAGCAAACCCGCCATGAGGTGCGCCAGAGTTGTTTTCCCCCCACCTGACTTCGCCGCCAAACCGACCACTCTACGCTCATTGATGGTCAATGACAGGTCATCGAATACCTTGGTACCATCTTCCCATTCGAAGGTTAGATCTGACAGACGTACAAGAGGACTATGAGTGACTTGATGAGGCGGCACCGAACCCCCAAGAAACACATTCTCCTTAACGGAAACATCCAAGGCATCGACATAGTATTCCGGCGGAGCGTTCAGGTTTGACTGTGCATACGATTCCGGGTTGAACAAGATTGGCCGGGGTTCATCATCACTGACCACCCTGCCTTCGTCCACAACGATCAAACGGGACACTTTCAATGCTTCGGATGACGATTGGGTAACCACAATGATCGAAATATCGGGATTCGATTTCGAGACTTCGTCGATAGCATTCCACATCAGCTTCTTGCCTTCCGCATCGAGATGAGATGTGGGCTCGTCAAGCACGAGAATCGCTGGAGCTGCGATCATGGCGGAAAACAGCGCAAGCTTCTGTTTCTCCCCGCCTGACAGGTTTGAAGGAAGATTCTTGCGCCTGCCGTTGAATCCGGAATGGGCAATGGTAGTATCGACAGCCTCGTGGATCGCATCGAAGTCCCACTGCCTGCATTCGAGGGGAAAAGCCAACTCTCTCTCTATCGAAATCGAAACAAGTTGACTGTCCGGGCTTTGCAACACCAGACCGGGAGGCTCCTGAGAGTCGCCAGATCGCACTATCTCGCCCGATGAAGGACTGATAATTCCTGCGGCGAGGAGAGCCAGTGTTGACTTCCCGCTGCCATTCGCACCCATTACGGCGATCCTCTCCCCCCTTCCAACGTGTAGATTCAAGTCGGAAATGACCGGGGTGGATGAGCCCGGATACGTAAATGTCACAGATTTGAATGTCAACACGGCCGAAATGTAAGGAATAGCGAAGGATCGCCCAAACGATTTTATACGACGGGACAAGTCCTTCTGCGTCGCAGGTTCAGAAGCAGATTAAGAATCTGGATCAGGCTGCCGATGTGGAGGATCAGCCCAAGCGAGAGCTTGGTGTAGACCGACCATGGGGTCGTGATGCTCAAAGTGGACTCCGACGGATCGACCGGGTTGTACCTGACTGACAATTCGTGACCGGGGCTGTATTCCTCGACAATCGTTTCAGCGACTTCGAATCGCTTGTTCTTACCTCCAAACCCCGGCGCTCCCATTTTCGAGACTCCTTCGTACATGACACGATCAACGTAGTACACATAGGTTATCTCGGGACGGTAGTTTCTACCATCGGTAATCTCCGACTTAGTGACCTCCCCGCTGACAGAAGGCCATTCATTCATATCCGCTGTGTCTTGAATGCGCTGAATCGAAGTGTCTACGAGTAGAATGCCTGAGACAGCGAGCAGTACGAATACGATCAGCCAGCCTCCCGCCCACCTGTGGAACACAACTCGATTGCGAAACAGAATCGCCAGAAGGCACGCGGCGACTGTAACTACTGCAAATGTCAGTATTCTCGTAATCACGCCTGTCTCCATGCGGGCTGACTACAGGAGTTCTTCTCACCCCTGATTACTTCGGGCGAACGAAGTGGTTTTCACTATTGTGAATATTCAGAATCACTGTGGATAGCAAGTGGTACTTTATTCGGGTCAGTCGACCGCTGAGCAAAGTCCTTAGATAATCAATGTCGAGAGTTTCCGGCAACATCTCAGAATTCTTCATGATTTCGTTTAAGGAGTTATCCAGAACCGTCGAATGTACCTCGCGTTTACTCTTCGACGCGGTCATTTGGCGAATCAGTCTATACAGTGTCTTGTTGCGCGTGACAACTGATCTGCCGAGATCATAACAGCTTGCCAAAAAGGAATCGGGCCTGGCCCCAACGTTCGAATATGGCGTTGTCAGGGATTTCGGATCCAGGTGACGCAACACCTCCACATAAAGAGAGAATCGCGCCTTGTACTTGTCAGGCATTGACATCGACAACTTCAAGAGGTCAACGTTCCAGAAGGGGGTCGCTATCCAGAAATGGAATCTCGACCTGTCTTCGCCGCTCATCGTGAATCGAAAAGACCTCCCGAATAGCCTGTGATGAGAAAACTTGGCATTGCAGTCCTGCTCGGGATATTCTGCGAGGGTCTTACGAATTGCATCCTCGAAATCGGAAGAATCGATACCTGCCAGTTTGCAGGCGGTTGAAACCGGAAACTCATATGCTGATGACGCTGTCATCGAATAGAGATCGTCCAGCGACTTGAGCTTGTCGGTGACCATGAAGCCGGCCATTATCGTATTTCCGCCGTTGCCGGTGAAATAGAGGATTTTCGACCCGAAGTCTTCGGTCAGAAGTCTGTAGTTCTCGACTGCTACCGCCATGACTGATGAGCTGCCGCCTTCCTGATTTCTGACGATCTCGTGAAATGCCTCCAGCGGTTCTTCTCCAATCATATACGGACGCCAGTCACACTTCATGACATCCACGAGTCTTCGAGCGGCGATCATGTCAGAAGCGCTTCCATGGTTGGCATCTTGATTAGTGTGAGAACTGAAAGGGACTCCGCTCTTCAGCAGGCTGACAAGCAATACCCGCGAGTCAAGTCCTCCACTCAAACCGAGCACCGGAGTGTGTTCGGGGAATGCGTTGATTCGATCTATCACCAATTTCTGAAAGAGATTGGCTGTCTGGATGGAGCAGTCTTTAAGATCAGAGTCGATAGTGTCGCTCTCTCCGAGAATCCACTTGTGGATTGGATCAATGCGGACAGTCTCTTTCTCAGGATCGACTCTGATGAGAGTTGCGGGATCTAGACGATGAATATTCTCCACCATTGTCCTGCCGCCGGTATTGTAACCGAAAACGAGATACTCGGCGATTGACAACCGGTCCGGTTTGTTGTGATCGTTGACCTCAATGATGAATTTCTGTTCCCTGCTGACCGAGATTCCTGTTGGCGTAATCATGTAAAACAACGGGAGCCTTCCGAGGGCATCGTTGACGATGAACACCTCGCTGTTCGAAGTGTTGATGAAGACCGCGACGAACTCTCCGTCACAATCCACAAGCCAATTCTTCAAGAAGTCAAGATCATCGGAGCCATTCCAGCAAAGGAGTTGTTTTCCGATGCTGACAAGCTTCGATCTCAGTAAATCCTCGGCCTCTCCGTAGATTGCGCCTTCTACGAATATTAGCAAGTTGTCGTCAGCGATACGAATTCGGGGATAGTTATCGAATGCAGTGAATGCGAAGTAAGTGTGCTCGGATTCGAAGATCGTATCACTGCGGTAATTCTCGTAAGCTTCCATAAGCTCAGATGCAGCACGGCACCGTGTGATCTTGCTGCCGCTCAGTTTATCGAATGACGAATGAAACGCAATACCGGGCAATTCTCCACTCCGAGTAAACGAATTTACGATTCTGTTCGGGCATCATCAGATACGCCCCACCGCAACCGATAGTCCCGGTGCCGCAGGAATACAAAGTAAGCGACTTTGTGCACAATCTACAAGCTAAACATCCATGCTTTCAAAGACGATAAGCCCCGCACTCAAAAGAAGCGCCGCCTTACTCATCTGAGATAAGACAGCGCACTCTATTCGTGAGATTTCTCTTTATCGTCAGAGCCATCGGACTCTGAGACTCGTGAGAGGCAACAGGTCATGTCTGCTTGGTCTACTCACTCCATACGACGTTCAGTTCCGTAGCTGCCCGTCTCTCATCGAGGCGCAGTATCGGTGTCTTGTGTGGAGCCGATTTCAGCATCTCGGGATCCTCGTCAACTTCACTGTCGATCTGCGTCATTACTTCGACAAACCTGTCGAGGGTTTCACGTGTTTCGGTTTCCGTCGGCTCTATCATCATTGCCTCAGGAACGATCAACGGGAAATAGCATGTCGGTGCATGAATATCGAAGTCCAAAAGCCGCTTCGCAATGTCGGCGGTCTTGATACCGCGAGCTTTCTGGTTGTTTCCCGACAACACGAATTCGTGCATGCAATGCTGAGGGTGAGGAAGCAAGTACTTGTCTTTCAGCTTCTCCTTAAGGTAATTGGCATTCACGACAGCCGCTTCCGCAACTTCTCTCAGACCAGCCCCTCCATTCATGAGGATATAGGTACACGCCTTAACAAGGACACCGAAGTTGCCATAGAATGCATGCATCTTCCCGATGGAATCCGGACGATTGTAGCTGAGGTAGTACTTCTCTTTACCACCTTCGGACGAACGGGACACGACCGGATACGGAAGAAACGGTTCCAGCTTCTCCACGACTCCGACAGGACCTGCGCCGGGACCTCCGCCACCATGCGGTGTCGAAAAAGTCTTGTGCAGATTGAAATGCACGATGTCGAAGCCCAAATCACCGGGCCGTACTATTCCCATTTGCGCATTCAGGTTCGCGCCATCCATATACAGAAGCGCTCCTGCGTCATGCACGATTTTTGCTATCCGTTCGATATCCTTTTCGAAAAGCCCGAGCGTATTCGGATTTGTCAGCATGACAGCAGCGGTCTCTTCATCGACCAACTCCGAAAGCGCATCAGCGGACAGTGTACCATCATCGGCAGATTTCACCTGCTTGACCTGATATCCGGCGAACATGACCGAGGCCGGGTTGGTACCATGAGCCGAGTCCGGGAGAATGACATACTTCCGCTTGTTCCCATTCTTGATATGGTACTTCCTTGTCATAAGCAGGCCGGTGAATTCTCCCTGAGCTCCCGCAAGCGGCTGCAGTGTCGCTGTGCGGACACCTGAAATCTCGGCAAGATACTCGGCGGTCTTGTACATCAATTCCAGAGAACCTTGCACTGTTTCATCGCGCTGAAACGGGTGCGACGCTGCGAACCCGGGTAGCCGGGCTATCTTCTCGTTGATTTTCGGGTTGTACTTCATCGTGCACGATCCAAGCGGATACAGCCCCTTGTCGATATGGTGATTCTTGACTGACAATCCTATGAAATGGCGTGCAACTTCGTTCTCCGACATTTCGGGCAACTCCGCAGAGTTGCTTCTAAGAAACCGTTCATCTATTAGTGACTCGAGCGGCTTCACATCGACATCGGCGGGAGGCAGAGAGTAGCCTCTCCTTCCGGGACGCGACTTTTCAAAGATGTTTCTACCATCTGTCGACGGCGCTACCATTGCTCAATTATTCCCTTCCTTTAGCTTCTGAATCTGTTTATCAACCCACTCAAGCTCCTCCGAATCGGGGAAGTCTTTCTTGAATTGTTCGAACTGTTCTATTGCTTCGGCAACCTTCTCCGCACGCATCAAAGTGTACGGAACGTAGATCGCCGCATCTTCATACATTTCACTGTCGGGAAATGTCTTTTTGAATCTTTCGAATTGCTCGACAGCCAGGTCGTAGTTCCGGGCCTTAAGCTCAAGTTTGCCGACTGCCATGAGCGCGTCATCGGAGAACCCCTCGCCGTTGTCGGGATCGGTTTCGAGTACGTACTCATAGTGCTCGCGTGCTTCATCCAGACTGCTTCGATTGCGGTATTTCTCGGCAACTTCGAGCCTCAATGACAGGCTGCCCGGATATTGCATCAGGCGGCTTAGGTAGTCATTTAGCGTATTGCGGTCCTGCAGGAGATCCAGAATTGCCGGGACGAACTCCTCCGGTCGATAAAATCCTACCAGACGATCAACCTCGTCACCGTTCGGCTTTACAACAACCATCGTCGGATACGCCGCGATGCCATACCGTCGGGCGAAAGAAGTATCGACCTTACCGTTGTGCTTGCTGAATATGAGACTTTTACTAACGGACGCCGCAATTCTATTTTCGAACGTAACGCTATCCAAGCGTTTGCACCACTTTCAAGTGTCAGAGTAGAAGTCCAGTAGAATGTGCTTATTCTCTGCATAAGCAAGGGTCTGGGCGCTGTCGAAGTCATTGACCCACTCGATACGCCATGACTCGGTATCCGTCTTCTCGCGAGACTGTGCCGAAGTTACGGATACCAGTATCAGGCAGAGGCATACGACGGTGAATACTGACTTCAACATAGGTCCTCCCTGCTATTCATCCCCGACTGTCTGCCGCCTGATCTCGATAGCATCCTCCTCGAAGTCAGAAGGTACGTAGATCTCGGCGTCGACAGCTTTGCTGCCGAAGAACCCCACTGCACCGGGCATCCCACGGCCATAGTGCCCACCAACGATTCGACAATAGAAAGGAATTTGAGCCGATTCAAGAGTCTCGACAAGAAAATCAGTATTCAATCGAGAGTATGATTTATAAAGAAGAACCGCATCATCCATGTCAATTCCACCGCTATCGGTTCTCTCTGTTTCGCCTTCACTCGAAGCATGCTTACCGTCCGCAGAAGTCTCATCGCCGTTGAAGTCATCGACAACATCGGAACCACAGTACGGGCAGGCAGAGACAGTGTCGTCGAATTCGCACTTACAGATCGGGCAGTATGGCATCCTTCAGTAGCCTCCTATGCTTGACTCACCTTCGATAATTCATCCACGAATCGATCAAGATCGGCTTTCCTCTGTTTCTCAGTAACAGCCACGAGCAATTCATGTTTCCGATCTGGATAAAACCACTCGAGCGGCACGCCAGCGAGAATGGCCCTTTCCTCAAGATTCTTCAGTACATCGATTGACGGCTTCGGGGTCTCGATGACGAACTCATTGAAGAAAGGCCCGTCATATTTGATGGAGAATCCGTCCAGAGATCCTATCTTATCCGAGAGGTAATGTGCATTCTGAACACAAAGCTCTCCGACTTCAACCATGCCGGCCTTGCCCATCAGCGTTAGATAGACCGTGTTCGCCAAAGCACACAGCGCCTGATTCGTGCATATGTTGGATGTAGCCTTATCACGTCGAATATGCTGTTCCCTGGTCTGAAGTGTGAGTACATACCCGACCGCTCCAGCTACATCGGTAGTCCTCGCGACAAGTCTGCCGGGGAGTTTTCGTATGAACTCCTTACGCGCAGCAAAGAAACCCACACCGGGGCCACCGTAAGAGATCGGATTGCCAAGGACCTGCGCTTCTCCCACGCAGATGTCTACATCGTATTCACCCGGCGGCTTCAAAACACCAAGTGTCATCGGATTTGTCACGCAGATTAGAAGCGCTTTACCGAGCATGGCTTTCAGTCCCTCCAGATCTTCGATAAGACCGAAAAAGTTGGGCGACTGCACAACTACACATGCCGTAGCATCATCAATAAGACCCTGCAGATGATCTCTATTCAGCCGACCACCTTCGTCAGGGATAGTCACGAACTCAGGTTCGATCCCCGAGCAATAGGTACGAATCACTTCCAGATACATTGGATTGAGACCGGAAGAAACGACTATCTTATTTCTTTTCGTGTGCGCCATGGCGAGCAAAACAGCCTCGGCTGTTGCAGAGGCCCCGTCGTACATCGAGGCATTGACAACATCCATCGCCGTCAGCCGTGAAATCAGACTCTGGAATTCATAAATCGACTGCAGCGTGCCCTGTGATACTTCCGCTTGATACGGCGTATACGCGGTCGCGAATTCTGATCGCGAAATGACAGCATCGACCGTCGCTGGAACGTAATGGTCGTAACACCCGGCTCCCAGATACACGTCGAACTGCTCGGCGTTCGCATTCTTGCCCGACATGGAAACCATGTGCCTGTAAACCTCCAGCTCAGACATCGCCGGAGGAAGATTCAACTCACCTTTCAACCTCAGATGTTCCGGGATCGCATCGAGAAGATCTTCGAAAGAAGTGATG
>Ga0272443_10004590_pt1 | contig 14905 bp, 15 predicted proteins | sample SSMAcet12_FD_193581 | JGI IMG/M metagenome (GOLD analysis project Ga0272443, IMG submission 193581) | Marine sediment archaeal communities from Little Sippewissett salt marsh, Falmouth, MA, United States - SSM-Acet-12 | ecosystem: Environmental > Aquatic > Marine > Wetlands > Sediment ...
TTCTTTATGTGAAGACCATACCCAGTCTCTTGCTGTTCTAACTAAACCAGCTCTAACCGGATTTCCTTCGACATATCTTATTGCAGTTAATAAATAATTATCTTTTTGAATCATAAAACTTTTATACCGGCCTTGCCAAACATGACCCGAAGTTTCATAGTGATTATGGTATCGACGAACATGACTGGTCATTAACCATTGCATAAACTTACTCAATTCTTCGGATTTTTTAGGCATCACAATGAGATGAAAATGATTTGGCATCAAACAATAAGCAAAAATCTTAATCGGATTTCTTTTTTTAGCATAAATCATTAAGTCTATAAATGCTTTATAATCATGTTCCTTGTGGAATATTTTTTGTTTTCCATTGCCTCGATTTAGTATATGATATACACTATTTGCACTTAAGCCTCGTGATATTCTTGGCATGTTCAAATCCTTATTAAAGAAATAAAAATAAAAAGGGGACAGGCTACTTTTTTGGAAAAGCCACAAAAAAGTAGCCTGTCCCCTTTTTATTGTAGTTCTAAAGTATTTAATTTTCAAGTCATAATTTAGATATGAATCAATCAATCTCTAACAATGAAATGATTTTCCAATCTGTTCCTTCTTTTTGGTACATGACTTCAAAATCCATACTGTAGCTGTAGACGGTGATAAACAGAAATTTTGCATTTACAGTCAGGGTAAAATCTGAACTTGCGGTTGGGCTGGTGATTAATAGATTGGTTATGGCACTGCTTACTGCTAAATTAACCCCATATGAACCTGCCATATCTTCTGCATTCTCTATTTCTCCTACCATATCCTCTGCCATTGCATAGATGCTATTATAAGTTCCACCTCTTGAATCTGAATAGTTCAGGGAGATATTATTCATAAACATATCAACATCTTTATTTTCAATGGCTGATTTAACCCGGTCTGCAATAGCTTTAATCGCCATTTCATCAGAGCCTGAGGAAATAATACTTATATCTCCGGTTGAGCATCCAACCAGTAAAAACATGATAATCAGACAAAAAAGCAGAAAAATATTCTTTTTAATTTTCTTTTTCATTTTTTATTTTTCCTCCTTAAAAATAAAAAAAGCCGGTAACCTGGCGGTCTTAACATCAGAATGATATTTTAGATCCATGGCTTTGCGTCCTACCCTTTCGGATAGTTTGCCTTTTTCAACTTTGTAATTCTTTTGAAATTTTAATTAAATTACAGTTTCTCTATTTATGTTATTCCCCAAATTTCAGTGTTTTAGACATTTTTCTCAATTCATAATGATTGTCTGGGAACCTGCACTTATGTATAAAATGTAAACATGTAACTATTCATCAAAATATGGAATTTTTTTCCATATTATTATGGATTATCTGCTCCTCCGGATGGAGCTTTTAGAGCATCCTGGGCTATTTTTTGCATAATGTTTTTTGCATTTTTTGCTTCAGGGCTATCGGGAGCCAATTCGATGACTTTTTTCAATTCAGCTAATGCAGCGTCTGTTTCATTCCGGGTCAAGTAGATATTGGCTAATCCATAATGTGCGTTAATAAATTCGGGATCAATTTTTAGTGACTCATTTAATGCAGTTTCCGCTTGATTATATTTCCGCTGGCGGATATATACATTACCCAACTGGGCATATAACGGGAGCATCGTTTGTCTTTTTTTCTGATATAAAATGGCTTTTTTCAACCAGATTTCCGCTTGATTTAGTTGGCCTTTTTTCAAATAACTCGTGGCAAACTCCTGTGGAAGATCAGGATGATCGATATATTTCGCTGCTTTTTGGAAATATTCCAGAGAAATATTATTAAATCCCTTGATTTGCAATATTTTACCAATATCATAATAGGCTTCTCCAAAATAGGGATCCCACTTCAAAGCTTTTTCATCTTCTTTGATTGCTTCATCCCAATTTTCATCTTTTATTTCTTCATGAGCATTATAGTAATGATATTGTGCAATAAAGGGACGGGCGAGGAACAGACAAAGGATTGATGTAACCAGTATAATGATTAAATAATAAATAATTTTATAGAATAATGCATCGGTTGATTGATTCCCTTTTTTATCTCCGGGAACTGCTCTTTTTAAATATTTTTTTTGGTTTGATTCCAGATATTCAGGTTCCGGCACATTGTCTTTTATGGTTACCACTAATCCTATGGATAACCAGAACAGATAAATCGATGCCGGCAAATGGAGTGGAAAACCAAAAATTGCATCAACCAGGATCGCAGTAATACCTCCAAGCAACCCTATCAACAATCCTTGTTTATATCTATTTTTCATCTCTTTTAATTTTCTAATGCCATTTTTAAAAAAGGCAATTATCATCCATAAAAAAATAAGCAGTCCGATTATACCCATTTCAGACCAGGTTTGCAAATACTCATTATGTGCTCTTTCCGCATGACCATAAGGATAGATTTCCCGATTTTCTCCCTGGTTAAAAAATTTAGCCTGATAATCTAAAGTATTGTATTTAAAAGTGCCCAGACCGGAACCAAGCAACATATGGTCTTTGATGATAAGTCCGGTAAATTTCCAGGTGGCAATTCTCCGTTTAATGGATCCCCCCTCGCTCAACTGCGCCACAGAGGTCCTTCCCTTGATTTTTGATATGACTGTTCCCGGCTCATTTAAGGGATTTGGGATGAAAAACAATGTCAATAATAAAATAATAATGATTGTAATGACTGTAAATGTCGTTCTATTTGCTTTGATAAATGCAATACCTCGCCTAAAAAGGAAAAGGAAAAACATAAAAAGTACTGATACAAGAAGAGCAAGGTAAGAACCACGGGTAAAAGTTAGAATGAGACTGCTTCCCATAAATAGAATACCTATTAGTAAAATTCCCTTTTTCATGCTATTTTCATGGGTAAAAAATAATCCTATGGCTATGGATAATGGAATAATCAAGTATTCAGCAAAAAAGTTTACATTACCAAATAATCCAAATACCAGTTGTCTGCCAACATTACCTGTCCAGAAATAAAAATCTATACCCCTGTATTGCAGGATACCGTATAATCCAAATAGACTTCCCAGTATAATGATGGATATTAGAATACGGTTTATCTGTTTATCATTTTTGATATTGTTGATGACAATAAAATATAATAGAGGTCCAGGTAAAAACATGGATAATTCCTTGAGGCTAACCATCGGGCTATTTGACCAGAAAATTGATAAAGTGCTGATGAACATAAAAGCGATAAGTGAAAAGTTTAGCGGTGAAGCAATTAATTCGAATCGTCCCCGGTCAACCAGTTTCAAGGCCCAGAAGGCTAAACCAAGGATAATAAAAATACCTAAAAGGAATTCTTTCATCGTCAGAAAAATATTCACATTTCTGAAGTAAAAAGCAGTCGGAATGAGTATTATGGCAGCAATGATGGTTGCTTCTACTGCTACCGGCCAAACTGATTGCTCCTTATTAATTGAAAGACTATTCTTTTCTAACATATTGATAGGTCCTTTTTAGATGTTTTATCAGTTTAAATACACGAGAATATTTTTTAAATAGAATCAGTATTCTGGATTCCTGCTTATTTTCTCTTATTTCTCAGTAAGAGATATAATCTTCCACTCATCATCTTCTTTTATGAAATCAGCATCGTATTCCAAGGTCTCATTGTATAGATCTGTGCATATAACCCATAGTATACAGCCCTTAAGAGATATTTTGATTTCCATTTTTCCGGTAGCATAAATATCTGTTACAATAATGTCATTTTCGGGTATACTTACTTCCTGTTCAATTTTAAATATGGAGAAAAAATCAACCAACTCTTCATTATCTTCGATATTAGAGAATATTCCTTCCGGTAAATGGTTAATATGGTTATCAAATGTGCCGCCCTTGGTATCGGAATAATCAAAAGAAATACTTTCCATAAATAAATCAGCATCTTTTTCTTTGATAGATTCTTCGATATTTTTGGCAATCTTGGAAATTTGTAGTTCATCGCTGGAGGAAGTCAAACAACCAGTTAAAAACACACATAAAAATAATCCTATAATAATTAATAGTATCGTTTTAATATTTTTTAAACGCATTTTATCCTCCCCCGAATTAGTTTTTAGTTTATAGTTTATAGTTATTAGTTTTTAGTGCTACTCGTTAATTTTTATTGGAATGGCAAAGGTCAAGAAAAGATATTCTTCTTTATCCTCCCTGCCTATTTCATTGACTGCAATATTTTTTTGTAACGCAATTGGCAAGTTCAGTGTTTTTTCCGGTTCAAGCTGATATTCGTTTCCAAGGGAGATGATATAATCTGCAGAAGATTCTACAGAAATAATTTTGGCTCCCTCGATACCAAAATTCCTGATAACCAATTTTTGAAGTAGATCATTTTCAGAATCAGGACCTAAATGATATACTACCTTTGCTGGAGTAATTGAGATCTTATCAGGTTCTTTTTCTTTAATGTAACCGGAGATCCTTATTGAAAAAGAGGGAGTCAATGGATCATTACAATAGACCATCACCGCTTCTCTTACTTCTCCCAGTAAATGTTCTGTAGAATGATAAGTCAATATTATTTCGGATTTTTCTTTTGGTAATATCTTCATCGGGAGAGAATTATTCAAGATGATGTGTTGATAAGTATCTATTTTATCTATTATTAATTCTGCATCTCCCTGATTTTCCACAATGACATTAAGATTAACTACATCACCCTGCGAGAGGACTCCAACACTTTGTTCGATTCCGGTAACATGGATTTTTGGTTTAAATCGATGTTCGATTTCTATTTTTACTTTTATTCTTTTTTCCGGAATGTCAGGATCATTTGAATTGATATAAATAATTTTCTCTAATTTACCTTCATAGTCTGAAGTAGAGAATAAAGCCTTTAATTCAGCTGATTCACCCGGAGAAAGTAGGGTATCAGAAATCGTAGTCTGTACGCAACCGCAGGAAGCCCGAACCCGATTAATGTTTAATTCCCCGGTTCCCTGGTTAGATACCATGAAAGTATGAACAGGGTTTTCCCCCTGTTTTACTCTGCCAAAATCCCATTCTTCTTCTGAAATTCCTATAGCAGGTAAACGATGAAAGTTATTTTGATATTGCACGTATATAATAGTGGATAATGCAATGACAAAGACAAAGATCAGGATGTAAAAAATGATGTTTTTTCTCAACAATTTCTATAAAAATCCTCCTTAAGCTATTCAAAAAGCTATTCAAACAATGGGTTAATCGGTCACTGTTATTTCCGCATAGTCAGTTAGATAATCTTCCCCTGCATTTTCGAGGTAGTAAGCAACTATAAAAAATGTTCCCTTTACACCAGAGGAAAATGTCGTTGTCAAAGAACCGATTTTAGGAGTTAATTCTACAAAAGGTTTAATGCAGTTGTAACATTGTCCCTGAACTGTCCAACCCCAGGAATAGACTTTGGACTTATCCAGGATAATTTGTTCATTATCCGAATTATAACCTTTGACAATAATCTGAACCGACTCACCGAGTTTGAGACCGGCTGAAGAAGAACTCACCTGTATATAGCTTAATGTGTCATTTTCCGGATTCACCGAAGGATTCGGATTTATTATTCCTGGAATGATAGGATTACTGCCACTACATCCTAAAGTCATTGTTATCAATATAAGAATCATTATAAATAATACGATAGATTTATTGTAATATTTCACTTTTTTATGCTCTCCATTCATTGGGAAATTTACTTTCAGAAAATCAGTAGACAAGTGAGACGTCTGTTCTACGGGGTCGTAGAGATTTAATTATCTTTTCTTTTGTAAAAAGGAGGGTAGACACAAAGCCTACCCTCTTATATTTACTGACAATTAACAACTATAGCCTAACCAGGCTGTTAAATTAGTCAATATATAAAGCTTGCAGCACTTCTTTCTTTGAGGTACCTGTTTCCTGAACTAGAACTACACCGTGCAGCCCATTGACGACCCAGCTTGGTTCATCCACTGATAAAGAGAAAGAAAAAGTGCCTGCTGAAGATAGTGTACCGATATCTTCAGTTGTAATATGAGTCACAGAATAGTTAAAACCTTCCTGACCTCTGCTTTTATAAGTCATCAATGTAACTACTAGATTACTTAAATCCGAGGCACTTATATTCTTAACCGTCCCGCTGATGACAGAGGATGTGGCATCCGTGGCTCTGGATGCAGTAATCTTAATTTTTGCTTCCAAGTTACTCTGTGAATCAATTTGGGACTCCAATACCGATTTAGTCACACCGGAATCTCCGTGATATCTCTTATTCAGTCCATTAATCAAGATATTGGGAGTACCGCGATCGCTTGTACTCGGCAGATACCATTTATAACGGTCACTGGTTTCGGTCGTTGAATAAATTCCCCAGCCGGCTAATTCAACCAGAATCATCTTATCTCTTCCGTAATCCGTATCCTCTGCAATTTCTTCAAGATATGGTTCTACAACCGCACAGCTGGCACATCCCAATGTATTATACAGTTCAACCAAAACAACACGTGCAACCTCTTCTTCACCTTCACCTTCACCTTCGCCTTCCGCCGGAGTAGTTACATTACATCCAACCAGCAAGCAAGCAATTAATCCCATGACTAACAACATCAAGAAAATTTTTTTCATTTAATAATCCCCTTTCGATAGATATTTTTCTATTAATTTTTTAAATGAGTGATTGATTTTTGACCAAAATCACATACGTAGATTATAGCAGAGTAAATCGGATAAAACAATTAAAAATCATAAGCTGTACCTAATAAAAAAGGGATACAAATTTATCCCTTTTTTTTGTTATTCGATTAATCAAACATTCTTTTTAATTAATATCATCAGCCATGCAATCGCCAATAGTCCCATAATATTCTCCGGAAATTGGATCTTTATATGTTGCATTATTACCACAACTAAATGTTGAACAGGCTACTCCCTCTGTAGGATAATTATCTGCATAATATTCAGTAACATTGACAATCGAATCTTCGTCTAAAGTAATGGTTGCATAATACCTGGTACGGTTTCCAACCACATCCAATAAGGTTGCCACCATATAATAATTTTTGTTTATTTCACCGTTTCCTCCGGTAATGCATGATAATGTACAGTCAATCGGGCAGGCAAGGCCAGCCGGACAGCTATAGACCGGATTAATACAGGGAACATCACAGCAGTCATTAAAAGGTGGAGAATCATATAGGTCTATGGTATAACTGGCAAATCCCGAACAATCATCTCCGCAACAGATGGGAGCTTCTCCGCAATCTGATGTTTGAGCAGGTGTATTAAACATCAAATCAATTCCAGAGCATGTGCAAGCTTTTGCCGTGATATCTATTTCAGATTCCGGACCGCGAGTATCAACGATATAAGGATATTTACATGGTGCACAAGTATTGCAGGTTAATACATAAATATAGTCTTCTTCGCAAGAGAGAGGACGTTTTAATTTAGATTCAATGGTCGCTCTAGGTTCTAAAAAATTAAATGACCCCGTATAGATTTTTTTGTCTGTATCGGGATACATGATAACTTCCCTTGCAGTATCAGGTATCCCTTCGGGATTATTATTAGAGAAATCAACCCTGAGATTTTCACCAACATAGACAGAAACAATCTCAGTTGGTTCTGCAAATTCTACTGTTATGGTCTGAGCACCGCCCTTAATGTAAGTTTTACCTTCAACTGCTACCTGAGAACTCACTGTCACTATCGGACAATCTGCGATTTCGCTTTCATTCTCACCCTCACCATCGGTCGGTATGATTACATTACATCCAACCAGTAAGCAAGCAATTAATCCCATGATTAAAAAAATCAACAATAATTTCTTCATATATTATTCCCCTTTAACTAGATATTTTTCTATTAGTTTTTAAATAAGTGATTGATTCGCAACTAAAATCACATAAGTCAACTATATTCATATATATTAAAAATAAAAAATATTGCGGTTATTTAAAGATTGAAAAGGGGCACCGAAATGCCCCTTTTCGTCTAATTGATTATAATTAAACTTCCACACCAAGGCATTCACCGATAATGTCATCGGTATCTATCTCAACTTCCCAATCTGTGCAACCCATATCGTTTTCTTCATATTCTGTTACTTCTATGGTACAAGGATCACCTTCAGTTAGGACAACTTTAGCATAGTATCTTGTGCTGTTTCCTACTGCATCCAGTAAGGTTACGACAACATAGTATGTGCCTTCGTCTATGCAGGATAAGGTGCAGTCAACAGGACATGCAACACCTGCCGGGCAACTGTATTCCGGAGTGACACAAGGAACTTCACAACATTCATCAAATGGATCTGAGGTGTAAAGGTCTATGGTGTAACTTGCAAATCCTGAACAGTAATCATCGCAACATACATCAGTTTCTCCACAAACGGTTGATTGTTCAGGTGTCTCAAAGACTAAGTCACAACCCTCACAGGTGCAAGCCTCTGTGCTGATTTCAATTTCGGTTGCAGGTCCTTCTTCATCAACGATGTAGGGGTATTTGCAGAAGTCACATTCTAAACAGGTATCTACATAGATGTATCCTTCAGCGCAATCTGAGGCACATCCACCAAAATAAAAAGTTCCGGTATAGACTGTTTTATCTGCATTTGCATAGATTACTACTTCATCAGCAGCTGACGGAGCAGCTTTTAAAGCTGTAGCAACATAAACTGAAACAGGTTCGGTTGGAACTGCGAAAGTAACTGTGATGGTCTGTGAACCACCTTTTACATAAGTTTTGCCATCAACTGCAACTTGTGAAGTCACTGCTACTGTTGGACAAACTGCTACTTCTGTTTCGCCTTCGCCTTCGCCTTCGCCTTCAGCTGGTGTTGTTGGCACACAACCGACAAAGAGGAAAGATACGAGTGCTACGACTAAGAGTACTAATAATAATTTTTTCATTTAATTTCTCCTTTCATTTCTTTGTAAGATGAAATATTCATTAATTTTTTAAATCACTAATCTTCTATCTACTTTTAAGTGCCAAGTATCTTTTGCTCGCTGTTTATGAAGGAAATTTTCCTTTTATTTCATAAACACTTGACCATCTCGACCTGATACGTGCATGGAAATAGCCCTCTATACATTCAATAGTTATTCCAACAAAATATTATTTACTCAACATATAGTGCCTGGAAAACCTCTTTGGTAGAGCTGCTTTGAACAAAGACAACACCATGCAAAGCATTTATTTCCCACTGAATATCTTCCAATACAATAGTGAAATCTCTCTCTTCTCCCGCACCAAGACTTTCACCCACTTCCTCGATTCCCTTAAAGATATCCTTTACCATATATCTTTGTCCTGACTTAAAATAATCCCTGAAAGTCATCCCGTTAACCACCAGATTTTCAATAGAAGAACTACTTAAATTTTTAATTTTTCCACTTATGGTGGAAGTTTCTCCATTATCAGTTCTTGTGGCAGTGATGCTGATTTTTGCATCTTTAGCCAGCTCATTTAATATGGGACTTTTAAAAATATAATAGGCATGGCCATGCCAGATTCTTTGATTTGAACCATTGTAAAAGGTATTTGGAGTGCTGCGATCTGCGGCATTGGGCAGATACCATTCGTAGCGGTCATTTGCTCCCGGGGAGATGGGTGTTCCCCACGGACGCAATTCAAGTAAAATCATTTCTGTTCTATCATATTCTTCTGCCAATCCTTCAATAATGGGTTCTGCGATGGTGCAGTTGGGACACCCGACTGTAAAAAATTCGACCAACACTACCCGGTCTATTTGTTCCCCTTCGCCTTCTCCTTCGCCACTGTTTACCGGTGGTGCGACAGTTGTGCTACATCCGGCAAATAAAATACCGGATAATATAAAAATAAATAAGATCAAAAACAGTTTTTTCAATAGATTTTCCTCCTTTAAAATAAACAGTAAGTCTCTATTACTATATGCGAATCCGGATAGTCCTATAAATTACCTGGTTACCATGATGGTTGCTTTGACCTTTAGTGGTCCGCATGTTGCGGTAATATCCCTTTCACCTGATACGCTGGGTGCAGTATAGGTTACAATAAGTCCTGTTGTATCGGAAAGACTCCCAACCCCGCAACATTTTTCCCATATGATATCTGAACCGTTCAGTGGAACTTCATTTGAGTCTATATCATATCCTTTTGCTTCAAAAGTGTAATTACTTCCGGTTGATATGGTCACTTCTGAAGGAATAATTTGAATCATATTTAATGGTTTAAATTCGTATTGAATCGTATCATAAGCAAGTTCATACGGGGAAGACAGGTTATCCTCGCTATCTTTAAATCGAACATAGATAGTTTTTAATCCCGGTGTAAATTGAGTGCCATTTTGATTGTCTACCATATTAAAATCTTCATAGGTAGTGTTATATTCTACCCATTCACCCCAAGCTACTCCATCTCCGCTAAAGGACATATATGCTGCTCCGATGGAAGAAATAGTTAAGGCCGGTGTGCGGTCAAGCGTATCTTCTGCTCCGTTCTCAATAGATATTGAACCACTCGAAGGTCCGATCGGAGAGTTGGGTATCGGTATAAAAGGATTGATACCAGGAGAGGAGCATCCCGAAAGAAAAAGAATAATTATTAAGATGACGCACAATAATAGATAACATGGGGAATATTGAAAAAATTTCATCATTTATAATACCTCAAAGATATAAAAAATCATATTAAATAAATTATAACAAACTGGATTAGATAAAACAAACAAAATAAAATTTTAACAACTTTCTTTTCTAATAAAAAAAGGGACACCAAAGTGTCCCTTTTTTTAAGTAAATAATTACTATAAATTAACTTGAAAGACAAGCACCGATAACATCATCAGTATCTGGATCTACAGTATCCCAATCTGTGCATCCTTCTCCATTACCGAGATGCTCCTCTACAGTAAATGTGCAGTCAGCTGCTAAGTCAACGATTGCATAATATCTTGTAGTATTGCCAACTTCATCAAGTAAGGTTACGACAACATAGTATTTGCCTTCGTCTATGCAGGATAAGGTGCAGTCAACAGGACATGCAACACCTGTTGCACAGCTGTATTCCGGAGTGACACAAGGAACTTCACAACATTCATCAAATGGATCTGAGGTGTAAAGGTCTATGGTGTAACTTGCAAATCCTGAGCAAGCATCTCCACAGCATACATCAGAAACTCCACATACTTCGTCTTGTTCAGGTACTTCAAAGATTAAGTCACAACCCTCACAGGTGCAAGCCTCTGTGCTGATTTCAATTTCGGTTGCAGGACCTTCTCCATCAACGATGTAGGGGTATTTGCAGAAGTCACATTCTAAACAGGTATCTACATAGATGTATCCTTCATCACATTTACCGTCAAAGGTAACTGTTCCGGTATAGACTGTTTTGTCTGCATTTGCATAGATTACTACTTCATCAGCAGCTGATGGAGCAGCTTTTAAAGCTGTAGCAACATAAAGTGAAACCGGTTCGGTTGGAACTGCAAAAGTGACTGTAATGGTTTGTGCCCCTGCTTTTACATAAGTTTTGCCATCAACTGCAACTTGTGAAGTCACTGCTACTGTTGGACAAACTGCTACTTCTGTTTCGCCTTCGCCTTCGCCTTCGCCTTCAGCTGGTGTTGTTGGCACACAACCGACAAAGAGGAAAGATGCGAGTGCTACGACTAAGAGTACTAATAATAATTTTTTCATTTAATTTCTCCTTTCATTATTTGAAAAAGTAAGTCATTATTTAATTTCGCGAAATTAACTAATTTTGTAATTTCTGTGTGTATAATAGCCCCTTCGACTCGCTGTTTATGAGGTATTTTTACCTTGTATTTCATAAACACTTTCCATCTCGACCTGATACGGGTTAGAAACTATCGGTTTTTCGCTAGTTAGCCGGTCATTTGGTTTGCCAGTTAACTAGTTATGATTAAGATAAAAAGAACAAATAATTCAACTATTTTGTTAGTTTAACAAATATAAACACATATAAACCAATTATATAATAAATACTAATCAATATTACGAATGATGTCAAGAAAAGTTTCATATTGGTTTGCTGGTTAACTAGTTAGCTGGTTAGTTAGTTAGTTAAATTCAACAGCAAACAATTCATCATTTAATTACCAATTTATTCTATACTGCATTATCAATAATTTTAATATAAATGTGAAAATGCAAATAGATTTAATTTTCAAGTTGCAATATTTTTAATTCTCCGGGGGAGAAGGTTCTTCATTCGATGGTGAAGATGATGAACCGGAAGGACCAGGAGATGCTGACGGTGCTTCACCGGATTCTTGAATCGGAGCTCCTCCGATTTCAGCAGATGGTACACCTACAGAAGTTGTAGATGATATTCCGTTTTCTGAAGTCGTTGAATTTTTCCCCTCTCCTGCCAATGCATTCACATTGATTTCTGATTCCAGACTATTTTGAATGTATGCAAAAATTTCTTCAAAATTCTCTTCGTTAGCTATAGCTTCCTCAAAGGTGATTGAAATTTCTTCAGGTGTTAAACCAATGTCTACAGCCATTAAGCTGAGAATACTGAGCTCTTCACTTATTTCGGAAATTTCCTCTACGCTTTTACCTTCAGATGTAGCAGATTCTACCAACCAGGTAAGTGAATCATATGGTACATCATTTTCCAGGCTGTCTGCTAATACCTGAAGTAATTCATCTCCGCCATTGATTTCCAGACCTTCAGTACCTGCCTCGCTTAAGATTTCGGAAGCTTTCTGCAAGTTCTCTGCTTTTGTTGATATGGCTGTAATAATGTCATTGTCATCAACCTTTTTGGCAAGGCCTTCATTCACTTTATTGATTAATGATTCGGAGGGTAATCCTTCCTCCTGAGCTTCCAGAATAACATCAAAGACTTTTTTAATATTATAGGCATTCAAGGAATTATCTATACTATTTTCTATAATCTCTTCAGTATCCTCGTAAGAAATGCCGGCATCTATTAAGTTTTGGGCAGATTTTAAGAGCATACTGGTTTGAAAAGCAGAATACGAAGAGGAAGAATTTAATATTTCTTCCAGTTGAACCATCTGTTCATTATCGCTAGCAGTATTAGCTGTAGATGATAAGGAAAAGATAAATATACTCATCAAAGTTATAAAAATAGAATATTTTATTTTATTTCGTTTTATTGAGAACATGTTTATCATTCCCTTTAATTTTATTTAACAATTTATAAAATTTACTATGTATCAAGTTTAAAAGTTTAAAATAGACAGGCGAGACGCCTGTCCTACGGAATAAAATAGTATTTGGTATATAGTATTTAGTATTTAGTAAAAACAAAAAAGTTTCCAGTTTTCGGTCTATAGCAAGAATCGGATTTGTAAGGTATATCCGATTGGATTCCTCTCCCTGCTGTTCCCTGCGTCTTCACTGAATACTGTCTTCTTACGTATTACTTCCGCAGCTGTTAATTTCCAAAATTGAATTTCTGTTACCAAAACCATCTTTAACAAATCGAAGTGCATTGGGATCAGGCACCCATTTCTCACCATCAAGGACAAACATATACTCATATCTTCCCGGCTCTAAATTTAAGGTACCGGTCCATACACCATCACCGTCAGGATCTTCAAGAATATTATCTTCCGGATTCCATCCATTAAAATCACCTGCGATGGCTACACTATTACTCGCCAGGTCTCCAAGTTTCAATGAAAATTGAACCTCAGATGAACAAATCGGAGTAGCAACAGGTGCGTTGAACAAAAAGGTAAAAGTAAAAAACAAAACAGCGGCAGTGGTAGCAACTGCTGAACCGACAAAGCGAAATGAAAGTTTGGGAATAATGATTGATTTTTTTATTTTTTCCAACCAGGAAGACTGAATCTTGTGTTCTTCCCTTGTTATTGTCGCCATTATATTCCGGGTTAGTGAAGCCGGTGCCGTAACAGGTTTTGATGCAAGCATATTTAGTGAGGAAATAACTTCTTTCATGGCAATATATTCTTTTCGGCAATCCGGGCAAGAACTTATATGTTTTTTGATTTGGCGGGACACATCTTCAGTCAGCATACCGTCTATATAGGGATTTAATAAATTTTTTATTTGTTTACAATCCATCTTTTTATCTTCCAGTCGGCCAGTCTACCGGTCATCCAGTCTTTATGGGTCACCAGCAATCCGGTCAGATCAGTTATTTATTATCCACCTCTTGGTACGGGTGCTACATCATCTATTGTTTAATGGTTTTTGTTTTCATTATTTAATACGAAAGGGGCCTTGAAAAGTTACATTAATTGATTTGGAATTGTGATAATTTTAATAACCCAATTTTTAATTCCATTTTGTACTTATATGCTAAATACCAAATACTTAATACTACTGACTGTCTTTTAACATTTCTTTCAATTTTTCTCTTGCCCGATAAAGCCTAATCTTCACCGTACCTGATGGAATTTTTAAAATTGAAGCAATTTCTATGTAAGAGAGATCTTTAAAATGACGTAAAACTGTGACTTCTCTATATTTTACAGAAAGGGATAAAATCGCTTGCTGGATTCGCCGCGCTTTTTCCTGTTGGGTAAAGATTTCCTCCGGATTATAGCTTGAATCTTCCGGTTGATGAAAATAATCCGAATCATTCGAGGTAACCGGGGCATCAAGAGATACAGATTTAATAGTCTTCTTTTTAAACCTGTCCCGGATAATATTTAAAGTCACCTGGTAAAGCCAGGTGGAGAATTTATATTGAGGATTAAAGCGGGAGAGTGCCTGATAGGAACGTAAAAATGCTTCCTGAGATATATCTTCTGCTTCATGGGAATTATTACACATCCTATAGGCTAAATCGTAGACCATATTTTTATATTTATCAATCAAATGTGAAAATATATCTGCGTTTCCCATTAAACATGATTCTATTATTTTTAAGTCATCCATATGGAAAATTCTCCGATTTTCTAGTCGC
>Ga0272443_10004591_pt1 | contig 14903 bp, 18 predicted proteins | sample SSMAcet12_FD_193581 | JGI IMG/M metagenome (GOLD analysis project Ga0272443, IMG submission 193581) | Marine sediment archaeal communities from Little Sippewissett salt marsh, Falmouth, MA, United States - SSM-Acet-12 | ecosystem: Environmental > Aquatic > Marine > Wetlands > Sediment ...
TCGCCCGGATGCTTGAGCGGGACGATTTCGCGAAGCGGTACGCCGCCGGCGAGCCGATCTCCGTGCTCGAGTTCCTCTACCCGCTGGCGCAGGCGTACGACTCGGTCGCGATTCGCGCCGACATCGAGCTCGGCGGAACCGACCAGCTGTTCAACCTCCTCGTCGGGCGCGACATCCAGCGCGAGTACGACCAGGAGCCGCAGGTCGTGATGACCGTTCCGCTGTTGATCGGACTCGACGGCGAGCGGGCGATGAGCCAGACGACCGGCAACTACGTCGGGATCAGCGAGCCGGCGAACGAGATGTACGGCAAACTCCTCTCGATCCCCGATGCGCTGATTGCGCAGTACTTCGATAGGCTCACGGACGTGCCGCTGGATGACGAACTCGAGCGGACGATCGAGGCGTCGCCGCGCGATGCGAAGCGGCGGTTGGCGCGCGAGATCATTGGGATGTACCACAGCCCCGATGCAGCGGGGTCAGCAGAGAGTGAGTTCGACCGGATCCACATCCACCACGATCGTCCGACGGAGATCGCGCAGGTCTCGCTCGATCGATCGCTTCTCAAGGACGGCGGCACGATCTGGATCGTCAACTTGCTGCAAGCCTCCGGTCTCGTCAAGAGCCGGGGCGAAGCCAGACGCCTGATCCAGCAAGGCGGCGTGAAGGTCAACGAGGAGAAGGTCGACTCTCAGGAGATCGACGTCCCGTTCGACCCGCCTGTCCTCGTCCAGGTCGGCAAACGGTCGTTCGTCGAGCTGGTGTAGAGGCCCGCAAGCTCAAACGCAGAGGGCGCAGAGAGCAGCAGAGTGGGATAATCATTGGTGTCCCAGAACGCATCGATGGCTTGTATCTCCGGAATGCATGCCATAGAGAGTGTACGTACCGGCTCAGACAGCAGCCGAGAATGCACCTACACGCGGTGGGCCTCACATATCGAGCAGCGGCAAGACTTGTCAGTGTAGTGGCGGACGCCGACAGCTACGCCGTCCTTCCGATCAGCTCGCTCGAATACGAGCTTGAACAGGTTCTCTTCATCATTCTCCAGGTATCTCCGCAGGGCGTAACCGCAAAGGGCAGCAATCTGGACCATGGACGTAAGCTCGCTGTTCACGAGCAATGGCGTCTCGGTTGTGTTGGTCACGTTTGTCCACAGCGTCCCGCTGCTGAGGAAGCTCTTCATCAGTTCAGTGTGCTTCTTCTCCACAGCTGGGTTGTTGTCGTGAATCAGAAGCCCGTAGTAGGTGGCTTCGGGGCGGCTGATGTTCTGCAAGTACCTCTCACACCGAGAGACGACTTGCTGGAACGCTTGCTGATCTACCGTCTGCCCAGTGATATCAGGGTCGAAGTGCACTCTGTCAATTCACTCCGCGAAGAGCCTGGCGAATCTCCACTTCGAGACGCGCTCAGCGATCTCCGCGACAAGCCGCGTCCGTTCCTCTCGGCTGAGATGTACGTACCTGTCGGTCTTTCGGTAGTTCTTCTTCGTTCTCAGGTAGAGCATCCGATGGCCAGACTTCTGCAGTTGCAGCAGGTGCCTCTTCCGAAGCTTACGAGCTTCCTGGCGACGGCGAGTCCAATTCATCTGATCGAAGCCAGCAATTCCCGATTGCTCGAGGTACGTTCGGAGAATCCATCCTGTATGGATCTCAGTATCTTGAACTCCGTACCCCGCCTTTAGTTCCCGCAGATCCGCGTCACACGTCTTCCGGTGCCACGCTGGTACAGACAGCCCAGCGAGTACGTAGTGGGATGTGTTGCCGGGCAGGTCAGGAGTACCTGACTCATCGACGTAGCAGAGATGCATCCGGTCTCCTTCGGCAACCAGCAGAAGAGAGCGACTGGGGTTGCGGCGTTGACCCCAACACGAGACGCTTGGCGACTCTCCCAGACGCGCATCTACCATAGCGTCTTGCGGGCGGCAATCCAAGAGACAGATGCTTGGCTCTTGCTCGGACATCAACAGGGCGGACGTAATTCCTCTTCTCGTCAGAGTGCGCAGGATAGGATTTCGTATGCCATCTTGAGCGGTTCCCAACGCCGGTCTTTGAGGCGATTGAGTCGGCTATTGCTGGCAAACGGAGAAGTGGTCCGCTCGACTGGGCGGAATAACTCGTAGTCTGAAAGACGTCCTCCGAAGAGAAGGCGGGCGCCGAGTGGCGCCCGCCTATGACTCGCAGTTCTCGCCGAGATCCTGATCCCGGCGACTACTCAACGATCAGGTTCTCCGAGAAGCGATCGGTGTCGGCGAGGAGGAACTCCTCGGTCGTCGCCAACGCGCCGACCGGACAGGCGTCGACGCATTGCGCGCAGAACGTGCACCGCGCGACGTACATCCGGATCTTGTTCTTCTCTTCGCCTTCGGGCTTGTAAAGCTCGATGACGCTCGCCGGGCAGACTCTTACGCAAAGCCCGCACCCGATGCACTTCTCCCGATCGTAGGCAAGCTTACCCCGCAAGTCCTTGGGTGTCGGGACCGGCGGATGGATCGACGCCTGACCCATGGCGACCTTCTGGAGGACTGCCGTGACCGAACGCGGCATGTACTTCACCGGGAACGGGTTCGTCGCCGGCTTGCTGAACAGCTGCTTCATCAACGTTCCGAAGATCACGGTCGCCTCCTAGACGAATCGGTCGAGTGTCAGCAGGAGCATCCCGACGAGGGACGCCCCGGTGACCGGCAGCCAGAACATCCGGGTGACCTGGCCGATCTTCAGCCGGGCGAACCCAACTCGCACGGTGATGACGGCGACGAAGATGACGACGAACACCTTCACCAAGTAGAAGGCGACGTCGATCACCGCGCCCCCGACGCCGGTGACGCCTACCAGGTTCGCGAGTCCGTACGGGAAGAACAGGGCGACCATGAGCGACGCCATCACCACCATCTTGATTGCGTCACCGAGGTAGAACATCGCCAGGTTCCGCCCCGAGTACTCGGCCAGCAGACCGCCAGCGATCTCCGTCTCCGCCTCGGGGATGTCGAACGGGATCTTCGCCAGCTCGGCCGGGGTAACGACGAGCAACGACAGGAACAACAGCAGCAGTCCGATAAACCCGATCGGACCGACGAGCCCCCACAGCGGATTGGCGGCGAGGGTGGTCAGCGAGAAGATCGGCTGGCCCGGCAGGATGACCGACAGCCGCCACGCGATCGACAGGAACGTGATCGCGAGCGGGAACTCGTAGGCCATCATCATCACCATCTCGCGTTGTGCTCCGACGGTGGCGAACGGCGAGCCGGCGGCGAAGCCACCGACGACCATCGCCAGGGAGGGCACGGCGAGAAGGTAGAGGATGAGGATCAGGTCGCCATAGCCGCCGAGGAGCGGCCCGTACCCGCCGAGCGGAAGGTAAAACAACAGGGTTCCGCCAGCGGCGAGCGCCAGAAGCGGCATCAGGTTGTACAGCCACCCGACGGCGTGATCCGGCACGATGTTCTCTTTGACCATCAGCTTGACGACGTCGTAGAACGGCTGCCGGAGCGGTGGTCCGATCCGGCCTTGCATCTGCGCTGCCAGCTTGCGGTCGAACCCCTTGTAGACCATCCCGAGGAGCGCGCCCCCGAAGAGGATCACGAGGCCCTGCCAGACGGCATGTGCGATGGTTACGGTCATCCGCAGATCCTCCTTGTCTTCTCCCGCGACAGCCGCACGAGCTCCGTCTTGGTTCTCACGGACTCCGCTCCCGACTCGTCGACGAGGTGCACGCGATCCATGCAGCACATGCATGGATCGATCGACGCCGCAACGATCGGGATGTCGGCCACCTCGTCGCCGAGGAACTTCGGCACCCATCCCATCAGGTTGCCGTACGTCGGGGCCCTCACCTTCCAGACCGCCATCTCCTCGACGTCCTCTTCGAGGCGGACATAGTGGAACACCTCGCCGCGAGGCGCCTCGTGCCGTCCGATGCCCTCGCCGCTCGCTTTCTTCAACGTGGCGAGCAGGGCGGGAATCTTCGGTATCGACGACAGTTCTCCCTGTGGCAGGTTCTCGAGGCAGAACTCGATGATCTCGATCGACTGGCCCACCTCGAGGAGGCGGACGATGATGTTGTCGAATACGTCGCCGATCGGCTCGGTCCCGTAGTCCTGCGGCGTGATCGCGTGGAGGTCCATGTCGGCGTACGCGAGGTACGGCATGTCAACACGGACGTCCTTCTTGACGCCGGACGCGCGGGTCGTCGGACCGACGGCGCACAGCTCGACCGCCTGGTCGTAGGGCAGGACCCCGATGTTCCGCGTTCTCAGCTCGACCGACTTGTCGTGGAGGAACGCGTCGATGAGGCTCTGGAGGAGGCGCTTGTAGTAGTCGAGCGCCTCGTAGGCGAGCGGTGCCTTCTCTTCCGGGATGTCGCGGCGGACACCGCCGAAGATCGGGATCGCGTAGTCGACGCGGTTCCCGGTTAGCTGCTCGAGCAGGTCCATCGACTTCTCGCGAACGTTCCACACGAGGTGAAGCAACGTGTCGAACCCGAGCTCGTGCGCCCCGACGCCGGCCCAGAGCAGGTGCGAATGGATCCGCTCGAGCTCTCCGATGATCGTGCGGATGTACTGCGCCCGGGGTGGAACCTCGATCCCGGCGGCGTTCTCGACCGCTTGCGTGAACGCCAGCGGATGCGAGATCGAGCAGATCCCGCAGATCCGCTCGGACAGGTACAGGGTCTGGATCAGATTCCGCCGCATCCCCATGTACTCGATCCCGCGGTGGGCGAATCCGGGCTTGATGTCGACGCCGACGATTCGCTCGCCGTCGAGATCGAACTGAAACCGGATCGGCTCCTTGAGCGCCGGATGAACCGGTCCGACCGGCACGGAGTAGCACGCGGTGCTCTTCCCGATCTCCAGGTTGATCGATTGGTTATTCATCGCGCGCCTCCCACTTCACCAGCCGCTTGACCTGCTTGTCGGTCTCCGCTTGGAGGTCCTTGCGCCACGGATGGATCGTCATGTCTTCGGGGAGGAAGAGGTTCCGGTCGTCCGGGATGCCCTCGACCTCGAGGCCGAAGAACTCGTGTTTCTCGCGCTCCGATGTCTGCGCTCCGGGAAGGAGGTCGCAGATCGTCGGGAGCCGGAAGTCGCTCTTCGGGACGAGAGTCCGGATCGTGAACGTCGCTTCGCCGTAGCGCTCCCCCCACCCGGTGGAGAAGTGGTAGTTGAACGCGACGTCGTCGCCGAGGTCGTCGCCCGAGATCACGGTCAGGTGCGGGTTGTACTCCGCGCACAACTGGGCAACCGCGTCGCGGAAGCCGCTTCGGTCGACCGTCAGCCAGAGGTCGTAGACCGGTCTCGGATCGATGGTCCCGACGTTCCTCTCGACCGTTCGACCGTCGAGCACCTTCTCTCCCAGGGACTGCTTGAAGGAGGAGAGGATCTGTTGTGGGTTCATCCGCTCACCCCCGTCTTCTCCAGTGTTTCGAGCTTGGTGACTGCCTTGACGACGCCGTCGATGATCGCTTCGGGCCGCGGCGGGCAGCCGGGGACGTAGATATCGACCGGGATCACTTCGTCGACCGGTCCGACCATGTTGTATGACTCGTAGAAAACGCCTCCCGTAGCACCGCAACCGCCGACGACGATCACCGCCTTCGGATCCGGCGTCTGATCGTAGATCCGCTTCAGACGCGGGAGCATCGGGCGTGTGACGCCGCCTGTGACCAACAGGACGTCCGCGTGTCGCGGGGTTCCCGTCAGCATGATCCCGAACCGCTCCGTGTCGTAGCGCGGCGTCAGCGCAGCGACGATCTCGATGTCACACCCGTTGCAGGACCCCGTGGCTACGTGGAAGACCCACAATGCCTTCTTGAATGATCGTGGTAGCGCCATATCACTCACCTAACCAGAACGAGGATTACGAAGACCACGGCCAGCACCCCGACGAACCACGCGGCGTAGTCGCTGAGAATGCCGGTGTGGAGTGCCTGCACCCGTCGGTAGTAGCCTGACAGGCCCTCGACCATTCCCCAGTAGAGATGGCGCCCCCGGACGTGAAGCGCCGCGGAGGCCTCCGGTTCTTCGTTCCCCGAGAGGAAGACCTTCGTCTGCCCGGTCCCTCGCTTGTAGTCCTTCTTGCCGAAGGAGCGCACGACGAAGCCGACCACCAGGATGCCGATGAACAGGAGCGCCCAGGCGATCGGATTCCACGCGCCGAAACCCGATGAGATTCCGTTCATGGCTATCCTCCTCCCAGAACGAGGCCAATGTACGCGTCGCGTCCGTACCAGAGCGCGTTTGCCGCCGGCGTGACGATCTTGTCGACGAAGAAGCCGGGGAACAGCCCGAAGACGATGACCACGAGGGCCAACGCCACCATCGGGACCATCATCCCGATCGGAACTTCGGCCGGCAGCCCGTCCCGCCTCGCTCCGAGGAACGCGGCCTGGAAGACCTTGACGAACACCGCGAGCAGCAGGATGCTCGAGAGCACCGCCACCACGGCGAGGAACGGACTTAGCTTGAAGGACGCTTCGTAGATGAGGAACTTCGATGCGAACCCGTTGAACGGCGGGACGCCGGCGAGGGCGAACGCGCCGATGAGGAACAGCACACTCGTCCACTTCATCGAGTGGGCCAGGCCGCCCATCTGGTTCAAATCCCGCGTCCCCGTTGCGCGGACGATGACACCGCTCGCCAGGAACAGGAGACCGATGCACGCGGCGTCGTTGAACATGTGGAAGATACCGCCCTGCATCGCGACGAACCCGTAGTCCGGTTTGGCGACGGACACCGCGAGGCCGACGCCGACGCCGAGGAGCATGTACCCAATCTGTGACACGGCGCCGTAGGCGATCAAGCGCTTGATGTCGTTTTGAATCAGGGCCATCGTCACCCCGACGAAGATCGTCAGCAGCGCGAGGACGATCAGGATCCACCCGAGCGCCGCGACCGAGATCGTCAGGCCGAACAGGGTGAACAGGATCCTAAACAGCCCGTAGAGGCTCGCCTGGCTGTTGGCGACGAGGACCGCCGACATCGGAGCCGGAGCCTCGCCGTACGCGTCCGGCGCCCACATGTGCAGCGGGACCGCGCCGGCCTTCAGCGCCAGCCCGGCCAACAGCAGGCCGAGGGCGACGACGTCGATCGTGCTCCCGGTCAGCGCGCTCGCCAGGTAGGCGATGTTCAATCCTCCGTATTGCCCATACAGCAGGCCCACGGCCAAGAGTACGAACAGGCCGGACAGCGTGTAGAGCGCCATCACCTTGAATCCGGCTTCTTGGGAGGTCTTCAGCCAGACGCGGAAACCGATCAGGCCGCACGCGGCGATCGACGTGACCTCCAGGAAGACGAAGAAGTTGAACATGTCACCGGTCAGCTCCATCCCGAAGATCCCCGCGGTCAGGAGCATCAGCAAGCTGTAGTAGAGCGTGCCGCCGGATCGATCCTTCCAGTACGAGAAGCTGAAAAACGCGCCGGTCAGGGTGATCAGCGCGGTGATCAGCGCCATAAATGCGCTCATCCCGTCCGTCTCGAGGATGATCCGAATCGGTATGCTCATCCCCGACGGAAGCGGTACGCCGAATCCGTTTCCTCCGAGCACGTACAAGCTCGGTGCGCCCGCTGCGCCGAACACGCTCGCCGCCAGGAGGCCCGCGAACGCCGCGGTAAGCAGCGCGATCAGCCCGACAAACGTATTCCGTGCTCCGCGACCGAGCTTCCCGATGAGCGGGACGCCGAACGCCCCGAGCAGAGGGATCGCGATCAGGAGCACGGGTGCATGCTGGGTCAGTGCGGTCATCCTCGGAGCTCCTTTACCTTGCGAACGTCGAGCGTCCCGTAGTGGCGGTGGATGAAAACGGCGAACGAGAGCAACAGCGCCGTTGTCGCCAGACCGATAACGATGCTCGTCAGCGTCAACGCCTGCGGTGTCGGCAGCACCATTTGCTTCGCTGCCGGGGCGAACGTGTAGATCGGGGCGATGCCGGCGGTTCGGTATCCCAGCGCCACGAGGAACAGATTGACGCCCGTCTCGACGAGCGACACCCCGATCACGAGCTTGATCAGATTGCGCTTGTACAGGAACGTGTAGATCCCGAAGGCGACCAGGAGCGCCGCGACGACGAATGGGAGGTTCCCAATGTTCATTCGGTCTCCTCCTTTCGAGCTCCGATAAGCATCACGATCACCACGGCCGCGATCCCGGTCATCACCTTCAGGCCGACCGCCCAGTTCATTAGTGGAAGGGTCCCGCCGGCGTCGAACACACCGGCGTTGGAGCCCAGCGGAAGAACCGGACCGCCGAACAGCGAGCCCGAGTTGGCGAGCAAGTTGTAGAAGAACGCGGTGCCGATTCCGACGAAACCGAGCGCAAGGAACGCCAGGGCGCCGATCTCCTCCAGCGTCTGGAGCAGATGAGCGTTCAGACGTCCCTTGATTCCAGCGGCACCGAACGCGACGAGCAGCAGCGCGAACGCGCTCGCGACGACGGCGCCTCCCTGGAACCCTCCGCCCGGAGTCAGATGACCGTGCATGATCACGTAGAATCCGAAGACGAGCGCCAGCCCGTAGACGAGCCGTGTGATCGTTCGGACGATGATAGACATTCCGGTGTTCATGCCTCGTCCTCCCGTAGCTTCCGGAACAGCGCCAGAACCCCCACGACGGCCGCGAACAGCACGGTCGCCTCGCCGAGGGTATCGAATCCGCGGTAGTCGAAGACGACGGCGGTCACGGCGTTGTTGGCCGCGACCTCAATCTGCGTGTTGGCGATGAAGTAGTCATCCATGCCGGCGAACGTCGGTTCGCCGAATGGGCGCATCGACGTTGCGGCAAGCAGGAGGAACGCACCGACGAACAGGAACGCGGCGAGAATGGCGGCCTTTTTCATTCCTCCTCCTTTCTCCGCGTGCGCCTCAGCGCGATCATGTAGATTGCGGTCGTCAGAGCGGCTCCGATTCCAGCCTCAGCGATCGCGACGTCGGGGGCCTGGAGCATGTAGAACTCGAGCGCCACCAACAGGCTCGCGGCCGCGAGGGCCAGCACCGAGGAGACGAGATCCTTGAACCAGACGGCGAGCGCCCCGCCGACGACGATCAGCACGAGGACGATAACGTGAAGAACGCTCTGCACGATCATGATTGGTCCTCCAGTTTGTCCACGACGGCTCCCACCGGCTTGATCCCGCTGCGATACGAAGCGCGCGCGATCGCGTGGGAGCCGGTCGGATTCGTGACGAGCAGGGCGAGCAGCGCGATGATCGCGTGGATCGCCAGCGTGTCGTACGCCGCTCCGCTGCGGGCGAAGCCGTAGACGATCACGGCGACCGCGGTGAAGATCGAGCCGAACGTCGTGCACTTGGTTGCGCCATGCAGCCGCGTGTAGACGTCGGGAAACCGAAGCAGCGCCAGTGCGCCGAGCCCGTTGAATGCCACCCCGATACCGAACAGGACGTACAGGAAGATGTGCATCATAGCCCCCTCTCCAAGTACCGGGCGATGTACAGCGTCCCGACGAACGAGAGCAGCGCGTAGATGATCGCCACGTCGATGAAAACGACCTGGTCGAACGCGGCACCCAAGACGACCATCGCGGAGACGACCAACGTGTTCAGGGTGTCGAGCCCGACGACGCGGTCTCCCGCGGTCGGACCAAGCCCGATTCGCACCATGGAGAACAGGGCGAAGAACACGAGACAGGCCGCGACGATGAAGAAGGTGATCGGGTCGATGATCATTCCGCGATCCTCCTTGCCCAGTCCGGGAACGATCCGCAGACCGCCTTGGCGGACGGCTCCGAATCCGTGACATTGATCCAGTGCACGAACAGGTCCCTGCTCTCCTCGTCGACGTCGACCGATAATGTCCCGGGTGTGAGCGTGATCGAGTTCGCGAGCAACGTGACTCCGAAATCGGTGCTCAGACCGGGCGTGAGTCGGACGATGCCCGGGCGGATCCTTCCGGTGATGACGCGGTAGGCCACATCGAGGTTCGCTTTGGCCATCGCCCAGAAGAAAGGCCCTGCGAGATACGCTAGAAACAGCAGGATTCGCAGGGGGTTGAGCATCCGCAGCGGATGTCCCCTCCCACCTTCCTCTCGACGCACCGCGACACGTCCGGCGACCAGCCCGGCGACGAGGGACAGGACTGCACCGGTGATCAGTTCTTCGATGCTCCAGACTCCCACCGTTCCGCTTCCGAACGTCAGCAGAAGATAGAAGACGAAGGCAACGCCAGCAGTGATCAGAGTTGCGAGCATTCCCACCCTCCCGATACAACGATTCCCGACGGAATCAGCGGTTGGGACTGTTTTTTCCGTCGAGCTGCCGCATGGTACCGGACGAATCGACGGAGTGTCAAGGAATGCGAACGGGCGGGCACTTCCGTGACTCGTGTAGCTCGGAGCAGAACGAGAGTGTTGCTACTCGATGTCGACTGGATTCGTGATGGTGTCGGTGTTCCCGCCGTTGTCGGTGACGGTGAGGGAGACGGCGTGACTCCCCGGCGCGGCGAACGTGTGCTCGGCGATCGCGTCGGTCGAGTCGACCGTTCCGTCTCCGTCGAAGTCCCACGCGTAGGAGGCGATCTCGCCATCGAAGTCGGTTGAGAACGTCCCGTTGAACAGGACGGGGTCACCGGCGCTCGGCGCGGCCGGCATGTACGCGAAATCGGCGACTGGTGGCTGGAACGATGCGGGATCGCCGCCCGCGTCCGCTTTCGGCGGGGCGATGACGATTGCCGCCGTGATCGTGTCCTGATTTCCGTCGTCGTCGGTCACCGTGAGCGTTACGGTGTACGACGCCGGCTCGGCGAACGTGTGCTCGGCGAGAGGAGCGGTGGAATCGATCTCTCCGTCGTCGTCGAAATCCCACGCGAAGCCGACGATCTGCCCGTCCGGATCGAGCGATGAGGTTCCGTTGAACAGGACCGGCTCTCCCGCAGTTGGCTCCACGGGGGATCGCTGGATGGCGGCGGCGGGGCGCCCGTCTGCCGCATCGGCGATCACGATGGACACGGTGACGCTGTCCTGATTCCCGCTGTCGTCGGTCACCGTGAGCGAGACGGAGACGGTCCCGGCCGTCGGGAACGTCGTTGTGACGATCGGACCGGTCGCGTCGACCGAGCCGTCTTCGTCGAAGTCCCACGAGTACGAGACGATGTCGCCGTCGAAACCGGTTGAGTCGGTCCCGTCGAACTGAACTGGTTCCCCGGCGATCGGCGAGGCGGGCATGAACGCGAAGTCGGCGATCGGCGGCTGGAACGTGGACACACCGGTCGGCGGGGTCGCTTCCCTAGCTTCGCCGCCGACGCCGATCGTGAGCGTTGCTGTGTCGCTGTTCTCGCTGTCATCGATGACGGTGAGAGAGACGTCGTAGGCCCCCGGTTCAGGGAAGGTATGCTGGGCGACGTCTCCCGTCGCGTCGGTTGCGCCGTCCGCGTCGAAGTCCCACGCGTAGGTAGTGATCTCGCCGTCGAAGTCGAACGAGAGCGACCCGTCGAAGTCGACCGGCTCGCCCGCGACGGGCGCGTCGGGGGAGAAAGAGAAGTCGGCCGTCGGTGGCTGGAACGTGATGATCACCTCGCGAGGCCGGACGAATCCTCCGAAGGCGATCGGGGCCGGGGCATCGGCGGTTACGTCGATGCCCGCCTCCTCGGGAGTCGTGAACTCGAAGCGATCGGGAAGGGTGCCGACACCGAATCGGATCGCGTAGCGGCCCGGCCGAACGTCGAAGAAGGAAAACGCGCCGGCCGCGTCGGTGGTCGTGTCGGTCGCCACGCCTGCGCTGTCGGTCAGCAGGACGCGAACTTGCGCGACTCCTCCCTCATCTTGATCCCACACGGCGTTTTGGTTCGCATCGTCGAACAGGTTCCCCGTGACGACGACGACGGGCACCAGTGGGACGTCCACTCGGAGCGTCTCGCCCGCGGCGAGTGAAACCTCGATCGGCTCGTCAGTCGCGGCGTCAGCGGGGAGTCCGCGGGCCGTTAGCGTGTATGCGCCGGGGTAGAACGGCGCGAAGCGGAAGGTGCCCTCCGCGTCCGTCGATACTTCTGTGCTGCCGGCGGCGACGATGATCCCGCCGAGCGGGTGATCGCCGACCCCGTACGCTCCGTCACCGTCGCGATCGATGAACGCTCGACCTTCGACCTGTCCCTTGGTGACGAAGAACGGGGTCGGAATCCCGACATCCGCGTTGAGAGTGATCCCCCAACCGAACGAGATTGCGTCGGAGTCGACCCGATCCCAGGAGACCGAGCCGTCGAACACGATGTCGAGCCCCTCGATGAATCGGACGTACAGAGAAGCGGAGAGGTCGAACTCGTCGACCGTGTTTCGGAACGTGATCGATGCCTCATGGAGTGAGCTCTCGGGGCGAAAGCGGACGGACACGTCGGACGAAGAGGCAAGCACGACGTCGCTGACCACGTCGACCTGCTTCTCCTGCATCAGCTGCAGAAACAGATAGAACGAGTCGACCGACAAGCCGGCGCCCTCGCTGAACGTCGAGCGACGGATGTGGCTGTCGACGACATGATCGATCTGGTCGGTGACCTTCCCAGAGAATGCGTATGGAAAAACGCCTGCGGTCTCTGTCAGGCTGACGGAGAGCAACGTGTCGATCTCGCTTTTCTGGCCGAGATCCGGGTAGCGATCCCAGGCGAACTGGACCGTCGAGTTAAGGGTGGGGCCATCTTCCAGCGGCGTCGTCGTCAAGTTGAACCCGAGACCGTCCTCGATCAGCGTATCGGCGGACGGATCTCCGATGACGTTGCCCCAAACATGATTGAGTGACACGCTCAACGAGATGGCCTGAAGGTGCAGTCGGTGCGATACCTCGATGCCCGCCGAATCCGCCCGCGAGCCCGGGAAGTTCGTGCCGACGGAGAAGGCGGTTCCACGAAAGAAGAGCCCAGCCGTGTCGATTCCCATGGTGAAGTAGAGCGCCCGGCTGGTGAGCGATCCGTCGATCCCGAGCGCTCCCTCGAGACCGATCGTCCAGTCCTCGAGCGGTTCCGCGTTTGCCGCGAGGCTCCAGATGGATCGGTACGTCGGGGCGGGATCCCGGATTCCGAGGTAGGAGATCCCAAGGTTGACGACGTCCGGACCGATCGTGAACCGTCCGGCGAACCGAGTTTCGTCGTTGGAGCCGCCCGCGATGACCGCGAGATCGTAGAACTCCTCATCGACGAGGATCGAGCCGCCGCGGCAGGACAGGCGGACGAGTTCGGTCAGGCGTTGCGAGACGTTCCCGATCGTGTACGTGATCGGACTCCGCCGATAGAGGATCGAGAACGAACCGATCTCGACCGGATCCGGTCCGAGCGGATCCGACAGGCTGGCGCTCGCCGAGAAGAAGCCGCCGAGGATCTGTCCCGATGTGGAGAAGGTCAAGCGGCTTGAGAACCCGCCATCGAGAACGTCCTTGTCCAGCGAAAGACGTACCCGCCCCGGCAATACCTCCATCAGAACCCGGCCGACGGCTGCCGGACCGGCCGGCAGGACGGTAGTGAATACGACCGCGTCGGTCTCGACGCCGTCGTACAGGGTCGAAGTGGCGGTGATGGTCAGCACGTCGCGTCCCGGGGACACGTTGACGGGAACATCCAGGCGAACGTGGACCTCGGCCCGCTCCTGCGGCGCGAGGTCGACCGTAGCCGGAGACACCGTCGCCTCGAGCCGCTTCGACGAAAGCGCTGCGAGCGACAGGGAATCCTGACCGTTGCCGCGGTTGATCAGCACGAACACGTACTCGACGCGCCCTCCGAGAGCGACGGTGACCCCGGTTGGCGCGACGAGCTCGACGTCCCGCATCGGTGCGACCGCCACCTGTGCGGACGCAGTGGCGATGTCGGTCGGATCGCCCGCGGCCGTGACAGTCAGGGTGACGGAGTACTCGCCGGCCGCCATCGCAGGCGGGATCGTCAGGGTAACGAACAGAGTTTCCTCCGCGTTTGGGCCGACAGTGATCGTGCTGGGGGCTCCGAGGATGTCCCAATCGGGTGGGCCCTCGAACGAGAGAAGGTACGTCTCGGGCTCCGTGCCGGCGTGGGTCACAGCGAAGACGTGGGTTACGAACGAGCCCGGCGCCTCTTCCTTCGGCGTAGAGAGAACTGCGATCTCCACCGCGGAAGCTGACGAACAGACCCCGATGAGGAGAACGACGAGGACGGTCGTTCTCCTGATTCCCCTCGGATGCACCCGCATTTGTCGAAAGGATAGGCTCTCCGCCGGGTTTGAGAGGGGACCGGACCCCGGTTCGAAGATGACATTGGTCTGACCGGTGGGTGACCCGATTCATCGGTCTCCTGCGAAGGAGTCAAAGGTCCCGGTCCTTCCGGTCGCTCGGTTGGGTTGCGCCGCGGGCTCGACGGGTATCGTACGGGCGAGGGGTGGCCGAAAAGGAGGGAGCCGCATGCTGGACGCGCAACTACGCCGCGAGATCATCCTGACGACCGAGGATCGGACCGGCATCCTCGCCGAAATCGGTCGACTGCTAGGCGACATGGGGATCTCCCTCCTATCGATCGCTCTCGACACCAACGACGAAACGGCGGTGATCCGGCTTCTCACCACGTCGCAATCCTACGCGTGTGATGCGCTGAAGGAGGCCGGCTATTACGTCGAGGAGCGGGACGTAGTCGTCGTTGAGCTTCCGCACTACCCCGGTTTCCTATGCCGGGTCAGCGAGGCACTGGCACGGAAGGACGTCTCTCTGACCGACCTGCACGCGACCGTGTCCGAGGAGGGGAGCACCGCTGTTGTGGTCTTCTCGTGTTCGGACAACGGTCGCGCGGTGCAGATGCTGCGCGGGCGCTGAAGCAGCCGCCCGCGCGTTCGCTTCCGAGTAGATGATTTGTCCTCGGCCTACTCGCCTTCGAGCACGGTGAGGATCCTCCCATCGGATCGGCCGAAGACCTCAGGGAAGTAGAACTCGTGGGCCGACGTCGGCAGGGCGCGGTACTCGCCC
>Ga0272443_10004592_pt1 | contig 14895 bp, 13 predicted proteins | sample SSMAcet12_FD_193581 | JGI IMG/M metagenome (GOLD analysis project Ga0272443, IMG submission 193581) | Marine sediment archaeal communities from Little Sippewissett salt marsh, Falmouth, MA, United States - SSM-Acet-12 | ecosystem: Environmental > Aquatic > Marine > Wetlands > Sediment ...
AAGCTAAGCGCGAGGCACAGGAGGCGCTCAATTTGGAGTACATTCCTACGTGAGGCAACGAACGGTCGTTCGAGTACATTCTTACGTGAGGCAACAGGGGGGCGCTGGCGCACCCGCGCGGGGGCGGCTATGATGGCGAAACATCCGATCTGCAGGGGGGATACGCAGTGGAGTATCGGATCCTCGGTCCGACGGGGCTTCGCGTGTCCAGGCTTTGCCTCGGGACGATGTCGTTTGGCGACGTCGCCGACGAAGCGAGTTCGGAAGCGATGTACCGACGGTGTCGCGAAGTCGGGGTCAACTTCGTGGACTGTGCCAACGTCTACTCCGCCGGGAGAGCGGAGGAGATCCTCGGCCGACTGATCGGCGGCGAGCGGGATCGGATCGTCCTCACGACGAAGGTCGGCTTCCCGATGGGGACGGGAGTCAACGACCGCGGCCTGTCGCGACGGCACATCCTGACCTCGCTCGAGGCGAGTCTGCAGCGGCTCGGCACCGATCGGATCGACATCCTCTTCGCCCACACGTTCGATCCGGAGACGCCGGTCGAGGAGACGCTGCGTGCGCTCGACGTCCTCGTGCGCCAGGGCAAGGTGCTGCACATCGGCGCGAGCAACTGGGCGGCGTGGCAGATCGCGGAGGCGCTCGGAATCGCCGCGCTGCACGATCTGCCGGCCTTCGCCTGTGTCCAGCCGATGTACAACCTCGCCAAGCGCCAGGCGGAAGTGGAGATCCTCCCTCTCGCCGCGGCGGAGCGGCTCGGGGCGATTAGCTACAGCCCGCTCGGCGGGGGGCTGCTGACCGGCAAGTACGGCGTGGGGGTGCGGCCGGACCGCGGTCGGCTGATCGAGAACGAGATGTACCGGTCGCGGTACGGTGCCGTGACGAACTACGAGACGGCGGATCGCTTCGTCACGTACGCGAAGGAGCGAGGCATCCACCCCGTCACGCTGGCCGTCGCGTGGGTGGCTCGACATCCGGCGATCACGGCGCCGATCGTCGGCGCGCGAAACGTCGAGCAGCTCGAGCCGTCACTCGCCGCGGCAGACTTCGCGATGGACGACGAGACGTACGCAGAGCTGTCGGCACTCGCACCGGCCCCTCCGCCCGCGACCGATCGAACCGAAGAGCGTGCCGGCCTCTCGTACAAAGGGAGCGAGGAGAAGTACAAGTAGAGGGAGGACCCGCCGAATGTGTCGTGATCCCCGTACCGATCCCGAGGGACGACCGGCGCGGACGGGAAAAGGCATCGCGCACAGGCGGAGCCGAGAATCGGAGTGGGGGAGCGGACCGATCCCACCGGTTTGTGTCGAACCGGAGTGCCGCCGTCACCCACGAGGCCTCCGTCAGGAAGGTCGGAGGGGGTAGCATGAGCGTAGTGATCCTTGACTTCGGTTCGCAGTACACAACGCTCATCGCGCGGCGGGTCCGCGAGTTGAACGCGTACTCGGTCATCCTCCCCGGCACCGCGCCGATCGAGCGAATCCGTGAGGAATCGCCGAGCGCGATCATCCTCTCCGGCGGTCCGCAATCGGTGTACGACGACGATGTGCCTCGGCCGGACCAAGCGGTCTACGATCTCGGGGCGCCGATCCTCGGGATCTGCTACGGGATGCAGCTTCTCGCGGAGCGGTACGGCGGCGAGGCGGTCGACATCGGAATGCGATCGTACGGCGCCGATCGACTGATCCGCCACGCCGGCCGGTTGTTCGACGGGCTGAGTGGGGAGATCCCGGTCTGGATGAGCCATGCTACGGCCGTGGTCAGACTCCCGGACGGTTGGCAGAGCGCGGCGGCAACCGAGACGAATCCGCACGCCGCGATCGTCTCCCCTGACGGGAAGGCGATCGGGGTTCAGTTCCACCCCGAGGTCGTCCACACGCCGGACGGTGCGGAGATGTTGTCCAGGTTCCTCGCTCTCGCCGACGTGTCGCGCGATTGGACACCGGAGCGGAACGTCGAGCGGATCGCCGCGGACGTGGTGGAGAGAGTCGGCGGCGATCGCGTCCTGCTGGGCGTGTCCGGCGGGGTCGATTCATCGGCCCTCGCGTTGCTGCTGGCCCGGGCAGGGGTCGACCACCTCGCGGTCTTCGTCGATCACGGATTGCTCCGCCTCGGCGAGCGGCGGGAGGTGGAGGAGGCGCTCCGAGCACTCGATGTCCGCCTCGTCGCGATCGACGCCGGCGACCGTTTCCTGCACGCGCTGGCCGGGGTCATCGACCCGGAGGAGAAGCGCAAGGTCATCGGTCGCGAGTTCGTTGCGGTCTTCCGCGAGGAGGCCGAGCGACGCGGGCCGTTCCGGTTCCTGGCCCAAGGGACGCTGTACCCGGACGTCATCGAGTCGGCCGGAGGTGAGGGAGCGGCGAACATCAAGAGTCATCACAACGTCGGTGGGCTGCCCGAGGAACTCGGATTCGAGCTGCTCGAACCGTTCCGCATGCTCTTCAAGGATGAGGTGCGCGGGGTGGCGGCGCTCCTCGGACTGCCCGACGCGATCCGCCTGCGCCATCCGTTTCCCGGGCCGGGCTTGGCGGTGCGAATCCTTGGTGAGGTGACGCACGAGCGCGCCGACATCCTCCGCCGAGCGGACGATGTCTTCCTGACGGTGTTGAGGGAGCACGACGCCTACCATGATGCATGGCAGGCGCTTGCGGTGCTCACGCCGATCCAATCGGTCGGCGTGGCGGGCGACGAGCGGCGCTATGGACAGATCGTCGCGCTGCGCGCCGTTACCAGTGTCGATGCGATGACCGCGGACTGGGCGCGTCTTCCGCATGAGCTGCTGGATGAGGCGGCTCGGCGGATCACCCGCGAGATCCCCGAGGTAGGCCGCGTCGTCTACGACATCACGAGCAAGCCTCCGGCGACGATCGAGTGGGAGTAGCCGACGAACGCCGGCTCGGGGGCGTCTACCCGGAGTGATCCGAACCGCAGACGGAATCGCCGCAGCATGGAGGAGGAGACGGATGCGCGCACGCGGACTGCCGGTACTGCTCGTGTTCTTCTCCCTATCGGTTCCGGGAATCGGATAGATCCGTTCGGTCCAAGTCTTTCTCGCCGCCGTCGGAACGGGATCGCGACCGTCGGCCTGTTCGATCGGCCGATCGATTGAGGCCCAGCCCGACTGCGGCTGCCTGGATCCGCCGAATCCGGATGCCGACGGCGACCGCTACGTGAATGACGCCTGCTACACCGTCGAGTGCGCATTTGCCCTGCATCGCGTCGTTCGGCGCCGGATCGTCCTCACGATCGACGCCGTCGAGTTCGATCCGTAGTAGGAGAAGGACGACGGGAAGCAAATGCAGGACGGCTCTCGAGCCGGGCACCTCGGGGGGTACCGTCGGGCTGCCCGCGTGCCTACCGGGTTCAGGCGGCTCGGTCGGCCCGTGCGATCGAGTCGGTGGCGCTGCGCAGGATCTCGAGCCGCCGGTCCGCTTGGTCGGAGGTGTAAGTCATGTGGGGCATCCCGCAGGGCAACGTGATCAGATCCCCCTCCCGATAGTCGGCAATCTGGTCGGCAGCTTCGATGCCCCAGGCGATGCTCTTCTCCCTGCGGGAGAGGTCATAGTACTTCGTGATGTCGTACTTCGACGCGTCGAAACTGACGATGTCGATCTCGGCCTCGAGCAGCTCGTCCCACTGCATGTTCCCACAGACGTGGACGCCGCGGACGACCGGGAACGACTCGAACAGCGGCGCCCACAGTCGTTGGTAGTCGAATCCGACGTAGCCGAGCGCCGGCTCGTCGAGGAACAGGATCGTCTCCTCGGCGTTGAGTCCGTCGAGGATCGCTTCGACGTGCGCGTAGACTCGCCCGATCGCATCGTCTTCCTCGTAGCCGCTCTGGCGGAGCGTCGCCGGTCCGACGCACTGCACCTTGACGACGTCGAACCGATGGTGGTGAAACGCGTCGAGGCAGCTGAGCGCTCCGGGGTCTTGGATGTAGGTCATCATGGCGTCCCCGAGGGCCGTCAGCTCGGGTAGGAACGGGATGTCGTGCGCCAGGCTGTACTCGATCGCACGGTCCACATCGGTGAACGGCAGCGATCCGATCTGGGTGGCTCGCTTCCCCTGCTCCTCGTATCGATGCATCCCCTGCTCCTTTCGACGGAGCATTCCTGTGCTTCGCCGAGATGGGCCCCATGTGCGGGAAGCGCATCGCCCTGTGCAGCTCAGCGGCACAGAGTCGGAGTATACGCGTGAAGGCGTAGGATGCCCAGCCTGACGGCATTTCACTTCCGTAGGTACTTGGCCTATAGTGGTTTGTAGCGCACTTAACAGCGGTCGGCAAGAGAACGAAAGCGCCCAAGGGAGGGTGAGACGATGGCAGACACCCGTGAGGTGCCGGTGGTCTGGATCCAGGCCTCCACGTGCAGCGGCTGTTCCGTGTCCGTGCTCAATTCGGCGGCGCCGAAGATCACGGACCTCCTCCTCAGTGAGGTGATCCCAGGACGCCACCTGAACCTCCGGTTTCAGGCCACGGTGATGGCCGGAGCCGGAGAGCCGGTCATCGAGGTCCTCGATGCGGCGGCGGACGGGGAACCGGGATCGTATGTCCTCGTCGTCGAGGGATCGATCCCGACGAAGGACGGCGGTAGGTACGGTACGCTCGGCGAGGAGCCGATGGTCGATCGCGTCGTCGCACTCGCGAAAAACGCAATGGCCGTCATCGCGCTCGGTACCTGCGCATCCTTCGGCGGCATCTTCGCGGCCGCTCCGAATCCGGGCGGCTGTGTTTCGGTCGGCGCCCTGCTGAAGGATCGGTCGATCGAGACGCCGCTGATCAACATCCCGGGATGTCCGCCGCACCCGGACTGGTTCATCGGGACGGTCGCCACCGTATTGGTCGGCGGTCTCGACGCGGTGCGGGTCGACGAACTGGGACGACCGCTTCGCTTCTTCGGCCAGCTGATCCACGAGAACTGCCCCCGCCGCGCGTACTTCGATGAGGGCAAGTTCGCGGCGCACCTGAGCGACGAGGGCTGCCTGTACGAGCTCGGCTGCAAGGGAACCGTCACCCACGCCGATTGTCCGCTTCGACGCTGGAACAATGGGACGAACTGGGTCATCGGCAGCGGCGCGCCGTGCAACGGGTGCGTCGAGCCGGAGTTCCCGGACCTGATCTCGCCGTTCTACGAGCGGCTTCCGGAAGAGGCGCTGCTCGTGCCGAGGAAGGAGGCCTGATCATGCGTACGATCGTCATCGATCCGATCACGAGGATCGAGGGGCATCTGAAGATCGAGGCCACCGTCGACGGCGGCGTGGTGAAGGAAGCGCGGAGCACCGGAACGCTCTTCCGCGGAATCGAGCTGATCCTTCAGGGGCGCGATCCCCGCGATGCCTCGCGGATCACGCAACGGATCTGTGGCGTCTGTCCGACGGCGCATGCGACGGCGTCGACGTTTGCGCTCGATGATGCCTTCGGGATCGCCGAACGGATCCCGTCCAACGGGAGGATCATTCGGAACCTGATTCTCGGCTGCAACTACATCCAATCCCACGTCCTGCACTTCTATCACCTGGCGGCGCTCGATTACGTCGACGTCACGGCCGCCGCCGATTACGACGGTTCCGATCCCGGCCTCCTCGCGGCGAAGGCGTTCCTCTCCCGTGGCGAGCTGGGCCCGTTTGTCCCACGGTACGAGGGGGACTATCGATTCCCTACCGACGTTGCGCAACGCCTGGCATCGCACTACGTGCAGGCGTTTGACATCCGCCGCAAGGCACACGAGTTGCTGGCGATGTTCGGAGGGAAGATGCCGCACAGCGTCGGCATCGTCCCCGGCGGTGTGACGCAGGCGCCCGAGGTCGACTCGATCGCCGGCTTCCTCTGGCGGCTGAACGAACTGCGCCACTTCATCGATCACGTCTACATTCCTGACATCCTGGACGTCGCACGTGTGTTCACGGACTACGCCGAAATCGGCGCCGGCTCGGGCAGGTTCCTCGACTACGGGGCGTTCCCGCTCCAGGCGGGTCGCTTCCTACAGGCGGGGACGATCTCAATGGATCTTGCGCCGCATGGACTCGACGTCGCGAAGATCACCGAATCCGTCGCCCACTCGTGGTACGCGGACGGCGACGAGCCGCGCCATCCCACGGCCGGGAGGACCGAGCCCGATCCCACGAAGGCGGCCGGCTACTCGTGGCTCAAGGCTCCGCGGTACAACGGAGAGGTCTATGAAGGCGGACCGCTGGCACGGATGCTGCTGAGCTACGCTCGGGGTGACGAAGCCACCGTGGGACTCATCGATGGCGCACTCGGAGAACTCGGGGTCGGGCCGGAGGCGCTGAACTCCGTGCTCGGACGACACGCCGCCCGTGCGATCGAATGCAAGCTGGTCGCCGACGCGATGGCCGATTGGGTCCTCGAGCTGGTGCCGGGCGAGCCGGTCTACGCACCGTACGAGATCCCGGAAGAGGGGGAGGGGGTCGGTCTGACCGGTGCTCCGCGCGGCGCGCTCGGCCACTGGATCCGCATGAAGGGTGGACGAATCGATCAGTACCAATGTGTCGTGCCGACGACGTGGAACGCCTCTCCGAAGGACGAGCGCGGGAATCCGGGCCCGATGGAACAGGCGATCCTCGGAACGTCCATCCGCGACGAGGAGAACCCGTTCGAAGTCGTGCGGATCGTCCGATCGTTCGATCCGTGCCTCGCCTGTGCCGTCCATCTCGTCACGCCGCGCGGCCGCCCGCTCGGGCGGTTCGTGGTGAGCTAGGAGATGCGATGAGGACGGCGATCGTTGGCATCGGGAACAGTCTGATGAGGGACGACGGCGTGGGGGTCCATGTGGCCCGGGCACTGACCGAGACGTCGCTGCCGTGCGGTGTCGAGGTGATCGACGGCGGCACCGACCCGGACGTCGTCTTCGCCCTCGACGGATTCGAACGCGTGGTCGTCGTCGACGCGATGCGTGGCGGCGAGGCGCCGGGGACGGTCTACCGGCTCGACGGCGACGTCGAGTTCGACGGTGTCGATCGCGGGGCGTGCCACGATGTGGGGCTCCTGGACACGCTTCGCGCGGTCCGGCCCGTCGGCGAGGCGCCGGAGGTGGTCCTCCTGGGGGTTGAGCCGGAGGAGATCGATTGGGGGACCGAGCTGTCACCCGCGGTGCGTGCATCCGTTCCCCGCGTCGTTGAGATCGTCCACGGTGTAGTCAGGCAGAAGACCTGGAGGTCATAGATGCTCATCACAGTGCGGAAACCGATCCAGGAGATCATGGGGTTCCTCGCCGGGGAGAGGGCGGTCTTCCTGCTCGGATGCGACGGGTGTGCGGCCGCCTCCGGCACGGGCGGAGAGCCCGAGATCCTGGAGCTGAAGGGCGACCTGGAGGCAGAGGGAATCGAGGTCACCGGGTGGAAGGTCGTCGACTTCCTGTGTCAGAAGGCGCTGATTCGGACGAGCCTGCGGCCGTTTAGCGAACCGCTGGCGCGCGCCGACTCGATCGTCGTCTCGACGTGTGGGATAGGCATCCAAGCGTCGGCGACGGTGGTCGACAAGGCCGTCCATCCGGCGTGCAACACGATCTCGCTCGGCGGGATCCGCGGCGAGTGGCAAGGGGAGGAGCGGTGCGCCGAATGCGGTCAGTGCTTCCTCGAGTTCACCGCAGGGATCTGCCCGCTGACCGCCTGCGCGAAGGGACTCGTGAACGGCCCCTGCGGCGGCGCGGTCGACGGGTGTTGCGAGGTCGAGCCGGAGACCCGACGATGCGCCTGGGATGTGATCTACGAGCGGCTCGAACGACAGGGGCGACTCGACCTGCTTCGGTCGAGTCCCGTACAGATCAAGGATTTCGCCCAGATGCGGCCGCCGAGCGCGATTCGAGGCACCCGCAGGTGGGCGATCGACATGGCCGTCACGGAAGGGGAAACGCGATGAAGCTGACTGACCTGTTCCGCGAAGGCGAGTTCGTGATCACTTCCGAGGTCGCCCCGCCGAAGGGGACCGATACGGCCGAGATGATCGAGAACGCCGAGCTTCTGAAGTCCCGTGTCAACGCGATCAACCTGACCGATCAGCAGTCGTCGGTGATGCGGCTCGGGTCGCTGGCCGCGTCGCGGCTGCTGAAGGCGGGCGGGATCGAACCGATCTTCCAGATGACGTGTCGCGATCGCAATCGCATCGCGCTGCAGTCGGATCTCCTGTCGGCGTGGGCGCTGGGGGTCGAGAACCTCCTCTGCCTGACCGGCGACCATGTGTCTCTCGGCGACTTCCCGGACGCCAAGGCGGTGTTCGACCTTGATTCCGTGTCGTTGCTCGCCGCGGCGAAGGGGCTGAACGAGGGTGCCGACATGGCCGGCAACGAACTCGCCGGGAAGACGGATTTCTGTCTCGGAGCCGTCGTCACGCCGGGGGCCGATCCGGTCGAACTGCAGCTGATCAAGATGGAGAAGAAGATCGCCGCGGGTGCGGAGTTCTTCCAGACGCAGGCGGTGTTTGACGCCGAAGCGTTCGCTCGGTTCATGGAGCGGGCGAAGTCGTTCGGCGTCCCGGTGATGGCGGGAATCATCCTCCTGAAATCGCCCGGCATGGCGCGATTCATGAACAAGAACGTCGCCGGCGTCCACGTTCCCGACCCGCTGATCGACGAAATGAAGAGCTCCGAAGATCGGCCGGCGACATCGGTCGAGATCGCCGCACGGCTGATCCGGGAGATCAAGGGGATCTGCCAGGGTGTCCACGTGATGCCGCTGGGGTGGGAGGCGCGCGTTCCGGCGGTCCTCGACGCGGCGGGGCTGTAGAGGATGCCGGAAACGGCGGAGTCATGGGGAGTGGATCGCCTGGTGGCGGAGACGTCACGAGCAGGTCGTCCTGGAGGCGACTGCACGTCCTGAGCCGATCGGGCTTCCGTCGTCGGCGGGCAATGCAACGGGACCGATCTGCAGTGGCGTCTCGCTCGGCCTACCGAAACGTATCGGACCCGGACGGCGTGAACGAGGTGGGGCATCCGCGCCCGAAAGGGCCGGTTACTCTCTCCCCTTAGGAGCCGGACGGGTGGGTTGTCGTTCGGTCTATCATCTCGTCTTCCGGGGTCTGACGGTAGGCGCAATCCGTCCGATCGCAGCCGTTGCACGAGAAGGTATGTGCCGCCTGCTCGATTTCCCGGCCGATGCCGATGATGAAGGAAATGCTCTTCAGCGGCCTCATCAGGAAGCGATCGGTCAGATCGACGTCGAGAGGCCTTTCCGGCAAGTGATCGAAGATGAGCCGCTGGTGCTCGAGTCCCCAGTGACTCGCACCCGCGCCCGGCGAGAAGGAACGGCTCGATCGGAGGCCTCGGTCGGATCCCCAGCGGGTGATCTCGCGAGCCAGACAGTCGGCGATCCGTGAGAGGCCGACCATGGCTGCGGCGTCGAGAACCATCGAACCGATCAGTTCTCCCTCGTCGCAGAGGGTGCGAGCTCGTTCGTCAATCGGGCGCCCTGCCGTCGCCAGGCAGAAGCACAGGAACTCGGCCTTCCGAATGGGGTCTGGCAGAGCGTCCTGTTCCTCCTCCGACAGGGAGGACGCCGGAACGATCCGCGACAACGCTCGGGGCTCGAGCAGCGACTGCGCGAGGGGGTAGTGCGTGTCGAAGCAAGCGCTCATCGTGCCGGTCCGGGAGAGTCTTCCGCGGGCGAGGGTTGCCCAGACGGCGTCCTTCGCCAGTTCGATCTCGCGGCCGTCGAGATAGAGCTTCGCGATCGGAACGTCTTCACTCATGGCATGCCCCGTCCTTCGTTCCGTATCCCAGCGATCCGCTTGCCCGTCGCCCCAAGACCGATAGTGTAGATGGCGCGATCCAGCTCCGCACGTCATCTGACCAGCACGATTGGTTCAGGGAGTGCACGTCCTTGTGCCATGAGGGTGACACGGCTTAGGATGGGCGACTCGACTGGCCCGGAAAGGACACGCATGCTCGTAGTAGTAGGAGAACTGATCAACTCGATGAGGCCGAAGGTCGGCCGGATGATCGCGGAGCGCGAGGAGACGCGGATTCGGGATCTGGCGCGCCGACAGCATGAGGCCGGCGCGGCAGTGATCGATCTGAACGCGGAGCAATCCCTGGAGCGCGAACTCGCGGACCTTCTCTGGTTGATCGAGGTGGTCGAAGACGAACTCGGACAAGATGTGCGTCTGGGCATCGACACATCGGACGCAGGCGTGATGGAAGCGGCGATCGCGAAGTGCTCGACCCCGCCGTGGATGAACTCAGTGAGCAACGAGACATCGAAGGTGTCACTGATCGAGTTGGCCGCGGAGCGCGGCTGCGACGTGATCGGTCTGGCGATGGGGGAGGCGGGAATGCCGAAGAACGCCGACGAGCGCTTCGCCGAGGCGGCGGCCCTGGTCGACAAGTGCGATGCGGCGGGCTTGGATCGGGGGAAGCTGTACGTCGATCTGGTCTGCATGTCGGTCGCCAGCTCGCCCGAGCAGGGGCGGGAGCTGCTCACGGCGGTTCGCCGCTTGTCGAGCGAGCTGTGCGTACAACCGCTCGTGGCCCTCAGCAACGTCTCGTTCGGCCTTCCGAATCGGAGGCTCGTGAATCGTGCCTTCCTCCCGATGCTGATCGAAGCCGGTCTAGCGGGTGCGATCCTCGATCCCACGGACCCTGCGGTTATCGAGACGATCTGTGCCGCGAATGCGCTTCTCGGAACGGACGAGTTCTGCATGGAGTACATCCAGCACCATCGGAAGAGCCAAGCAACATGAACAGGTCAGGAGGCGGGATTCGATGAGCCGGCGAGGGCACGAAGTCGAGCTTCACCTCCTGCCGAGCGGCCGGAGGGTGAGTGCGGTGATCGGGGAGACCGTGCTGCGTGCATTGCAGCACGATGGAGTCGCCGTCGCCGGATCGTGCGGCGGGCGCGGGACGTGTGGGAAGTGCCGAATCCGATTCGCCGACCGGCCGCCCGAACCGACACCCGCGGATCGGACCGCGATCGAGGGCGAAGCCCTCCGGGTCGGCTGGCGGCTCGCCTGCCAACACAACGTGGAGGGCCCGGCAACGATCGAGCTGATCGAGGTGGGCGAGCTACCGCACAAGGAAGCAGTCGAGGGACTGGACTCCTTGCAGGCACCCGATCCACTCGGGGATCGGAGCGGCGACGCCGATGCGTACGGACTGGCGATCGACATCGGAACGACGACGATCGCGGCGCACCTCTTCGACCTCGGTACGGGGCAACACCTCGCCGGGGTGGCATCGAGGAATCCGCAGATCCCCTATGGAGCGGACGTCATCTCGCGAATCTCGCACGTGCGGCGTCATGGCGAGTCGGGGCTGTCCGACCTCCACGACGCGGTGATCGAGGGACTGAACCGTTTGATTCACCGGGCCGCCGAGATGGCTTCCCTCCCCGTGTCGTCGATCCGCGGTGCGACGGCGGTGGGGAACCCGACGATGCTCCATCTCCTGCTGTCGGTCGACCCGAGCGGCATTGGCGTCAGCCCGTTTCGGCCGACCTTCTCCGAGGGAATGGAACGGTCGGCCGAGGACCTCGGTCTGGGGATCCGGCCCGATGCAGTGGTTCGGACCCTCCCGGGGATCTCCGGCTACGTCGGCGCCGACACGGTCGCAGGCATTCTTGCCACGGGTCTCGACGAGGCCCAGGACACGAGCCTCTTCCTCGACATCGGGACGAACGGCGAGGTCGTGCTTGCGATCGACGGGCGCCTGACGGCGTGCTCCACCGCCGCCGGGCCGGCGTTCGAGGGCGCATCGATCGTCCAAGGCATGCCGGCGATGGACGGGGCGATCGAGGGCGTTCGTGTCCGTGTCGAGGACGGACGGATCGTGTGTCGAACGATCGGTGATGTCGATGCCGTCGGGCTCTGCGGCACCGGTCTTCTCTCGGCTGTCGCCGAACTGGTCGCGGGCGGCGCGATCGACCGATCCGGCCGGTTCGCGGACGGCGGGTCTCCCGTCGCGGATCACCTCCGCGGTGAGGGAGCGGAGCGGCGGATGCGGCTGACGGACGGCGAGCGTCCCGTCCATCTGTATCAGCGGGATGTGCGCGAGGTGCAACTCGCGAAGGCCGCGATGCGGGCCGGAATCGACATCCTCCTTTGCGGCGCCGGCGTTGCCCCGGAAGAACTGGATCGCATCCTGATTGCGGGTGCCTTCTCCGCCGGTCTGACGGGCGAACACCTCGTGGCAACCGGCCTGTTGCCCGAGATCGACCCGGCACGAATCCGGAACGTCGGACAGACGGCGGTGCGTGGTGCGGCGATCTCGCTTCTCGATCGATCCGAACTGCGCAGGGCGGACCGAATCGCTCAATCGGTGGAGGTCGTCGAGCTGTCGGCGGATCCTTCGTTCGCGGGGCTGTTCGTTGAGTGTATGGCGTTCCCTCGCGGTGCGTAGGGCGCAGGAGAGGGCAACGGCCTGAGCATCGGCAGGACGTATCGCGTCCCGAGCTGGGGATGATCCTCGATGAGGACGTCGACATCGAAGGTCCGCCGGACGTTCGATGCGGTCAGCACATCGTTCGGCGACCCGACGACGACGATCCGGCCCTCAGCCAGCAGGGCGATGCGATCCGTCGCCTGGGCGGCAAGCGTTAGGTCGTGGATCGCGACGAGCACCGTCATCCCCTCCCGCACACGCTCTCGGACGATTCCCAGGAACTGCACTTGATGGCGGAGATCGAGGTGCGTCGTCGGCTCGTCGAGGAGGAGTGCCTCCGGTTCCTGGGCGAGCGCCATCGCGAGGAAGACGCGCTGGCGCTCGCCTCCGGAGACGGCGCGAATCGATCGGTTGGCTAGGTCGCGAACGTCGGCGATCTCCAGTGCCCTGTCGACGGCACGACGATCGCTGCGTGAGGCGCGCGCGAACCGTCCCGCGTGCGGGATCCGGCCCATCGCGACGACTTCGCGGACCGTGAAGTCAAACCCCATCGGCCGCTCCTGCTCGACCATCGCGAGACGGCGGGCGATCTGTCGCGGCGACAGCGTGCCGATCGGTATGCCGTCGAGTCGGACGGAGCCGCTGTCGGAGGAGAGAACACCCGAGACGACCCGGAGCAGCGTGCTCTTCCCCGATCCGTTCGGGCCGATCAGGGCGATCGATTCGCCGACGGCCACGTCGAGATCGACTGCACGAAGCGCCGGCCGGCCGGGCGCGTAGGCGAAGGTGATCTGCTCGACGTGGATGCGCATCAGAGTCGCGCCCCGCGTGTCTTCAGGAGGTAGAGGAAGAACGGCGCGCCGAGGAAGGCGGTGATCACGCCGACCGGCAGCTCAGCCGGCGCCAGGACCGTCCGCGCACCGATGTCGGCCCAGACGAGGAAGCATCCGCCGGCGAGGGCGGACGCGGGAATCAAGCGACGGTGATCCGGGCCGACCAGCAAGCGCATGACGTGCGGAATGACGAGCCCGATGAAACCGATCGTGCCGGCCATCGCGACCGCTGTAGCGGTCAGTACCGTCGTGACTCCGAGCAGCCAGCGGTAGAGCGCATCCGGATTCACCCCGACGTGGTACGCACCCTCTTCGCCGAGCGACAACGCGTTCAGATCCCGGGCGGCGAAGAGCACGGCGGTGATACCGAGAAGCGCGATCGGAGCGAGAATCGAGACCGAGTTCCAGCTGGCTCGCCCGAGGCCGCCCATGATCCAGAACAGCACGTCCGAAAGCCTCTCGCCTCCCGAGCTGAGGAAGATGAGGAAGCTCGTGACGGCGGAGAACAGCGCGCCGACGGCGACGCCGGCGAGGATCAGGGTGAAGATTGACGTCCGCCGATCCCGGCCTCGCGCGAGGCTGTAGACGATCAGGACGGCGGCGGCCGCTCCTGCGAACGCGCCGATCGGCAGGAAGAGCGCCGTTCCGGAAGCGAAGAGAATCGCGAGTGCCGCGCCGGTGGAGGCGCCGCTCGCGACCCCGAGAACGTACGGGCTTGCGAGCGGATTGCGAAACAGCCCCTGCATCGCAACACCGGACACCGCGAGGGCCGATCCGACCAGGAGACCGAGCAGGGCGCGCGGCGCCCGGATCTGGCGGACGATGACGCGATGGACGGCCGAGAGCGACTCATCCTGCGGAGCTACGAGGCTGATGACGGCATCGCGGAACGGGACGGTGATCGGGCCAAGGACGATCGCTGCGAACAGAGACGCAAGAACGAGGCCGGCGAGGGACCACACGAACCATCGCCCCCAACGCCGGTCGCTTTCCAACATGCTATGGGGTGACGCCGTGCAATGCCTCGATGATCGCGATGAGGGCCTCGGCGACACGAGTGGAAGCGGCGACGGAGGCACGGATCCCGTAGACACGGCCGCCTGCGACGGCGGATACCGATTGCAGTAGCGGGTTGCCTGTGATGTTCTCGATGTGGGACGGCGCGGTGAAGATCACCTCGGGATCGCGCCCGACGATGTCCTCGATGCCGACCGGCGGGAAGCCGGCGACGTCCGCGAACACGTTGGCTCCGCTGGCGCGGAGGATCAACTCGTGTTCGATCACCCCCGATCCGGCGGCATACAGCGGGTCCGATGCGGCATACAGAAACGCCGCCCGGACGGTCGGCTTCTCGAGGACGAGCGACTCCGCCTCGACGATCTCTGTCGCGATTCGGCCGCTCAGACGAGCCGCCTCCTCGTCGCTTCCGAGGGCTGCGCCGATCGTGCGGATGGACTCGAAGATCGAAGTCACCCCTGTCAGAAGCGGAGTCGTCAGGACCGTGATGCCGGCCGCCTCGAGCGCCGGTCGCTCCCCGCCCCAGTCGGTCGCGCCGAGCACAAGGTCCGGCGCGAAGCCGAGGATGACCTCGACGTTCGGCCCGTAGGTCGGGCCGGCGGATGGCAGGTCGAGTACTTCGGGCGGATTGTCCGCCGTTTCGCCGACGGCGACGAGACGATCAAGGGTGCCGAGGTCGACGACGATCTGCGCGTACAGCGCTCCGATCGCGA